>Ga0233425_10007806_pt1 | contig 14730 bp, 14 predicted proteins | sample Watercolumn_Towu_2_FD_181712 | JGI IMG/M metagenome (GOLD analysis project Ga0233425, IMG submission 181712) | Freshwater microbial communities from Lake Towuti, South Sulawesi, Indonesia - Watercolumn_Towuti2014_140_MG | ecosystem: Environmental > Aquatic > Freshwater > Lake | place...
CTCAAGCCTCATGAGGGTCGGCGTGCATAGGTGAGCCAAGCTGGTTGTAACCCAGTGGTCTTTGGACTGTGGCGGTTCGACTCCGTCCCGACCCACTCAACACAGATACGGTAACGGCGCGGTGCGATGTTGGCTTTGCAGCGAGGCTTTCAATCTCGCCCACGCGGGTTCAATTCCCGTCCGCGTCACTGAAGCAGCATGACCGAGTGGTTGGAACTGGCGGGCACCGACCGAAGGTTGGTCGGCGCGACGCTCAGAACGTCGTGCCTTCATGGCGTGGGAGTTCAAATCTCCCCTCGGTCACTATTGTTGTACGAGTTGCGGCCGAATCGAGGACCTCCAACGGAGGCTCGGCTTCGCCGGAGAAGGGCGTGAAGTGTCTCCGGACATTCCGGGGTATGAAAGAACTGCAGGTGAGCAGGCGCTCAGCTGGCTCTCATGAGGCCGGTGTGTCCGGATCGTTACCGGAACCTGCAACTGCGGGTGGGCCAGTGCTCAGTGGAGCCTCATAAGTTCCGCCTGTCGGGTGCAACACCCGGACCCGCCACGGCCGAGTACGCAAACAGGCAAAGCGAGCAGGTCGAGAACCTGCGACTTTGTGGGTTCGACTCCCATCTCGGTCACTGCAACACGATCCCGTGGTCCAGCGGCCAAGACGCCTGGGTGACAACCAGGAAATCGGTGGTTCGACTCCACCCGGGATCACTTGGTCTGTAGGTGTGTTGGCAGCACGCCGCTTTGGTAGGGCGGAGGATCGGGTTCAATTCCCGAACGGACCTCTTGATATCTGGGCGTGCATGCCGTTGGGGGCGACTGACCCTTGCAAGGTCGGTGTGGTGGGTTCAACTCCCATCACGTCCACTGAGGGGCTCATGGTCCAACGGGAAGACACCAGTTCGGCAGACTGGCAATCCGGGTTCGAATCCCGGTGGGTCCACTGACATACGGAAGGTAGCCGGATATGGCTCGCCGGGCCGGTCCGCTAAACCGTGCGACCTTCGGGTCCTGTGGGTTCGAATCCCATGCCTTCCGCTTATGGCCCGATGGTGAAACGGAGATCATCCCTCGTTTCTACCGAGGTGTTCCGGGTTCGAATCCTGGTCGGGCTGCTGGAGACTGGAGGCTTGAGACCTGAGGCTTGAGGAAGACGCTGAGTTACTGTCCGTTCAGGCCTCAAGCCTCACACCTCAAGCCTGACATGGTGTTCGTGGTGTAGCGGTTACTGCATACCTGGCTGTGAACCAGAAGGTAGGGGTTCGACTCCCCTCGAACACCCCTGACTCGAAGAAAGGAGAACAGTCTTCACTAACGTACTGCAAAGACCGACTTTGGTGCTGAACCGCAACTGGCAACCGGTGAACGTGTCCACGGTCGCTCGGGCGCTCGTTCTGTTGTGGAACGAGTCCGCGCGCGTGGTGGACCCGGCCGACTACCAGACCTACGACTGGCAGGACTGGTCCAAGCTGCGTCCGCGTGAGGGTGACCCGGTCATCCGGGCCGTCCGGTTTCGCCTGCGCGTGCCGGAGGTGATCACGCTGACCGGCTTCGAGCGCCTGCCGTCCGCGGCCGTGGCCTTCAGCCGCCGGAACATTTACAAGCGTGACCGCTACACCTGCCAGTACTGCGGCGTCCAGCCGGGCACTGAGGAACTGACGATCGACCACGTCGTGCCACGTGCTCAGGGTGGCGAGTCGCGCTGGGATAACTGCGTGCTGGCGTGCGTGACCTGCAACAAGCGTAAGGCCGACCGCACACCGGAGCAGGCCAAGATGCGACTGCGCAAGCGACCGGTCCGCCCGACGTGGAATCCGTTGTACACGGCCCACGAGATGCGGATCGCGAGCTGGTCGAGGTTCGTCAGCGAGGCGTACTGGAACGCCGAGCTCTTGGTATAACGTCCGGTTCCTCATCACTGTGATCGAATCGTGCGTCACGTTGTGATGAGCTCATGGGGAAGAAACCTTGCTCGTCGATCAGTTGGCCAAGGATACGGAAGTTCCATTTCCGATGATGCTTACCCTGCTGACCCTCCAGACGGTCGATGTAGATCCCCATGCGTCGACCGTCTGGTAGTTTACCAGCGAACACAGTCTGTGCGAGTGATCGTTTGTCCTCCCATGTCATCAGATCAAACGATCTGGCCACAAGTCGCGGCTTGGCGGACACTCGCCGCCGAAACTGCTTCGTGAGATCCTGAACACTGGCAGCGATTGCGTTGGCGGTGGGGACGCATTCGACCTGCTGGCTCAATTGTTCCACTTCCTCTTGCAGCCGGTGCTCTCGGTCCGTCAACTCATTGAGTTGTTTTTCTGCTTGCCGATCAGTGATGGTGCCTCGGACGACAAACCCCAGAATGCGGTCCCGAGCGGTTTCGATCTTGGCGAGATCCTGAGCGATTCTCTCCAGTCGCTTTCTGGCTTCTTCGATCTTGCGGTTGTTCGGCGTCGCCTCCTCGATGGCTCGTTTCAAGGCTTGAGGATTGCCGAACGTGTCGAACAAGTGACGCATGGCAACGTCCTCTAGATCGTCTGCCCTCACACTTCCTTCCAGGCAGTTCGGGCTCTCGTATGTGTGCTGGTAGTAGCGATTTCCCTTCGTCGTGCAACCTCTCATGGCACGGTGGCAGACACCACAAAAAACCATCCGGCTGAAGAGGTATTGGTTCTTGATGTGGCCGTGCTTATAGGACTTGTTGGCTTGGGCTGTCCGCTTGACCGCCTGAATCGTTTCTACGTCGAGCAATGGGGGAATCGCGACGTTCACCGCAACGTGGATGTTGAACCGATCCGAGTCAAACCGCACTTCCCAATCGGTTCCTGCTCGTTCCATCAGTGTGCGACGCAGAAGTTCTCGCCCAATGACGTATTCCGGTGCCAAGTCGTACAGAGATTCCCCGGCAATGTATCTCTTGGCAACCTCCTGAACGATCCTGGCTTTCTCCGCGTCCAATCCCCATTGCCTCGTGACCTTGTTGTACGTGCGACCGAACGGCAGGGAGCCAACGGCGAGCTCTCCTTTCTGAAGTTTGGCAATTCGGTTGAGGACCGACTTTTGAGCGAGTAGCGCCGCCTGCCAGGAATTCATGGTGGTTGTCAGTCCCAGCACGGCTCGGTCGTTCGGCTCAAACAGGTTGTATTCTTGGAGGAGTGCAAAGAACCGGACGTGCTGGTTCCGCAGAAGATCCAAACCTGCTTCCGACCGGGTGTTATCTCGACTCCACCGGGACGGGTCGGCCACCATTACGGCGTCGAACTTCCGACGCGGTTTGGATGCATCCTCTAACAGGCGGCCCAGCTGCTCTCGTTCCCAACCCGGAGTGGCATGTTCCTGTCCGGCGTAACGAGCCGTGATTTCCCCACTCAACGCAGCTACCGCCTGTTCGATCTGTGTGGCTTGAGTGTGTAATGATTCGCCGCGTTTCTCCTGCTTCTCGCTCGACACGCGAATCAAAGCGGCAAATCTGAGGGGCTTCGTGTGTGCCATGTCCTTGACCTCTCCTTGACCTGAGAAAGAAGAAAGGGCGGCGTGGCCATGCCGGTCAAGGCAAAGCAGGCCCGGCTCAGGTAGCTACTCCCTCGCCGTGCCGCCCTCAGACTCCAATTCTAAACGAATTTCAGTGCGTATTCCGGCTCCTCATTTCCGTAAATCACCGACAGGAAAACCGGGAAGTACTTGTCGAGAATCTCCACCACCTCCGCCAACAGCAAGTCCAGTTCGTCACATCCCCGCACGACCCGGCTCACTATCAGCGTGATGTGACCGTCGCCCGCGTCCAGCCGGAAATCAAACTCGTGGATGTCCCTGTTGATCCGCAGAATGGTCTCGGCAATCAGGATGCGGGAACCGAGCGGGGCGTAGACGGGCACCAGTGCTGACACCCTCACGCCCTCCTCCATCACCACCAGACTCAACCGATACGTCGCCACGGCAGAACTGAGGTGCACGGCTAGGCTCTGCTCGTCGTGGGACGTGAAGTAGGCAAAGTCCAAGGAGTCGAAATACTCCGTCAGGATGTCGAACGTCGTGGTCATGTTTTCACCGCTTTCCTGGCGTTATTACCGGCGTTCTCCTGCGAAATCCCATTGCTGGCAGGTCCCTGGGACCCGGCCATCCTCACCCGATGTGTCGGCGGCGGCAGGGGCAGTTGGGATCCCAAGGAGAGAACACCCCACCGCCCGCCGCCGCTTCCCGGAGGTGGAAGCGTCACCAATGTCGTTGTGTGATGCACGTCACTCTCCGTTGTTGTTTCCATTTCGTCGGGCGGTGGCCAGCGTTGGGCCACACACCCAACGCCGCCACACCGCCCGACTGACTCCTGCACACATCAATACGTCCAGCCCGGCAGCCTCAGGATTTCCAGGCAGTCATTCCTCACCAGCCCAGCGCCATCCTTGATGCTGCACGCCCCTTCAACATCAGGCAGAATCGCCAAGTGATCCGGCAAAATGTCCTTGGCTACGAGATCAAACTGCTTCCCGTTGAACGTGCCGTGCGTTGACGTCAGTGGAAAACTCAGACCCGTGCTGACCTCCATCATCCGTGTCTGCTGGATGGCGTCGGCGACTCTCGCATCCACCTTGCGGCACCGCCCGCAGTCAATCCAACAATCACAGAGCAGACGTTCACCGTCGAAACTGGCGTTGAAGATGGTCCCCACCTTCTGTTTGTTGAAAACCTGTGGAGAGCTGGCAAAGCCACTCGTGCTGGCCATGTCCGGGTGGTAGACCACCACCGGCTTGGCGTTCCAAAGCGGCACCGACTTGCGCAACTCATCAGCAGGGTAATAGACTGGACCGCGTGAGCCGTTGAAGACGCCGGTCGTGATCATCACGGTGGGCACGACCCAATGTGGCCGGCCCTCCAACTCATCCAAGCGGATCCGGGCTGATTTCGGGCTACTACGCACGGCCATCAGTCCACCTCGTTTTCGGTAGTGGCAGCGGCGTCTCCCCGACGTTCGTCGTCGGCTTACGTGGTGCTGCGGGCTGCTGTTTCACCGGCGGGTCTGGCTCCTCACGGAATCGCATCTTGGGCAGGGGCAAACCCTGCTCGTCGTTCTGGGCGACGTTACACACAAATACAGTTCGCATCGTCAGTTCTCCTTACACTTTGATCTTGGCCAGTTCCGCCAAGTACGCCTCGTTCTTCACACGGTTCTCTGCTGCCCGCTGTTCCTGTTCCACCACGTGCTGCGGCTTGGCAGCGATGACCGCGTCGCGGGCCTCATCGAGCGACGCTTGAGCCTCAGCCACCCGGGCACGCAATTGCTTGAGTTCGGCGACCGCCTGCTCCAGGTTCGGCGGTTCGGGGGTGCGGATATGCTCCTTCAGGTTCCGCTGTGCGGGAGCTTCGAGCATGTGCTTGGCGTCGACGAATTCCTGCGTGACTCGCCGCAGCAGGACCTCGCGATAGAGCACGATGGCCTTGGCCCGTTTCACGGGATCGGGACTCGGCTCGCAAAACACTCCCATCGGATTTACTTCCCGTTCGGCACCGTCCTCGTGCAGGACCCAACCGTTAATCACGATGCCCTTGCCTCCGTGCTTGGCGTCCCACTCCCGGGACCGAGAAATCTGATTCACGTCGTTCCACATACGGATTCCTTTCTTTCTACAATGCTCCACACACTGTCTGTCTGATGCTGCACACCTCGGCCACTCCGGCAACGGCGTTCGCTACGTCGTCGTGTCCACCGCTTGGATGGTCGATGATGTCCTTACCTCCGGATCGCGTCCGGCGTTCGAGGCCTGCCAGTTGTGTGATGAGGATGGGATGGTCGAGCAACTCAATCTCGCCACTGCACATGCGAGGCAAGAGTTCGGCGTAGAGTTGGCTCTTGGGCTTCTCGGCTTTCGTGTACTTCAAGCCGCTGCTCTCGAACGCTCGACACACAAACTCCGCGGCATAGTTGTCGCCCGTGACCCGACGCAGGTTGTAGCGACGCAGGTGCTCGGCCATTTCGTTGATGACCGTTTGCGGGCTGAAGGGTGGTTTCCAGCGTTTGAGCAGGTCCAGGACGACGGTGCGACGTTCCCGGTCGCGATGGGCAACAGCCAGCGCTGCGTCATCACCTCTGCCTCCGCTCACATCGACGAACGCCTGGTACTTCCTATCTGGCTGCGGCAACAACTCCACACGGCCAGGAACCACGAGTCGCTCGATGACGTCACGTGGGAGGAACTCCCCCACGTCATCCCGGAACTCACCCAGATATTCACTCTTGGCGGCCTGCATGTCTTCCGCGATGGCCTCGTCCACGACGCTTTGCGGTAACGTCGGGTTCATGGTGCGGGAGGGACAGTTCCAGACCAGCGTGCGTCCGGCGTTGTTCCCAAAGTGTTTCTTGTACGTTTGATACGTCCAACCACGTTTGGCGTATGGTGAGCCGATACAGATCAGTTTGCCTTTGGTCGTTGCCAAAGACGGCTTGATGGCTCGGATCAGTTCTGTGTCGCTCTTGACCCGGACTTCCTCATCGATGCCAAAGAAGGCGATCTCATCCACGATGCACGCCAACAGCGTAAAACCACGAGCAGTCCGGAAATCCCCCGTGAGGATTTCAATGCAGATCCGGTGTGTGAGCGTGAAGCCCGTGTTCGTTTCCGCGATGACTTCCCCAGCGAGCAGGGGAGCCTCAAAGATCGCTCGCAGATACTGCTTGACGATCTGGGATTGGCGACGGGTGGGAGCCACCACCGCCACCACCCCATGCTCACCCTTGGCCAGCTTCCGTTCCGCTCCCGCCAAGGCCGCACTGTACGCTCCGATGATGGCGCTGGTGCGGCTCTTACCCGACCGGCGACCGATCAAGTACAAGGCCGTATCAAAGCCCCTACCTGGCGGTGGAAACTCCGTCCTCCCGGTGCACTGCTCGGCCAACTTCCTCCCGGCCTTGGTGAACGGGAGGCCGTAGAGGACCCGCAGGGCAGCCATCCAATTGTGCCAGGTGGTCAGATCCTCGCCCAGAAAAGGACGGAATAGGTTTCGATCCTTGATGGCGTCGATGATGTTCACTCGTCCTCCTCATCGTCTTGGGAGTCGACGTAGGAACGCAGATCCGTATCAGGGCGTTTCATGGCTCGTTCCAAGCCCAGGCTCCGGAGCAGTCCCACCAGCGCATTGACTCCTTGGTTGTACTTGCCCATTTCAAACTCCCGGCCTTCCACCGCATCAATCTCCATGCTCTGGAGTTTGATGGAGAGGAAGACGGCCCGCTCCGCCAAGAGCCGTTTCTGAAAGGAGTCCGCACCGGAGTCCTCGATGAGCGTCCGCAACCGGCTCCTGACCTCTTTCACGGCCATGGATCGCTGGTCGATCTTCTGCCAGAATCTGGGTACAAACGTGGTGCTCAAGGTATTCACTGACTCTCTCGGTTTGCGTCGTTGGGGCATTGGTTTGACCTGTCATTGACCTATCATTTGTGCTCTCTGTCCCTATATTAACGCTTCGTCTTAAAGAGGTCTCGGTGTCATATAGTGAGACGGTGGGATATATGTTGTAGGTCTGGTGATCTACCATAAGCATAAGAGGTATCCTCATTTCTCCCGCCGGAGGGCGTTGTAGCACGCTTGCCTGCTCTTTCCTAAGTGAGCCGCGACTTGAGTCATACTCATTCCTTGCTCCAGGAGGGCCTTGATATCACAGGCAAAGAGCTTGGGCCGTTTGCCGAGCTTGACTCCTGCGGCCTTGGCCTTGGCCATACCCCGCTTGGTGTTTTCCCTCAGGTTCTCTCTCTCCATCTGGGCGAGGGCGAAGAGGATGCCCGCCACCATCTGACCTATCGTGCCAGTGAAGTCGAGCTGCTGAGCCACCGACACCACCCGCACACCGTCGGCGATCCAGTCGGTCAGGATGGTGATGCCGTCCTTGAGGCTCCGACTCAACCGATCCAACTTCCAACAGACGACGGTCTTGATCTGACCCTTGAATATCGCTCGCTGGAGTTGCTGGAACTGTGGTCGAGCGGTGTTGCTCCCTGATAAACGATCCTCGTACCACTTGGCCCCTGCTATGCCATGATTGGAGAGGTATTCTTCCAGAGCATGGCGTTGGGACTCGATGCCCTTTTCCTGATCGTGCGTGCTGACTCGTAGGTAAACTCCCACCTTGTTCATATGCTCCATCTCCGTGCTTGCTCATTGGGTCTGGGTACAAAAGAAGCCCGGAGGGTTGCTGCCTCCGGGCTCACGCGAGTGAGGCTCCGTCACTTGCTCTTCTTCTTGGGAGTGGCTGGCGCTGGGGTCGGCTCCGGTGAGCCCTTGCTGAACTGGAGCACCACCACATCCGAACCCTTCTTGTGACTCACCTTGACCTTGAGTCCGTTCTTCTTCGCGTAGCTCCGGGCCATCGTAGCGACCGTGACTCCCTTGCACTCGAAATCCTCACCGCGTTGGAGTTGGCGGATCTTGCCATCAGCCCATTCACTCCACGGCAACTTACTCCCACCGTTGCTCCCGAACGACTTGAACTCGTAGCTCGCCAGTACCTTTGCCATTGCCAGAACCTCCAGGGGTTTGGTTGGGACCCGTTTAATCCCGTCCCAGGTCGCACCAAACGGCCGGAGCCGCGTGCGGCCGGGCCCGTTGGCCCCAACGACCAGTGAACGAACGAACACCAAACCCCATTGTCAACCAACGGGTCCGGCCTGTCTCCCATAGGGTTCGGTTAACTGGACGGGTCGCCGGGGGTCGAAAACCCCTGGAAAACAAGGGTCAAACGGTTCTGGGAACCGGGACCCATAAACGAGACGGGACCGGGCCCGGTCCCTGGGAGTCGAACTCCGGGGGCTCGACTCTTTAGGGCGTCCCCTTGCTCCCCTTGATCGGTTGAGGGCCTGATCGCGTGAGGGTGTCCCTGAGCCTGATCACACCTCCAAGCCCCTCCCAGATCACGCCAAATCCTGATCCCAGATCACGCCAAATCGTCCCTGCGCCAATCGCCCCGGATCACGGCTCCCAGACCGCTAAACCGTAGCCTCCCTGCGTCCTGGCGTGGTTGTCCCTTGGGGACCTATCGGGCGTTTTGCAGTTTTCCCGTTTGGTATCCGGTTCCTCTTTTCCCTTTGTTGGTCCACCATGCTCACTCGTTCGACTTGGCGCTGTGGTTTGTGTTTTCTGGTGCTGCTGACTCACGCTGTATCACGTGCTATTGCTCTTGGTGGTTCCGGTTGCCTTTCGTGTTTTCCGGTGACTCACTCCTCACACTCCTAGCTCCCGTGCTATCGCCGGGAGTGGAGTTAGTGGTTTGTGGTGTGTGGATGGGACACTTTTCCCGGTTTCCAACTCACGCTAACTCCAGCACCTCCTCATACTCCAGACCGGCGTCCTCGTGTCGGGCTCGCCAGTCCTGCTCGGCCTCCTCTTCACTGATGGGAGCGTCGTGTACCAGCCCCAGCTTTCTTTCCAACTTGAGGTGGAGTAGAGCGATCTGGCGCTGCATCTTGGCCACTTCCTCCATCGTGGGCGGGTCACTCCACCATTTCGTGATGGCGGTTTCCATGCGGTGGCGGATCGTCCTCCATAGGTCGGGAAACGCCTGACAAAAACACAACAACTCCTCAATGGGCATTTGATCGAGTTCCCGTTTCATTAACTTGAGCAGGTTGTTTCTTGTGTCATTCAGGGCGTGAGTGGTGATGAGTTCATCCCGTGGTTCCCATTTCTTTTGCTTGGTGCGGTGTAGTTTCGCGGGGGCGGTACGCAGCATTTCCAGGGCTCCCGCAATGCTCAGGTCCGGATGGCGCCTAGCCTCCGCCTCCAACACGGTGCCCCAATGCTTGGCGATTTTCATGTAGACCTGAGCGGTGCGTATTGTTCCCTCGAAATTCGTTTCCAACCACCGCTCCCAATCCCCGTGAGCCAGCCGATTCTTGGCGATGCGGAGTAATTCCCCTGCCTGCTTGGCAGCGTGTAGGGTGGAGGTGAGCAGGGATATCACCTGGCGGTGTTGCTCGTTGATTTGCTCGGTCAGTTGTTCTTCGGTCAATTCCTCGTGTTCGCTCATGGTTGCTCCCCGGCTGAAAGAGGGGCAAAAACGCAGAGCTCTTCGTTTTTGCCCCTTTGAGATGTCATGTTTCAGTCATCCAACTCATCATCGTAATCGAGCGACTTTCCATGCTCCGAACGCATCTCTGACGAGTAATCCTCCCAGAGGCCGAAATTCGTTTCCAAGTCCTCTGGTACCTCTGTCAACAGCTTGTTCAGTCTGGTGATCTCCTTGAGGGCGGCAGAAACGCTCAACGTGTCTTGCTCTACATTAACCAGGAGGCGTTTGATACCAGACCGAAGTTCGCGGTAGTCAGGATTCATCTTGGTGAGGCTCATCAAATCGTCGAGTTGCTCCCGCCAATACTCGTGCAGTTGTTTCAGATCACCGGCCAGATCACTGTACGCCTTGGCGACCCTGACGTTTGATTGCAGTGTGCTCATGGGTTCATCCAGGTTCTTTCCCCATGCACTCAAACAGGTCGCTTTGGCTACATCCTTGTCATTTACTTTCGTGGTCGTTGCAGCTCGCTTCATCTTCGTTGTCGTTGCCATGCTTTGGGTCCTTTCATTGGTGATACCAAGTGCGCTGCGTGCACCCGAAACTTGAAGGAAAACATTTCCCCTCGCCCATATGGTCGGGAGCAACGACGATCATTTTGCTGAAAAACCCATACTTTCAAGGGGTTTTGCGTGGCATCCGATGAGTTGTAAGTAAATGCGCTGATGACACTTACAACTATTTTCCAACTATTTTCGGGATGCCCTGAAGTTGAGCACTTCTACCTCAACAGGGGAGTGCTCTATTGGGGGGTATTTGGTGGGTGGTTATTGGTGCTGCGGACGACCGGTTCCCGTCCCATCCTCCCGCGTTAAACGCCCAGGAGCCGCGACGTCCTGGGCTGGTTGGCGTTGGAGTCGGGTGGCGGTTTGACGGCCGGAAACTGACTTGCGAACCGTTCGGAATTGGGAATAGACTGACCCCGTGTGAGTCTGCGGTCCGTTTGGCCGACCTTTGATCCGGAGACCGACTGAACTGAAACGACAGTCCGATTGACCGCGTCGTAAGCACGAGAAGAAAAACGGCGGTAGTGAGTGACCTGAGTTGCTCACGGCGTCGGAGTTTTTTTCCTACTAACTAATAGGCGACCAAGGGGGGGGGGACCGGCCATTAACTAAGGCCTTTCGGACGTAACATCCCTGTGTGACAGGGACTTAGGGAACAGATGCCCCGACTCAGGTTGTGACTCTTTTGTCACTTGATTACCGGCCAGAAATTGAGTCGGTCGAAATAGAATTGCATCATGGCGGCTCGTAGCTCTGAAGCATACTGCTCCGCTACGATGAAAGAGTCGTGGCAACTCAGGCACGGCAGACCCTGATTGGCGAACTCGTAGAGCACATCCAAGGCAATAGACGAGTCGATCCGCATCAAGAACAAACCAGCGTCGGAGCTGAACTTGTCCGCGATCGGTGCGTGGCGTTTCAAGGCCAAGTCGTAAATTGCCTCCCAACTCAGGCCGGTCCGACGATAGGCCAGCCGTAGCGTGTGGGCCTGCTCCAGGGCCAATCCTCGCTTGCGAAGCGGCTGTCCCCGTTCGTCGTTCCCCCCGGTATAGTTGCTGGTTTCCAGGCGGCAGCGGTTGATCGTGGCTTCCCGACTCGGGGCATTGAGCGCCACATTGAGCAAAGTCTTGGCGATGTGGCGTTGGGCGGGCGTCGTCTTCTTTCCCCAGAGTTTGTACGGGTCTTCCTGGAAGTCAATCTGCTTGAGGTGGTAGAGGATGCGGGTGTGCAGGCCGGAGAAGTCCAGTTCCACTGCCGGGAATCCCAAGAACTGAATCGTCTTCCGTTCGATCTTCCGCAAGCTCTGGTGCCCGTAGCGTCCTGTGTACAATCGCCCGTGCTTGTCCCAGTCGTCAGTGAAGATCGCTTTGTGGACGGGCCGGAGGCGTTTCCGTCCCCGTGCAAAGTCAAAGTCCAGCGGCAGGTACGGCGAATACGTGATGTCGAAATGCGTATTCACGTAGTTGATCAGTTCCAGGCGGCGTTGTGTCTCAACCGCGATGTGCCAGGAGGGCAACTTGGCCAAGTCCACGAGTAGGTCACGCTTGTCTTCGCGATTTCGCAGGAACACGAATTGTTCTTCGGTTTGGGGATCAAACGCCCAGGGATCAGTATCAGCCATGCGGCTCAGTTCGGCCGTCGGTAGCAGGCGGCTCATCTTGGGTGCTCCTTTGGGGGATCGGTGCTCGAAGAACAACCCGGAGTCCACGGCACAGTCAATTACCTGCTGACGGAGTTTGGAGAACTCCGGGTGGTTCTTGTTGCGGGGGATCATGATGCAATGGTGGCCGTGCATGGCCCGTTGTCCCGTCTGTACCAGCGACCGGAAGTAGGTTCGCTTGGCAGTGACGCGTACATTCCGGAAACGGGCTTGGCTCGTGATCGTGCTGTCAAACAGCGCATCGGCCTGCTCCATCGTGTGCTCGGTCAGCTTCTGGCGGGTGTTGACCGAGATCGGTTTCATGTCGTTGTAAACGGCATCCCGCGGGATATCCTGGGGCAGATGACCAAGGACGTTCTGAGCGTCGCGTAGTTCCAAGCGTCGTCGTGCAGAGACCTTCTTTCTTTTCGTCATGTCGTTCTCCAACGACCTCCAGCAAGGGAAAAGAGGGCAAGCGGCTGGAGTGGTCCGCGGTTCGGCCCGTCGGCCTAGCCCTCTGGTTGATTGTCGGGTGGACACTCAATCCTCTTCGCAGTCACGACGTGTCCTTTCCATCCAAGCCGGGGGTCGTCCTTGGCCGTCGGACTTGGGATGTTGCGTTACATCGCATTCCTCACGGTCGAAATCTGGTGAGCCGGGTCTGGTCGCCCGGCAGCGGTGAACCTCAAACAGCAGAGGGGTGTCCAATCACTTGGTCCAGTCATGGGTCTGACCAGTCACAATAAAGTTGTATGTAGAACCCGTCGTACTGGAACGCCGAACTGGTGACGTAGGCTGACCGACGCGGCTCCCGGCCCATCGGGTCGGGAGCCCTTCATCCTTAACACAGAATGGAGCGTTGTTTTGCGCTAAATGCAGCGACCAACGGGAGCGGACCAGCGCTAACCGAGCGGTAGCTCGCAATTGGCCGGCGGCCCTGCCGCCTTACACGAGTGTGCTCCTGGGAGGGCAGCGAGCCTCCAAAACTCGCAGACGGGGTTCGACTCCTCGCGCTCGTGCTGAATTGCCGACGTGGCTGAACAGGGAAGCGCCGGTCCCGTAAACCGGATGATGCTGGTGCAAATCCAGTCGTCGGCCCTGACGAGTCCCGATGGTGTAGGGGATAGCATTGGACCCTCCGAAGGTCCAGACCGTGGTTCGAATCCACGTCGGGGCATTACGACACAACGCCCTGCAAGTGTGACGGAGAGCACGGCAGACTTCGAATCTGCAAGACGAGGTTCGACTCCTCGGCGGGGTGCCTGAGAACCATGTCGTCGGAGTGTGCCGGATTCGCACACGAGCCCGCAAAGTTCGAAGATCAGGTTCGACTCCCGTCGGCGTCTCTTTCATGAGCACAAGAGTAAATTCAAGCGAGGTTTCGATGTCGTCGGGCCAGCGGCGCACCACTCCATCGGTCTGCGATTTGGCAGGGTGTGTTCCGAACATGGGATCTGACGAGGACGATGTCGTTACGGTTAGCTCAGTGGGTAGAGCACCAGACTGAAGATCTGGAAGTCGCGGGTTCGACTCCCGTACCGACCACCACCAAGTCGGCTCGTAACCGACCAGACGCTGTAAGCGTCGAGCAGAAGCGGCCCGAGGGAGGCGGGCGTTTGTACGATCAGCTATCGATCGAGCGGCAACACGGCGGCGTCGTGTTCATCGTTTGGCCACGTGTCACAACGCGGGACCGTCAACGGCCGTTGCGCGAATCGATCGGTGGCAGCAGGAAGAAGCACCCTGTAGTGCGCGGATACCGCGCCAGAGGTTGGAGACCGGACGCGGGAGACTGGAGGACGAGCGGAACGTGACCTGGTCACGGACTTGCGCGACCGACAGCTCCCGTGAAAAGTACACAGATCGGGCGCTCAAGCAGCATTCCGTGTTTTCTTCCTGTGATCCGCGAACGTTCCGCCGCCCAGAGGCGTCTCTTGCAGAATTCACCAACCAACACGTTGTTACGGTCGCGCACCGGGGAGGTGCCACCATGTTGTTCCTGAAGCGAATCAAGGTCCGCACGTTCGAGATGGGTCTGCACTTCCGCGACGGCGAATTCCGCGGTCTGCTGCCGGCCGGTACGCACTGGCTGTTCGACCCGCTGGGCAAGGTCCGCGTCGACATCGTGTCGCGGCGGGAGCCGTGGCTGGTCCACAAGGAACTCGACGCGATCGTCAAGTCGGGTGCCTTGGAAGGCCACGCCGTCGTGGTGGACCTGAAGGACCACCAGCGGGCCCTGGTCTGGACGGAAGGCCGCTTCACGCACGTGCTGCCGCCGGGCCTGTTCGCTTACTGGACGGGCCAGAAGCAGCTGCGCGTTGAGGTGATCGACGCACATCACGTGCGTTTCGAGCACGAAGACGCGAAGATCATCACGCGCACGGCCGCGGCCCGGCAGGCGCTGGACATCTGCGCGGTCAACCGCGAATGCGTGGGCGTGTTGTTCGTCGACGGCCAGTACGTCGACACGTTGCCGCCGGGTCAGTACGCGTTCTGGAAGAACGCGGCCGACGCGCGCCTGGTCGAAGTCGACCTGCGCGA
>Ga0233425_10007807_pt1 | contig 14730 bp, 15 predicted proteins | sample Watercolumn_Towu_2_FD_181712 | JGI IMG/M metagenome (GOLD analysis project Ga0233425, IMG submission 181712) | Freshwater microbial communities from Lake Towuti, South Sulawesi, Indonesia - Watercolumn_Towuti2014_140_MG | ecosystem: Environmental > Aquatic > Freshwater > Lake | place...
TAATGCCATACTATTAAAAGAATTCGTTGCAACAAGAAAAGTGCTTCCAACACCATTGCAGGCAGAATAAAGAGCGCTTAGATTGCTCTGGTTGCCGTCATAAGAAGTAGATTTCTGCGGAAGAGAAAAAATACCAACAGCACCGATAGCAGCGGACTGAACAGCAGAAAGATTAAGCTGAACACTTGTAATAGTTGCGCTGTCATTTATGGAAGAAATATCAAAATCAAAAAAAGAACGGTAGTTGACACCATTTCCGTCATCTCTTCCGAGATTTATATTACCCGATGTAATTCTTGAATATGCCGCACCATTATACGAAACAGCCCCATCTTCATATATTCCGCCACCGACCAAAACATCAGCAGTAAAAAAACCGGTTAAATTGCTGAAGAAAACAATCAGAAGAAAAGAAAAAACAACAGCAGGCACAATAAAAAACAATCTTTGTTTTAGCATAAGCCAAATTAAGAACAGCACTATTTAAATTTTCTGATTAAGCGCTGGTTTGAGCAGTTCGGGATTAAGCTTAATACAGCTTATATCTGCTTCAACAAGCTCATGATTTTCTTTTTTCATTATTTTCAACTCGTTTCTGCCTGAATCACACAGCACACGCACATTATTCTCTGAATCCACAAGTATTGCTGTTGAATCTTCAGACAGAACAATTAAATCGCCATCTTGAACAAGGTTTGCTATATCTTCCATATTTTTTTATCTGCATGAGGGCAAAAAATTCCCTTAATAAAACCCAGCCCCTCAACAATGCTTAATGAGCCATTTTTTCAGATATTCCCTTTTCAAACAATAAATTTGCGCCGGCGCTGATTCCGCACAAAACCTTTCCTTGAGCCAATGCCTGCTCAAGAGAAATATTTAAATAGTATCTGGTTAATCACGAACCCATGACTGAATTATATCTCGCATCCAAGGCATCAAATGTTTTTCAAGATATTTTAAAGCGGTTAAATAAAAAAGCAATAAAATGTAAAGTGCTCTTTATTTCTACTGCCTCAAATGTATGCGAAGATAAGGAGTTCATTAATAAGGACTTTCAGGTTTTAAAAAATGCCGGCTTTAAAGTGATTAATCTTGATATTGCAAAAGAAAAAAAATCAGAAATAACCCGGTTGTTCAATAATTCGGATATTGTCTTTTTTGCTGGAGGAAATACATTTTATTTAATGCAAGAGATAAGGAAAAAAAGAATACTGGGGTTTATCAGAAATAAGATTAAACAGGACTTGAGTTACATTGGCTCAAGCGCAGGAGCAGCCATAGTTTGCCCAACTATTGCCTATGTTAAAGATATAGACGATCTTAAAAAAGCACCCAACTTAACGAGTTTCAACGGCTTGAACTCTATCCGCGCATTGATTGTCCCGCATAAGAATGATCTTTACATAAAATCAAAAATAAACTCAATTAAAAAGAAATTTCCGCGCTATGAAATCATATGTTTGGAAGACGATGAATATGTTGAAATTAAAAATGGCATATTAACCAAACGAGAGATACTTTAATGCGACCAATGCATTTTTGTCAAATTCAGGAAATTTTTCAACATCCCATGTCCGGCAAACAGGCGATAGAATGGTCAGTTTAGGAAAATCGACAATGTTCTGTTTATAAACTTCATATGCGTCATCCCTTTCAAACTCCTGAATGATTACTGCAATGTTCTTTTTTGATGCCACTTTGAAAATTGCCCGGACCATCTCTTTCCCATTCATATAAACCATTCTTTCACAACAGGATTTAGTAATTGATCTTTTATATGCTTTTATTGCAACTTCAAGAATATCCGAAAGCGACGGTTGCGGAACCCATTCAGGGCGTTTCATCATTTCTAAAACTGTCTCTTCCGAAAGATCCAGCCCGTTTAAACAAGGATTTTTGTGATGACTCCGATTCAATATCTTATTTATTTGCATTTCGTTTGGCTTTCTTCCATTGTATGACCTTAATTCTCCGCGGATAGTCCCTGCAGCCGATTGATATCGTCCCTGAATCTTTTCAAGCAAATGTAAATAAGCTTCATTAAATAAAACCGAATTGACTGAGTTAAATCTGCAAATCTCCTCTTCAGTTAAATCCTCAATTTCATAAATTGGCAGGTTTCTTGTTACAAGTAATGTGTTCACAATAATTTGAGAAATGTCTCGTAAACCTGTCTTAAGATTTAGATCTCTGTGCTTGTCTAAGGCATGTGAAATTTTTTTAATGTTTAAAGCAGGCAAGCCTAAGTCTCTGAGGCTTTCTCGGTAGTAATTATCCGCAGGAAGAACCAGAGATTCGATTAAATTTCTTTTAGACACGCTCACTTCATCACTTGGTGAGCATATAATCTTCTGATTCCAAGAGCCATTAAAAAAAATGTGCTCCCCCGATAAAACGAGTTGATGTGCTAAAAATTCAGTCAAGGCGTTAGGAAGACCAGATGCCCAATACTTAAGATATTTTGCTACTATTCCCTTGGGGGGCGCTATTCCTCGAATGAGCTGTAATTTAGGTCTAACTGCATTTTCACACAGAGCTAAATATATTTCATTTGCATTAAGAGGGCCTGATCTGCAGGCATGCAAATGAAATGCTTCAGAAACTTCAAAAACATTCTGTTCAAATTCTTTGAGTGTACCTTGATTACTCATACGAAATTCTCTCAGCCTTTGAGAACAACTCAAATTTATCTGAACTACTTCCGACGAGCACCGCATCGAGACTTGATGTTTTTAATAATTTGAACGCATCGCCGTATGAATTTATTAGAGGATTCCCTTTTGTATTAAAAGATGTATTCATTAAAATTTCATGCGAAGTTATTTTCCCGAACTCTTTTAATAACCAATATATCCACCCATCAGATGATGTTACTGTTTGAATACGAGCAGAACAGTCAATATGCATTATTTCTCCAAGTAATTTTCTGAACTCACTTTTTACTGCTGGAGCAAAAGTCATATAAGGAGAAGGGAGAACATTATCAAAGTAATGCGCCATAGATTCAATAGTCAATATTGGCGCCACAGGCCTCCATACTTCACGATCTTTGATTTGTTGAGAATTTATTCTATTCTTCATTCCAGGAATTAACGGAGATGCTAAATAAGATCTATTTCCTAATGCTCTCGGCCCTATTTCAAGTGGACCAACAATCGTTCCGATTATTTTTCCATTTGCGAGAACTTGAGCAATCTCGTTAATAGTGACATTACTTGTATAAAATTCTCTGCGAGCAATCTTAAGTTCATGTGCATCGTCAGGCAAGTTATGCGAGAATGGATGTTTAATCAAAGGGATATTTGGATAAACTTGCTTTATTGCACCTAAACTTATTCCACAATCATTTGGGCATGGCGGAACAAACACTTCAATATTACATTCTTTTACTATTTTTGAGTTCATAGTAACATTAAGACCGCACCCTCCAACCATTACAACCCGACTATAAAGACCGCTTTTTATATGAGGATACAAATACTCTTTAATTATTTCTTCAAACACATATTGAGATGTGGCTAAGACATCTCGTGCAGTGTCCCTATCTAAGAACATTTGACCAGAAAATCCCAGCCCTTGAAGAAGTTTGCTAAAATTTATATCCGCAGAGTCCGTTAAAGGATCATAATATTCCATAAAATTCAAATAAAAACTTTTTACTGCATTTACAAATTCGGGACGCATTTTTCCAAGCGCCGCAAGTGACATTTTTTTACCAGAAAGCGCAAGATCCATCCTATATCCCGTGCTTTGGTCTCTGTAAAGTTCTGGAGAAAGAAGACCTATAAGCCGGTATGGCTTTCCTAAGTTTATTGGGATATTGGCGAGTTCATGTATTTTATCACCGGAATAAGAATAAATTCTAAAATAATCGTTTTCGTCTCCACCACCATCAATACTTGCGATGAGATCATTTGAAGTTGGCGCGGTGAACATATAAGCAGACCAAGCATGACTTAAATGATGCCTTAAAAAAGTAACTTTATTAACATTCGGAAGCAATTGTTTGATAACATTTAATCTCAAAACATCAATCCAGTTGCACACTAAATGATCAATACTTTCAGGTTCAATTCTATTCATCAAATAGCTAGCTAATTGATTATTAAATAATTCAATGTTTTCACTAAATGCAAAGTATCTTTTTTGCACAAATTTTTCTAATTCAAAGTACATAACCTCTTGCCCATTACTTATAGATACATTTGCATCGTGCCTAGGATAAATGGCAAGTGTTGACATATGTTCAAAAATGTTAAATAGCTTAAAAAGATTCTGAATATATCCCCCTAAAGAACATATATTCTTAAAATGGCATAACAACTGCAACAGGCTTCATAGCTCTGCATTCTAATATCACACAACTTTCTGAAAGAATTTCTGTTGTAAATTTTATATCCCTTTATCTTCTTTAACTGTTCCAAACATGACAACATTATTATGCTTTACATCAACCCAAGGATTGTCACGGTTTGTGATGTCATCTCCTGTACTGCCTCTTTTTCCATCTCTTCCTTTTGAGAATGCTTGATAAGTTGCTGGGTTATAGCTTCCAACAATTGGAGGCTCCTGCGTTTCAGAAGCAGCCGCATATTGATTGTGTTCAAAATAAATAATAGCATTGCCAAAACCATCCTTAAACGCACCTGTAGAATGCCTCAAACCAACAGGAAAATCAATATAGCCCTTTAACTGCTCAGGAAGCACTTTATAACTTTGATCAGGACCTATAAGATTACCCGGCGGATATTTTCCATACTCATCCTTATAAGCAGTTATAGCAAGCTGAATCTGGCGGAGAGTGTTAATTGTCTCAGCTTCATGCGCTTTGTCCTGAGCCCTGCGCATTGCAGGCAGAAGCATACTCGCGAGAACAGAAATTATTGAGATAACAACAAGCAGTTCAACAAGAGTAAAGTTTTTATGAGCTTTCTGGAGGCGCGCGAGCTCTCTGCCCGCACCACTGCCGTGCTTCTGCTTAAGAGCAGAATAACCCTGAACAGCAAGCTCCTGCTGCCTTTCAACAGAAAGAGAAGAGGCATAACTGCCTGCAAAAGCAAAAGCCCTGCCAGGAGAGCCCTGCATATACGAAGACATCAAACGAATAAAGCCGTCTGAAAAAGAGCTGACAGCACCAGAAACAGCGCCGTAAACTTTTCTTGAAACACCAGCAACATAATCTCCTAAATCACCTACTCCCTGAGAAACAGAAGTATTACACAAGTAGTCTAATGATTCCATTTTTTCGCCTCCTCAATCGCTGACTTAATCTTTTCCAGCTCCGACTTTTGGGCATCAGAAAGACTGCTTACATCAATATTATCAACAAACCATTTTGCAGAGCGAAGCTGATAATCAGCAGACTCCTGGTCATCACTCTCCACAAACGCCCTATACGCACTAATGTTAATCAAAGTGCTCTTTATCCTCTGGTCAAGCTGAGAATAATTTATCGGCTCAAAAGCAGAATCAGTTCTGCTGAAAGAGCGGATTGCATTGCAGGAAGCATAAAGCATAAGCATTGAGGCAGCAACCAGCTCAGCAACACGCACAGGAGTCATTTTCCAAGCGCCAGCCCTTGCCTCCAAATTATCTTCCCGCACACCAGCAGTTTCATTATTTCCATCCTCATAAGCTTGCGTGTTCTTAGCAATATCTTCAAAAGATATCAAATCAAACAGAGTATTTCTTTCTTCAATATGCTTTTTCAGCTGTTCTCTTGTCAGCTCGCCAAAATTAACTGTGCCTTCCCGGTCAGTTATGTAAAAAAAACCGACCTTGTGCGGATGCCTCCGCAGAATTATGGCTTTTTTATACTCCGGCTTTGCGCTCACATAATCAAGAAGAAGCGATTTCAAAGCATCTGAACCAAGCTGCATACTACCGTCTCTACGCACATAACGGCTTAGCTCATATCTTTCACCGGCATGGGCGCCTGTAAGAAACTCCAAACCAGTTATTCCAAACTCAGTCCCATTAAGCCTGCAAGCAGATGCCATAAAGAGAAGACAAACAAGATGCCTATTTAAATATTTCGGTTTTTTGTTACTTGTTAGTCGTTACAGCAATCCTTGAACACCCCACCTAACCAAAACTAACAAAAAGTCGTCTAATTAATAAAAATCCTCTTTCCCCGATTTTTACAAGAGCAAAACAACCAGCAAACTATATAATTATTGTCTATATACAAGAAAATGGGAAAACAATAAATGAAACAAGGTAGCCAGGGGGATTTGCAGACGAAAATCCAAAATCAGAGTTAATATGATAAACCAACTTTTGATTTTCGGGTAAATCCCCCTCGGCTTTGCATAATAATGCATTTCTAACTATCGCGAGTTTGAAGCAGGGTAGCCAGGGGGATTTGAACCCCCCCCAAGAGATCCACAGTCTCTTATGCTACCAGACTACACTATGGCCACCAGAGCAAAAACTATGTAAATCAGAACTATCAATGGAAATCATCAGTTGATTTAGCTTCCATAAGGCACCAGAAAGCACAGCTACATTATAAATGTTGTGAAAAAGTATCAGATTAAATTGTATTTTTCAAACTTGTAAGTTTTCAGAATAAGCATTCCCTTCCATTCCAGAATAAGCTCCTTGAATTTCTGCCTGATTTCTGTTGAAATCTCTTCCAAATCGTTTGAGTCTTTTGCTATCAGAACACATGTGAAGTCATAATCGCCCATAATTGAGAGAAGGTCTATACATCTGTTGTGGCTTATTAAATAATTAATGAATTTATCTCGCTGTTCTTTGCTTATGTTTTTCAGCTTTATTTTTATATCTGCAAGCAGGGGATACCCTATAACCCTCGGCTCTATGAAGATTCCTGCCTCAAAAACCCCCTTTTTCATCATTTCTTTTATTCTGTTGTGAACACTGTCTATTGACAAGCTTACTTGTTTTGAGATTTCTTTTAACTGCATCCTCCCGTCTTTCTGCAAAGCCATAAGTATCTGCTTGTCTTTTTCATCTATTACTCTTGAGCTTAGCTTTTGATTTTTCGGCATAAGCGATATTAATTTTGATATATTTATAAATTTATCCTTTTTATTCTTATATTTTATAAGTAAAATATATATTACTTAGACATGTTTCCACCTTAAGGTGAATAAAATGATTGAAACAACACTGGCTGACTGCCTTAGCAAACGAACACAAGAAGCCAAAGCAGTATCTTCGCTTCCTGAAAAAAAGAATTTTTTTGAAGGAGAAATGAGAAGATTCAGCCAGCGCCCGTCAGATGCTGAACTGTTTGACAGAATAAGCACAGATACAGCACAAACAACACTGCAAGAAGCAATAACACTTACAGAGCAGGATTACGAAAACATTAAGCTGTGGGAGCAAATGCAAAGAAACGGCTTTAGAAAACAAAAAATTGCCGGATTAAAAAGCGCCAGGCTTGAAGGCACGGTATACTGGCATGAAGACGAACCATTCCTTATAGGAGGATTTGACAGAAAAAAATTCCTTGAACTGCTGTCAAAACAATACATTCCTCTGCAATATGAAGACAGGCATTTTTTAGCTGTGTTTAGAACAGGATGCCACACATTATCTTTCGAAGAATCTGAAAAAGAAAGCTTGCGCAATGCCGCCAAGCTGGAAAGAAACTCTGAAAAAGGCCCTGCAGAATTCTTTAGTGAATACAGCCTCTGGGCGCTCCCAAGAATTGAAGCAGAACTTAAAGCAGAAGTTCATATAAATTTGACTTATAGAAATGTTTACCTTATCGGAAAACTGGAAGAATGCGAAACCAGAAGACCAAAAACAAATGAAGAAATCAAAAGAACATTAGAAAAAGAACTATTCAAGCATGTTTTCGGAATTTATCCTCCAAGCGAAGAGGAAATACTAAAATGCCTTGGCGAGATTCATAACATTCCTGTCGGCAGGATTCAACTGGCGCCAATTATTTGGCAGACAACTGAAATCAAATGGCAGAGCCCGGAACAGCTTGAATACCCTGTGCCACGAGATGTTTTCATTACTTATCAGCATGCTAAAAGTTCGGGACTGTTTGAAAAGCTTGAGTTCGGAGTTTTAAAAAAAGACCCAGTTCTTACAGGAACATTCAGAGGCTTTAGAATGCCGTTAATATACTGGGCGTAAAACTATTTCTTATTCGCCAGCTCATACATCGCCTTCAGCGCAACAACAGTCGCAGCAGGAGCAGCAAAGATGCCAATCGCAACAAATATCTGGGCGATAAGCGCGCCGAGCGCAGGAAGAGTCATGTTAATCACATAAATATCAAGCTGTGCGGCAACAATAAAAGTTATTGAGGCAATAAGAAACTCATTAACCTCCTTAATAGTTATGTTAAGTATCCCGACAATAAGCCCGAGAACAAAAATAATCGCATAAGTAATGCCGACACCCAAGCCGAGCTTTGCATTACTCACCCCGAGAATCACGCCAATAATGATTGCAAGCGCAAGACCGAGGACAAAACTAAATTTCCCTGCATCAATCTCAGGACCTCGCTTCTTCAGCTGCCTGCCTCTTTTTTTCTTCACTTTTGCTTTCATAATACTCTATCAAGAATGCCATGCGCATTCATAGTATTTAAATATTGCGAAATCACACCTTCATTCCGCGCCAAAAACTTCATTCTCAGATAGCCGAGCTCTTCATTTGAAACTCGCGCAAACCTATCCGCCTGAACAAGCCCGAAAGGATAGCCGAGAAAAACCGGGTCCTTTGCATTTGAGGCAAGAACTCCAACAATTTTAAAGTCATCATTCACAGGAGTCTCAAGCTTAAAAACATATTTTGAAGAAGGATGAAGCTTGACAACAACAATCTCCGCCTTATGAAGTGGAGCATCAATCTTCACAACAGGATAATACATCCACTGCCTGAAAGGCGCCATGCCGTCAAGCTCAACAGTAAGCGAATTCCCAGAGTCAGTCAAAAGCTCATTTGTCTTTGAAAGCGCATACAACCTGCAGTGGCCGAGCTTTTCCTGCACAAACTCATTATCCGCCCTAAGATTGCCGTCCAAAACAACATAGCCTGACAGCTTTGAAGCAAGCTCTATCTCCGCAGTCCGCCGAACCAAATCCAAAATCTTCAATATGCCTGCATGAGATGAACTCCCTGAAAGAAAGGCATCATCCTGGCTGAACACAGGAATAAAAAGCTCAGAGCCAAAAATCCTCGTGCGAAATTCAATCCCTCCACCCTTTCCTGAAGCGCTTATAACTGCAAAAAATTCCTGTTTTCCTGACGACTTAACAGCACTCCCGGAATATGTGCAGAAATAAACCCTGAAAAAAGCAAGCGAAAAATTAACTGCAGAAAAAATCTCCCCGCTTCCACCATCAACAAATGTAATCTCGCCATCACCAGCCATTATTTCAGAAAAATTTGAAGGAGAAAAATCAACAGGAGAATATCCTTTCCCGGAAAAAACACAGCGCCTGCCCTTAACAGAAGAAAAATTCAGTCCGGCAATTATCTCATCAATCAAGGCATCCATAAAAAAACAAAAACCCACTCATATAAAAAAGTTTATATACCTGATAACAAGCTAAAGCCCCGTGAAAGCAGAAGAAATAAACAGCAAAATACAACTTGCAGGCGTTTACAAATACATATTACAGCTTGAAATGGAAAAAAGCAAAAGAAAAAACGGCGTTTACCACGACGCATCAGACATCGAAACGCATTACTCTGAAAAAATAAAAAATTATGAAGAAACAATAAAAGAGCTGTGCGAAATAAAAGCAAAAAAAGCGAGGTCAACAATATTATTCGCCGTGACCGCAGTTCAGGCGCTTGCCCTGCTCGCATTTCTGTGCAGAATTCTTGTGAAATAGATACTTTTTTATATAGTCCGAGACTTTTGGCATGGCTTATGGAGCTTATAATCTCAGAAAAGCCGAATGCGGCAAAAAGAATAGCTGACTCGCTTGCAGACGACAAAGTAATCAAGGAATCAGACAATGGAGTGCCGTTTTACAAGATAAAGCACAAAAACAAAATAATACTTGTGGGATGCGCAGTCGGCCACCTATTTGGACTGCGGGCAAAAAACAACAAAGACTTTCCTGTTTTTGAAATAGAATGGGCGCCCACATCAGAAATAAGCAAGTCAGCTGACTTCTCAAAAAAATATGCATCCACACTGGGAAAACTCGCAAAACAGTGCGATGAGTTCACAGTCGCAACAGACTTTGATGTTGAAGGCGAGGTCATAGGATTCAATGTCGTGCGCTTCATAGCAAAAAAGAAAGACGCCGGAAGAATGAAATTCTCAACCCTGACAAAAGACGAGCTAGTTGAGTCATACGAAAAAAAGCAAAACCACATTGACTGGGGGCAGGCAAACGCAGGCGAAACAAGGCACAAGCTTGACTGGTATTACGGCATAAACATCTCAAGAGCCCTGACAAGAGCAATAAGCAATGCCGGCTCATACAAAATACTATCAACAGGCAGAGTCCAGGGGCCCGCACTAAAAATACTTTCAGACAGAGAAAAAGAGATAACAGCATTCAAGCCAGAACCATACTGGGAGCTTGAGCTAAAAGGAAAACTTGAGAAAGGCGACATTCTCGCAATGCACGAAAAAGGCAAGTTTGACAAAGAAAAAGAAGCGATTGAAATACTTGATAAAACAAAAGGAAAAAGCGCATTCATAAAAGACATAACAAGCAGGGAATTCAAACAAAACCCGCCGTTCCCATTCGACCTAACATCACTTCAGGTTGAAGCATACGCAAAAACAGGAACCGCGCCGAAATTAACGCTCTCGCTTGCACAAAACCTCTACACTTCAGGGCTCATATCATACCCTCGAACATCATCACAAGAACTCCCGCCGAGCATAGGCTACAAAAAAATATTAAGCGCCCTCGCAAAACAAAAAGAATTTGAAAATGACGCAAACGAAATACTAAAAAAACCAACAATAAAGCCGAACAACGGCGACAAAAAAGACCCGGCGCACCCAGCAATCTACCCGACAGGAATAGAGCCGAAAGGAATAAAAGACAAGGAAAAAAAATTATACGAGCTGATAACAAGAAGATTTCTCGCAACATTCGGCGACCCGGCAATAAAAGAAACGGCAACATACACAATAGAATGCGCAGAAGAAAAATTCATTGCAAAAGGGACAGCAACAAAAGAAAAAGGCTGGCTCAAGCAGTACGGGCCGTTCGGAAAACAAAAAGACGAAGAGCTGCCAAAAACATACTCCGGCGAAGAAATAAAAAACAAAAAAATAACAAAACTTGACAAAGAAACACAGCCGCCGAAAAGATACACCGAAGCATCGATAATAAAAGAGCTTGAGAGAAGAAACCTCGGCACAAAAGCAACAAGGGCAACAATAGTTGACACGCTCTTCCAAAGGCATTACGCAGAAGGAAAGCAAATAAAAGTAACCGAACTCGGGCTCAAGGTTGACAGCATAATTGAAAAATATGTGCCGAAAATAAGCGACGAAGCGCTGACAAGGCACTTTGAAGAGGAAATGGAAAAAATACGAGAGGAAAAGAAAAAGCCCGAAAGCGTACTAAGCGAGGCAAAAAAAATAATAACCGATGTGCTGAAAGAATTCGGCGAAAAAGAAAAAAGCGTCGGAAGCGCGCTCAAAAAAACATTCACAGAAACAAGAGACATTTCAGAAACACTCGGAAAATGCCCGAACTGCAAAGACGGAATGCTCAAAATGAGAAAAGGAAAATTCGGAAGATTCGCAGCATGCGACAAATACCCTGAATGCAAAACAACATTCTCCCTCCCAAAAAACGGAATGGTGAAAAAAACAGAAAAAACATGCGAACAATGCAGAAATGTAATGATAACCCTCTTCAGAAAAGGCGCAAAACCGCAGGAAGTATGCATAAGCCCAGACTGCCCGTCAAAAAAAATAAATGTCAAAATAGAGGAAAAAAACTGCCCGAAATGCAAAAAAGGAAAAATGGTGATGCGCAGGTCAATATACGGCTTCTTCCTCGCATGCGACCAATACCCGAAATGCAAAAACATAGAAAAAATAAACAGCCAGGAAAAAACGGCGAAAGATATATAAATTACACATTACCGCAATAATTTTAAACACATGCGCTTAAACACTTCTTTATGAACTGGACAGAAAAATATGCGCCGAAAAAAATATCAGAAATAGAAGGGCAGAATGAAGCGCTGAAATCATTAACCACAGCTATTGCAAAGTTCAAAAAAGGCAGGGCAATACTGCTGTACGGACCGGTCGGAAGCGGAAAAACATCAAGCGCATACGCAGTTGCAAAAGAAACAAACAAAGAAATCTTTGAAGTAAACGCATCAGACGCGCGGAACAAGGAAAGCATGGAAACAATCGTGGGAAGCGCAATAAAACAGCAGTCATTATTGTCCTTCGGGAAAGGAAAAATAATACTAATAGACGAAGTTGACGGCATATCAGGCCAGGAAGACCGAGGAGGAATTGCAGCACTTACAGCGCTGGTTGAAGAATCAGGCTATCCAATAGTCATAACTGCAAACGACCCATATGCTGAAAAGCTTTCTGCGCTGAGAAAAAAATGCACAATGATAGAATTCAAGCAGTTAGGATACGCAGACATTCTCAAAAAACTTGAAAAAATATGCAAAAGCGAAGGAATAACATACAACGAAGAGCTTTTGAGAGACCTTTCACGGAGAAGCGGAGGAGATATGAGAGCGGCAATAACAGACTTGCAGCTGACAGCGACAGAAGGAAAACTTGAACAGCTTGAATTTGTATGCGCAAGAGACAGGACAGAAAACATGGCGAATGCACTGATGAAAATATTCAAAACAACAAGCGGAGAAATAGCAAGAGACGCGCTCATAAATGTTGACGAGGACATTGACAAACAAATACTCTGGATAGAAGAAAACCTGCCGAAAGAATACGAAGGAGAAGACCTTGCAAGAGGATTTGACGCGCTCTCAAAAGCGGATGTGTATTTGGGCAGAATAAAAAGATGGCAGCACTGGCGCTTCCTCGTGTACGCAGGCACACTGATAAGCGCAGGAGTCGCACTGTCAAAACGGGCGAAATACGCCAAAATAATAAAATACACCCCGACAACAAGAATACTAAAATTGTGGATTGCAAAGATGAAATACCAAAAAAGAAAAGAAATCGCAGGAAAAATCGCGCGGAAATGCCACACATCAGAAAACCGAGCGGTGCACGACATTCTTCCAGCAGTCAGGCAAATAATAAAAAACGGAGACAAAAAACTCGCAAAAGAATTTGACCTGACAAGCGAAGAAACAGAATGGCTGGCAAAAGGCTAAACGTAACGAAAATCGATGCTCGGAAAATCTCCTCGCTAAAGCGAGGAGCATTTAAATCCTCGCACAAACAATCGATTTTCGGAACCTCAAACAAACGCTTTCATCCATGCGCTAAAGCGCATGGCATTCAGCTTTGTTTAAGGGAAAATTTATAAACAGCCCAGCCATACACCGCAACGGTGATAAACATGAAAAAAACAACAATAGCACTGGCTGTAATTATACTTGTCCTTGCGGGAGCAGCATACGCAGAAAAAAACGACGCAATAAAAGGCGAGATAAAAGCAATAAAAGAAAACAAAACAGGAGACTACAAAAACCAAATTGACGACCTGAAAGAAGAAAAAAGAAATGAAACAAAAACAGAAATAAAAAGAATTCTTGAAGGAATCAGCCCGAGAAACCTGACAAAAGAGGAAAGAGAAGCAGTCAAAGCAGAGATAAAAAACATAAAAGAGCAGAAAAAATCAGAATTCAAAGCAGAGAAAAAAGAGCTCAAGGATGAAAAAACAAACGAGGTAAGAGCAACAGTGCACGCGCTTCTTGCGCTTGAAAACATGACTGGCATCGGAAAAAATGTCTCAAGAATAGCAAGAGAATTTGACAACTCAATAAACAAAACAGAAAAAAGCCTTGCAAAAATAGAAAAAAGAAGCAAAATGAAAAGATTTTTTGCAGGCGGAGACAAAAACTCTGCAGACGAACTTGAGGCAGAAGCAAACAGCAATCAGGCAAAAATAAATGAGATGAAAAAGCTAATAGAAAACTGCAACTGCGACAACGGGTCAAAAGAAATCATGAAAGAACAGCTCGCTGAAATGGAAAAAGAGCAGGCAAGGCTCAAGGAAACAGCCGGTAAAGAAAAGAAAGCCAAAGGCCTATTCGGCTGGCTGTGGAAATAATCACATTCCATTTATTTTTCTTTTTTCTTAACATTTATATACCTCTTAATCAATTATTTGTTTTATGACACGGCATGACACACAGGGAATTCACCATTTCCACAGAAGAAAAAGATGCTACCAGACTCATGAGCCATACCCTCATTCGGACAAGACAAAAAGATTCATGGACAAGGCAATATATGCAATTTCCCTCGCAGGCCCCGTAATGACCATACCCCAGATAACAAAAATATGGCTTGAGCGGAATGCATCAGGAGTCTCACTATTATCTTGGACTTCATACCTCGTGCTCACATTTTTCTGGCTGTATTATGGAATACTCCATAAAGAAACACCAATCATCTTCAACAACATAATATGGATATTTGTTTACATCCTCGTCATAACCGGCGTGGTTATATACGGGTGAGCTGTTTAACATAACAGAAATTATCTCGCGTACGCATAGGGTTTCAACAGAAATTCGACACCTCCAGTCACTAGACTGGAGGATTGCTCGCTAACGCTCGGTCGAATTTCTGAGAATACT
>Ga0233425_10007808_pt1 | contig 14730 bp, 12 predicted proteins | sample Watercolumn_Towu_2_FD_181712 | JGI IMG/M metagenome (GOLD analysis project Ga0233425, IMG submission 181712) | Freshwater microbial communities from Lake Towuti, South Sulawesi, Indonesia - Watercolumn_Towuti2014_140_MG | ecosystem: Environmental > Aquatic > Freshwater > Lake | place...
TGCGGTTGCTCACAACTCAGGTGCTGTAGTGAACGGCACTGCAGGCTCTGTCTCCACCGCCAATGCAACATCAAAGTCATCTGTATCAAATACTGTGTCTATTGGTCCTATAGCGGTCACTGTCTCTGTCTCCCCGACATCCATAACGAGCGGACAGAATGTGACTGTTTCGATGAAAGTGCAGAATACTGGCAGGACGACCATATTGTCATCGAATATTGATGCAAGTGTCAGGACCATATTTGTGGCCTCGACAGCCACATTTCCAACATCAGGGACGATCCAGATAGACAATGAACAGATATCCTGCACATGGAAGACAGCGATAAGTTTCAGAAACTGCACGAGAGGCGTTAACGGAACGACTGCAGCTGCCCATACTTCCGGTGCTGTTGTCAGGAGCCTTGTCGCTTATGGAAGTATTGTGCCGACACTGACTTCTTCCGGCACTGCTACAATTACACTTGTATCGGGTCCTGTGCCGACAGAGAACAATGCTCTTTACAGCGGCCAGAGCGGAAATTTTACGTGGGTCTATAACATAACAGGTGCTGTCGGGCAGACCTACCAGTTTCAGGGATTTGTGACCTCTGACGGAATCTATGTATCCAATACTGCCCAGTCCCAGGCAGGAGTGATATCCCGCTATGCGCTTTCAGTGGTGCCTTCTGTCGTCTCAAGGGGGAGTTCCACGGTCTTTGCCTTTACATATTACAACGGAGGCACCACGAATATTACCGGGAATAACCTGCAGACCCCTGCGGGATGGACTCGTACTGCAGGCTCGCCCTGCAATCCCTCTGCGGGTGGGAGTTGTTCTTCGAATATCACATTTACTGCTCCGGCAGTCACAAATGATACCAACTATGCCTTCTATTCTGATCTGTCAGACAGTACCGGTTATATCGCCACTGTTATTGGATATGTCACAGTCACTGTGAACAGGATCGTAGTGACCCATGCCCCTGCAGGGCCGATAAATGCTGATGGGACTTCAACCTATACCATCACTGCCACACTCACCAATGCTTCTTCAGGAGCTGCCATATCAGGAGCCACTATCGTTTTTGCTACGACTGCCGGAAGGCTTTCGCCGACTACTGCTGTTACAAATGCGGCAGGAATTGCCACAACTACGCTGACTGCCCCGATAAGTCAGACCAATCTCTCTGCAGTCGTGACAGCCACTTATATCAAGGCGCAGGGCAGGGACACAGTGAATTTTAACGGCGTTGCAGGTGCAAACCTCCAGTATGTTGGAGGCAGTCTCCTGCCCCTTACTGTCTGCAGGGGATATAATTATTCCTTCAGTCTGAGGGTGAAAAATTACGGTACAGCTCCGGTTACTCTTAACACCACATCATATTTCCAGTTTCCTGACCCTGCAGGTACTGTAAGGGCATATCTGGATTCAGGCGCTACTATAAATGCCGGAGCAACAGCGTCCCTGACTTTCGGTTCCCCGACAAATACAGGCGGAGGCGGAGGAATAACAGTGAGCAGCGGCCTTGCTGTCAGTTCGTACACGCCATATTTTTATCCGAACGGATCGGCTGCTGACAAAAGATTTGCGGATTCAGTTTCAGTTCAGGCATGTACACCGGCTGCAGGCGGTAAGGTGAAGATGATGCGCTGGAGAGAGGTGACGCAGTAGTGGCTGCTCTATATTGATACTGATCAATGGATTGGGTCGGTCTTTCCCTTGTCTCGGCTTTTCTCCTTGCTGCAAGCGATGCGCTTGCAAAGAGGGCGGTCCATGAAAATAACGAATATCTGGTTGCATGGTTCAGGCTTATCTTTACACTGCCTGTTCTGCTGCCTGTGTTCATAATCATTCCCTGGCCGCAGCTTGACAGGAATTTCTATTTTGCCTTTTTTATCGCGCTTCCAATAGAGCTGATAACAGTTGTCCTGTACATCAAGGCGCTCAAGCTCTCTCCAATGAGTCTGACAGTCCCTTTTCTGGCGCTGACCCCGGTCTTTCTGATTGTGGTCTCCTATCTGCTCCTTGGGGAGAAGGTCTCTGCTGCAGGAGCTGCAGGCATCGGCCTTATTGCATTGGGCAGTTATCTTCTTAATGCTGACGGAATAAAGAAAAGTCTGTTAGAACCCATAAGGGCAATAGGCAGGGAGCGCGGTTCTCTCTATATGATCGGTGTTGCTATGCTTTACAGTATCACATCTTCAATGGGTAAGATGGCGATCGAGCATTCCTCCCCGCTCTTTTTCGGCTCTCTCTATTTTATTGCTATAAACATTGCATTCATACCGATTGCACTGTTTATGGGCAGGGGCCATATGCAGTCTTTTTTCAGTGAGAGGAAGTACAGGGGGCTGATAGTGCCTGGACTGTTATACGGACTTATGATCCTTGCGCATATGTCAGCAATGAAACTGACCAGGGTCGCCTATATGGTCTCTGTAAAACGCACAAGCCTGCTAATGGGAGTGCTCTTCGGATATTTCATGTTCAGGGAGGGAAACCTCAGAGGAAGATTTTTTGGCGCAGCACTGATGTTTGCAGGGTTTGTACTTATAGTTGTCTCGGGATAACTACTGCTTCACGACAAGTACAGGGCAGGCTGCATTGCCGATCACCTTTTCAGCAACGCTTCCCATGTGAATATACAACGATACTGTAAGCCCCTGCCGTCTATGGGCTTACAGTATCGTTGTATATGGTCAGACCGTTAGTGGCCTCCGCCTTTAAGGATGCCCGAAGCTGCAAGCGCAAGAACAAGAACCTCAATGATTGCCAAAACGCCGTAGACGGTATCCTTCTTTCTGAAGAGAATAGGTATGATCCTCATGTAGCAGAATATGGTCACTGCCGAAAGGAATGCAATACCTGTGAAATTAAGAAAATCTCCCTTGCCCAACATCCCAAGCCATGACCATCCTGCATGGATTTCGGCTGCCTTGAGGTAATCCTTCACCGGCATTGACCAGTATTTCTGAAGATCATTCACGGGAATGTGAGGTGTCAGTCCTGCAAAGAGCAGCAGTCCGATGACCATGTAGCGAATCGCTGCAGGTTTAGTCTTTGCGAGTATTCTGACGTCCCATTACTCCGATTAATATGAAGGTGGCAAGACCCTGTGGCGTCCTATGGATCTGCCAGTTGATGTTTTCGCCAAGTGACGGCTCGTAATAGACACCGCCTATTCTGAGCGCTGTCGAGAGGTTATCCGGTTTGTCTACATTTGGGAACTCTGACTTCTTTGCTATGAGCATTATTGCTACAATGCCGAGAATTGTTCCGCCGAGAGCAATGTTTACCACCTTTGCAGGCAGTGCAAGTCCGATCATTGCTCCTACAATAGCGCAGGATGAAGCAATGAGCGCAACGGGGAGGGCGAGTCTCAGATCAGCCATGCCCTTCTTGAGAAGGCCGGGGCCGGCTGCCAGCGCTCCTGCAAGCGCAACGAGAAGGCCTGCGCCTCTTACGAAATCAATTATGAAAAGGGAAAAAACCGCCTATGATCGGTACAAAAAGGACTCCGCTTCCGGATGCCTGCTTCATAGTCAGTATTTCGTATCTCAAAATACGAGTTTGTTATGTCTCCGGCAATTTCGGTCGGCTTAAGTCGTTTTCTGAGGGTGTTCAGTTCCCGGTAAGAAAATGCTGCTGGTATCAGTGAGAGTATCATGAAAATTGAAAATACCATGAGGAGTTTTCTGTGTATTCTCATTGCAGAACCGGCCCCTTGAAGTATTTTGCTGATGAGACAAAAGCGGTCATGCCATGAAAAACCTTGATGTGAGATATTCAAATATGTCGGTGCTGCGTATGATACCGATAAGCTTTTTCTGGTGCTCAAGGACAGGGAGTACCTGCATATTATTATTCAGCATCATTTCTGAGACCCTGGACAAAGAGTCCTCGGGGTCTGCAAAAACCTTAAACTCATGCATAATCGAACTTACCTGCTTTTCTGAAAGATCCTTGAGGGCATTCATGCTTTTTTCATCCGGAGAGCCTATTGCACACTGATGTTCGGGGCTGCCTGAGGCGGCAGCCGCAGACATTGCAGCAAGAATATCGCGTGTCTCTACATGTCCAAGGAGATTGTATTTCTCATCAAAGACAAGTGCTGCAACAGGACGGAGACATTTGCTGCCTGCAATCGCCTTCTTGAGTATCCCTGATACCTGGCGCACTGTAAACCAGTAGGGGACATGGGGAAACTCAAAAACATCAACAATAATCTCTCTTACCTGCTTTTCCTGATCAGTCATCACTAACCCTCCTATGCTTTTCTTTCCCGTTCTATGAAGAAGCGGAAACGTTCCGGCCTCTTTAATGATCGAGTATACATGATCTGCCGGGAGCCGGCAAAAAATCTCTGTTCAAGGAGAAGTACGGATGTTCCTGCCTTGAGACCAAGGAGCTCGCCCTCTGCTTCAGTTACAGGCGTCACTTCTATGAAATCCTGAACCTTGGTTATTATTATCTGGTATTTGTTCTCAAGAAGTTCGAGAAGTGAGTTGTGTTCGAGATCGTCCTGCAGCAGCTGGGGACATATGTGACGGGGCAGGTATGACTCCTGAAGAAGTATGGCATCTGTTCCGACAAAACGGAGCCTTTTTATATATATGACATGCGTATCCTCAGCAATGTTGAGCTTGAGATCAAGATCGTCTGTCGGCATCAGCACTGTCTGTGCAAGCACTCTTGTCGAAAAATCAACCTTTGCTTCGAGCATGAGCTCCCTGAAGCTCGTCAGCATGGAGAGCCCCTCAGCTATTACACGCTTGCAGACGAAGGTGCCCCGACCCTGTTGCTTCAGAAGATATCCGCTTCTGACAAGCTCTGCAACAGCCTGCCTTACTGTTGCCTTGCTCACCTCATACATCCTGCACAAGTCATCTTCAGTCGGAATCTGGGAATCTACCGACCATTCCCCGCTTTCGATCTTTCCTTTAAGAATTTCGAGCATCTGAATGTAAAGCTTTTTGGTATTGTCTCTGTTTATTATTGTTGTCATATGTTAGATCATCCTAATCTATATTTATTAAAATGTTATAACATTATAATAAATATAGCAATTATCATTTCATTAGCATGACTAATTTATTAAACGCTGCTGAGCTATGAATTTCTTTCAGAGAATTACGTTATTTCAATATGTTTCTTGCTCATATTTGAAGTTTAATTATAGGAAATAGATGAAATAAATCATGTATAATATGACAAGTGTTCAAGTTATTCAGAAAAGAAAAGCGTGCAGCTGAAAAGCCCCTTGCCGATATATTCAAAAAAAGATATGAGGCTTTTCAGAATCTGCTTCACGCCAATAATGAAGTTCTCGAGCTCATGGCTGATCTTGAGGAGAAGTCTTCCGGTGACTTTCTTTTTGATATGGCCTATATTGAAAAAAATGTTCTTTCTTCTTTAGACAAGGTTTCTTCCATAATCAGCAGCCTCAATATAATAGCCAATGGCCGCTACTCTGCCCTCGATAAATCATTCAGGCATATTAAAGACAACATTGATAACCTGCTGAAGCAGAGAAGGGCCATACCTGCTTCAGATTTTGTGCTGCCATTAAGCAGGATCACTTCGGATAGCCATCTTGTTGCGGGCGGCAAGATGGCAAACGCCGGAGAGCTCAGAAACAGCCTTCATCTGCCTGTACCTGACGGTTTTGTGATAACGTCTTCGGCCTTTCTGGGCTTTATGAGGCATAACGATCTTGCCGGCCGTCTGAAAGAGGCGCTCACAAAGCTTGATATTAAAGATATGACGGCAGTTGAGGCCGCAAGTTCGGAATTTCAGGAAATGATCATGAAAAGTCCGCTGCCGTCCGAACTTGAAAGCGCGATTGCTGCGGCTGCGACTGAACTCGGTTGCGAAAAAGACTGCAGGGTTTCTGTGAGAAGCAGCGCCCTGGCAGAAGACGGACACTTCTCTTTCGCAAGCCAGTATGCGACATATCTTAATGTCAGGGCAGAAGAGATATCTGATTACTACCGCAGGGTGGTTTCGAGCCTATTTACTCCGAGGGCCCTTTATTATGCCTTTTCGAAAGGTTTTTCAGGCGAGGAGACTGCAATGGCAGTCGGTGTCATGCGCATGGTGCCGGCATTGTCAGGCGGTGTTATGTATTCACAGGATCCTACTGCCCAAAAGCCGGACGTTATTATTATAAACGGCGCCTGGGGCCTTGCAAAGCAGGTTGTTGACGGAACAGGAAGATCAGATCAGTTTGTGGTTTCAAGAGATGACGGAACAGTTGTTGAACAGCATATAAATGAGAAGGATAGCATGATAGAGCCATGTTTAGGTCAGGGAGTCGAGACTCTGTCTGTCGCTGAGAACATGCGCTTGAAGCCAAGCCTCACTGCTGAGCAGGTCAGAACGCTTGCTTCCTATGCAGTTTCCCTTGAGCAGCACTTCGGCAAGCCGCAGGACATTGAATGGACAGTTGATAAATCAGGGAAGGTCTTTCTTCTCAAGGCAGGACCTCTGGGGGTCTTTTCCCATGAAACAAGAAAAGCGCTGCCGCGCCGCATAGAAGGCATTCCTCTGCTGATAGAAAAAGGAGTGATTGCGAGCAGAGGCATAGGCTGCGGTCCTGTGCATCTTGTTAGAAGTGACAGCGATCTGGCAGATTTCCCGGACGGGGGAGTACTTGTTTCACGGACCACTTCCACGAAATTCGTGATAATCATGGAGCGGGCTTCAGCTATTGTGACTGACATAGGCGGAAGCACCGGACATATGGCATCGCTTGCGAGAGAGTATCATCTTCCTGCAATATTGGACACTGAAAACGCAACCCGCCTGCTCAAGCAGGGACAGACAGTCACTGTTGATGCGATAAACTGCAATGTGTATGAGGGCAGAGTGGAGGAACTGCTTGAATATGACAGGGGGCGAAAGGATTCTTTCAGGGAGACGCATCTTTTCCATCTCCTTGATCAGGCTATGCAGTATATTGTTCCCCTGAGGCTGGTTGATCCTGACTCTGATGATTTCAGGCCGGAGGCCTGCAGAACGCTTCATGATATCACAAGGTTTGCGCATGAAAAGGCCATGTCCGGGATGTTCGGCATGAGCGACACTGATGCCATGGAGGACGAACAGACAATAACGCTCACTGCAGGTGTACCGATGGATGCCCATATGATAGATGTCGGCGGCGGAATAAGGCCGGGCGTCGAAAAGGCCATGCCTGAAGATATTCTCTCGATTCCTTATATTTACTTTCTGAAGGGACTGCAGGCCATGAGATGGCCTGAACCGCGCGCGGCAGATGCCAAAGGGTTTTTAGGCATGATGGCGCATGCAGCTTCTGTTACAGAGGAGCAGCTCCAGCAGACTGCCATACGGAGCTTTGCGATTGTGTCAGGCAATTATATGAATTTCAGCATAAGGCTTGGCTATCACTTTTCGATGGTCGAGGCATTTGCAGGAGACACTCTTAATGAAAATTATATAAGGTTTTTCTTCAAGGGAGGCGGCGCAGCTGTTGACCGCAGGCTCAGGAGGGTCAGGCTTATAAGCGAACTTCTCGAGATGATGGACTTCAGGGTCAGGGTTACAGAGGATGTTATAAATGCAGTTCTTCTTAAGTTCAAAAGGCCTGCTATCGAGAGGCGGCTTGAGATCATGGGCCGCATGACCGTGTTTACAAAGCAGTTAGATATGGCGATGTATAACGATGACATTACAGACTGGTACCGCGACGAATTTGTCCGCGACCATATGCAGCTGCTTGCTTCTGAAAAATTATAGAGGACAGTTTCTGCTATAATTTGGCGTGTGTCAGCCACACGATGGGAAGGTCATAAAGAAGATGATGGTATACTGAAGCAATCCTTTGGGGAAGGATCTGGATTATGAAAGAATTGATTCTTGTTGAAACTATTGAGCAAAAAATCTATCTTGTCCGTGGACACAAGGTAATGCTGGATAAAGACCTTGCTGAGATGTATGAAGTTCCAACAAGGCGATTGAATGAGCAAGTCAAGCGAAACATTTCACGATTTCCATCCGATTTCATGTTTCAGCTGTCAACTGAGGAGGCTGATAACTTGAGATCGCAATTTGCGACCTCAAGTTCAGCTGCTGCTGGTTGAACTCGTCGGTCACCACTTCTTTCACCTTTGACATGAACTGCCAGCCCGACAGCAGGACTATTGAAAGCAGCGCAGCTGCCATTATTACAGTTTTTCGTATCGGGTTTTTCGAAAAAAAGTATGGATAGGCCTGAATGAAAAGAGCCTGTTAAACGGCGATCTGCCGGATGAAAGACTGAATAAATTCATATCCTGATTGTAAAGGCAGAAGGAGGGAAGCTGTAAACTTCCCCCGCTTCTGCATGAGGTATTATATCTTTACCACATATACCGAGCAAGGGCTGTGTTTGACAACCTTTGATGCAACGCTGCCCATCTTGAAGCGGGAAGATGCGCTCAGCCCCCTGGTGCCGATGATAATGAGATCGGCCTTCTCCTGCTCTGCAAACTCGATGATCGCATCATGGACAGATGCAGCCGCAACGACCGACCTGCAGGTCGAGATGATGTCCTGTGCAGTAAGTATGCCGCAGGCCTGCTGTACGATATAGTCACCCCTCTTTGCAAGGGACGCGCTCAGCTTCTCCCTGTCCAAAGCCGAGATTTCGAGGTCAAGGCCTTCGATGAACGGCACCACATTTATCAGGCATATATTGGCACCTTTGGTCTTTGCATAGTCTGCAGCGATCTTGAGGGCCTCTTCGGAATATTTTGATCCGTCAACCGGAACGAGTATTTTCATTGTGATCCTCCTTTTTTAATGTTTTGCCTTGCTCATTGAGAGGCCGACGCCGTCAAATATGTAGTAGATCGCAAAACCCCACCACATTGTATAGGCGACATAAAAGACGAGAAGCGCGGTCATAAGGAACGCCTTGTCCTTCACCTTCACCGCCTCGACCTTGTAGTAATTGTACGCGGTCTCAATTGCCTTTTTCGTCACATCAGAAATGATCTTTGCCTCTTCCACCTTTCCGTCCTTCTTGAGGGCCTTGTCCATTGCTGTAAAGGCATTATACCACTGCCTGAAGATCTTCTTTTCGTCATCAAAGTTGTAGCGTGTCTTGATGGCATCCCCCTGGTTTTTGTACATTGCGTCAGAATCCTGTAACGCTGATGCCAGGATTGCGCCGAGGTCTCCGTCGATCTTGAGGTCTGTCCCCTGTGCCTCGACCTTTGCTCCTGCAGTCGTGAGGACCTTTGATATGTTCTCTATCCTCTTTTCCGTGTCGCCGGGCTTGTCATCAGGTTTTGCAGCGCTGATCTTTACGGAAAGAGGCTTTCCGTTGAACTTCTCGCTGTTCTTCTGGAGGTCAGGGATAAAATATGATGACCCTTTTGAGAGCGTGTTGAACATATCGTCAGCATAGACAAGGCCGTTTCTGCCGTCCCCGAAGACCGGCGAGAAGATCAGGCCGAGCACGCCGAGGAAGGATATCGCGAGCATGAATCCTATTGTTAGTGATTTCTTGTTTGTCTTTGCCATGATTATTCTTCTCCTCTCAGCTTGCCTATATTCATGAAGAACTTGCCTATGACCCATATGCCGAATATGGAGACAACTATCCAGAATATGATATTGCCCACAAATTCGATATTGGTAACAGCGGATTTGGACATATTGATATATTCGAGCTCAACCATCTTTTTCGGCAGAACGCTGGCCCTGTTGATGAATCCTGCAATGATCGATACGGCATAGAAGCCAAGTATGTGCGTTCCCTTTACGACCTTTGTGACGAGAGCTCCAATCTGGATGCCGATGAGGGAGCCGATAAGCATTCCCATGGCGAGTGTGTAGAAGACATACCCATAGATCGCATACTGTGCTATTGAGGCAAGGCCTGCAGTGAAGATGATCTGGAGGATGTCCGTGCCGACAGTTGTTCCTGCCGAAACGCCGAATACATATACGAACATCGGGAAGGTTATGAAGCCGCCGCCGACTCCCATAATGGCTGCGAGCATGCCGACAATAAAACCGCCGATGATGAGGAAGATCGCGGAGATCTTCTTCCCGCCCACAACGATATGTTCATCAAAGGTGATGAACGGGGGTATCTTCACATTCTGCACCTTCATGGCAAGGGCAGGTGTGGTGTCAGGGCCGCTATGGGCTCCGCCGCCTGAACTGCTCTTGGTCGACTTCATGAAGTCGATGAATGCATAAAAGCCGAGGAAGCCAAGCAGTATTGCATATACGGTGCTTATGAATGCCTCGCTAAGAAGGGGATCCTTGTTGTAGAGGGCCTTGTTTATTGCGCCGCCTGCGAAGGTGCCGCCTGCTGAACCGACGAGGAACCATACGGCAAGCTTTGTCGAGACATTGCCAAGTTTTTTGTGTACTGTTGTTCCCATTATCGCCTTTGCAAAGATATGGAAAACATCAGTTCCGACCGCGAGAATGCCTTTTACGCCTGCTGCCATGAGTGCCGGCGTGATGATGAAGCCGCCGCCTGCGCCGATGCAGCCTGTAATAAGGCCTGCTGCAAGACCGACAGCTATAGAGACGACGAAGATAAGGTTTGAATAATGTGCAGGTGCATAGGCGGTCTTGCCTCCTATCATGTCCGCAGCATTGATCGATGATACTGCCAGGATCGGCAGCAGCCCCACCAGAAGCCAGAGCAGCTTCTTGCGGTTCTTCAGAATGTTCATTGAGACCTCAAAGTCCCATTTGGCATAGGCAACTGACCCAGCCTGGAGAAACTCGTACAACCTTCTCGGGAAACTCATTGTGAAACCTCCTTTAATAAAATTATCTGAGTCTTTCGAACTCTGTCTGAAACTTGTAACTGTCACTTCTGCCCTGCAGCCGTGTATATGCGATCGGAGTATAGTCAGAGCTGAGAAGCAGTCTGTGAACAACGAGAACGGCAACTCCTTCGGCAAGATCAAGATATTTTGCCGAATCCCCTGTGGCCTCCGAGACCTCAACTGTCTGTATGACCTTGAACACCTTCTTCAGCGCCTTTTCCTGTATAAAGAAGTAGAGCGAGGTGTTAGAAACATCGATCCTGTCGATCTCGGGGGTTATGTTGTAAGGTATGAAAGATTCGTCGAAATAGGCAGGATGACCATTCAGCAGCCTTCTGCCTAAAATGTAGTAGATATCTCCGTCAGTCCTGAGATAGGAGCGGATCTCAGCTGATGGCTCTTTTAACCCTTTGAATATTATCTCTTTTTCAGCCTTTACCTCCTTTCCGAACATTTCCTCTGTAAATATGGTCCTCATTGCGACGCCAACAACCGGCTGTACGCTCGTCACAAAGGTCCCCTTGCCCTGGATCTTATTCAGGTATCCGTCTGAGGTGAGGTTGGTCACTGCCTGACGGACCGTGATCTTGCTTACATTGAACTGTCTGCTCAGTTCATCCTCTGATGGTATCCTGTCATTCAGCTTCCAGTTGCCTGACCGTATCTCGTCCAGCAGGATCCTTGTCAGCTGGATATAAAGCTTTTCCTGATTGTATCTGTCTACAGTTTTGTTTGTGACTGATATAGGGTCAGAATGTATCATAACGACATATTATTATAATGATATGATGTTGTCAAGGAATATTTTTGAATATGATTAAATCTGTTCAGCGGGTATAATAAATCTGATCCTTTTGCGTTATGTAACATATTTAAATAAAAGGACTTTCTGAATATGCGGGAGATCTTATGGCATTAAAAAGAAGAACACTTATCTGGCTGGTCATGCTGGCTGTGATCATATCTGTAATTGCCCTCTACAGGAGCATGACAAATGGAATTGAGGTCAAGGCATATCAGATCAGGAAGAAGGACCTTGTGATCAGCGTAACAGGCACATCGACCGGCACTATAAAGGCTGACAGGGAGGTTAAATTAACTGCTCAGAGGACCGGAAGCATAGCGAAGCTGTATGTTGAAGAGGGTGCAGTGGTGGCAGCAGGCAGCAGTCTCTCTGATCTCGAATCTGATGAGATGCAGCAGAGACTTCAGCTTGCCTCCGCCTCTCTTCAGAGGATGCAGGCCCAGTCTGAAGGGTTAAGACTCGGCCTCATCTCGTTCAGGGCAGATATTGATGCCGGGATCAGTAAATCCAGGGCTGTGCTTGATGAGGCTGAGGCCAGAATTAGACGATACAGGGAACTCAGGGACAAGGGGTACATCTCAGAGTCAGACCTCGATTCCGTCAGGAGGGAGTATGATGTGGCAAAGGCCTCTTATTCTGCAAGCCTTGCAGCGCGCGAGCAGATCAGGGCACGCGAGGAGGATCTCAGGGCACAGTCAGCAGCGATCGAGCAGGCAAAGAGGGAATACAACCTTGCAAAGATCATGCTTGACTACTCCTTCATCAGGTCGCCCATAGCAGGCGTCGTCACATCCAGACCGGTAAAGATCGGCGAGACCGTTCCTGTCGGAGGCCTTATAGCGTCTGTGGTCTCTCTTGATTCACTCTATATTGAGGCTCTCGTTGACGAGGCAGATGCTGCCAAGGTCGTGACAGGACAGCGTGTAAGCATAACCATGGATGCATATCCTGACAGGACCATGAACGGGGAGGTCTATATGATATCGCCGGTTGTCCTTGGAAACAAGCAGGAGGCGCGCACTTTTGAGGTGAGGGTGAGGCTGCTCGACAGGGATGTGAAGATAAAGCCCGGCATGTCGGCCGATGTAGAGGTGATTGTGAACAAAAAGGAGAATGTGCTGACAGTCCCTTCGCAGGCCATAATGGAGCGCAGTGACGGCAAGTTCATATATGTGGTCCAAAGCAGCAGGGCCGTCCAGAGGCCGATAAAGACAGGCCAGTTCAACTGGACCTATACTGAAGTGACAGAGGGACTTCAGGAGGGCGATATGGTAATAACCAACCCTGACATATCCGGCCTGAAGGAGAAGGCAAGGGTCAGGGCGGTCATTTCTGATAAATGATTGTCCTTAATGAGATAAGGCGCTCATACCAGCTGCCTAAGATCACGGTAGAGGTGCTGAAGGGAATCGATTTCGAGGCGGAACAAGGAGATTTTGTTGCGATCATGGGACCTTCCGGTTCGGGCAAATCCACGCTTCTTAACATACTTGGCTGCCTTGACAGGCCGACATCCGGCAGATACCTTCTCGATGGTGTTGATGTTTCGATGAAGGACGACAATGAGCTTGCAGGCATACGCAACCGGTCAATAGGTTTCGTGTTCCAGAACTTCAATCTTCTGCCGCGCTTCCCTGCATGGAAAAATGTGGAACTGCCGCTCCTTTACAGTGGCGTTGATCCTGCGGTCAGAAGACAGAAGGCCCTTGAGATGCTCGGGAAGATGGGACTTGGCGACAGGGCCGACCACAAGCCGAATGAACTCTCAGGCGGTGAGCAGCAGCGCGTTGCGGTTGCGAGGGCTCTTGTGAACAGCCCGAAGATAATACTTGCTGATGAACCGACAGGCAATCTCGACAGCGTGGTGAGCAGAGAGATAATGCAGATATTCTCAGGCCTTAACAGGGACGGCGTGACGATAATACTTGTCACTCATGAGAATGATATAGCTGCATATGCAAAGAGAACGATAACGATGAGGGACGGGGTCTGCTACAGTGGATGCGCTTGAGACCCTGAACCTCTCAAGGGACGCTCTGATGTCCAACAAGATGCGGTCTCTCCTAACAATGCTCGGGGTCATAATCGGGGTTGCGTCTGTGATCATGCTCGTTGCGATAGGGGCAGGAGCAAAGACCTATATTCACCGCGAGCTCGGGAACCTCGGCACAAACATCCTGATCGTGGTGCCGGGCAAGACCTCCACAAAGGGGGGCTTTCATCCGCCCTCTGCAAGCACTGTGAGGAAACTTGTGTATGACGATGCCGTGATACTGAAGAAGCGCGCCAGGCATATTGCAGATGCAGTGCCGATAATACTGGGCTCTTCGAAGGTCAAGTACCTGAATCAGTCGAGGGACAATAATGTTGTCGGCTGCACAGAGACCTATTTCGGGATGAGGAACCTGACTGTTGATTCCGGGCGCTTCCTGAACAGTTCTGATGTGGATGCCAAGCGGAAAGTATGCATCCTCGGCAGGACTGTAAAACGAGGCCTGTTCGGCGACAGGAATGCGCTCGGCGCGATCGTGACGATCGGGGACGGAAAGTACCGGGTGATAGGCGTGATGGCTAAGAAGGGCGTCACCCTCGGCATAGACTTCGACGATATAGTCTTCATACCTACCACCACAGCCCAGGAGCTCTTTGACACGGACAATCTCTTCAATATTACGATAAAGGTGAAATCATCTCAGGAGATCGATGCGGCAGTGCAGGAGGTCACACAGATACTGGTCAGGCGTCATGCGAACAGGGAGGATTTCACTGTCATGAGCCAGGACGAGATGCTTGGGGTGATGAACAAGGTGCTTGGAATAATGACAGGCGTGCTTGCCGGAATAGCTGCTATATCACTGCTTGTCGGCGGCATAGGGATAATGAACATAATGCTCGTCTCTGTCAGGGAGCGCACCCGGGAGATCGGCATCAGAAAGGCACTCGGCGCAAGGAACAGGGACATACTGATACAGTTCCTTGCAGAATCGGTCACTCTCAGTCTTATAGGCGGACTGGGCGGAGTTCTGATAGGCGGCATCTTTTCGGTCGGGCTTCCGTTCTTTGTTCCATATCTGCCGATGGAGATATCATGGTGGTCTGTAATGCTCGCCTTCTTCTTCTCTGCATCTGTTGGGGTCTTTTTC
>Ga0233425_10007809_pt1 | contig 14728 bp, 6 predicted proteins | sample Watercolumn_Towu_2_FD_181712 | JGI IMG/M metagenome (GOLD analysis project Ga0233425, IMG submission 181712) | Freshwater microbial communities from Lake Towuti, South Sulawesi, Indonesia - Watercolumn_Towuti2014_140_MG | ecosystem: Environmental > Aquatic > Freshwater > Lake | place: Indonesia...
TCCGTCGGTTGCCGGCTCCGCGCCAGCCGCGCATGCGCAGGCCGCCGAAGTGGCGGAGCATCCGCGGACCGGCGGCCATGCCGCCGATGCGCCGGCATTTGTGCTGACCGGCGAAGACTCTTATCTGACGCGCAAACTCCGGTAGCGACGTGCGCGCGCCGTCAAGAAAGCTGATGTCGAGCCGCCCGTTCTCATGCCGTCCCGGCTGCAGAATCAGCAGTCCCTGCAGCCGCTGGTTGGTTCCGTAGCCGAAGACCCGGCCCCGGCGACACAACTCGGCAATCAACTGCGGAGTTGCGGTCCGGAATTGCCAGGTATGTCCCAGCAGACCGGTGCCGGCCCGGAATTCCTCGCTGCGGCGCAGATACTCCCAGGCCTGCTGCGGTCCGGGTCGGAAGACGTCCGGTCTCCCGGTGCGCTTCGGTATCCGGCCGTCGCGATTCCAGAACGAGACTCTCAGCCGCAGGCCCATCCGGCGGATGATTCGGCGCGAATGCACGTTACGCCGCCCGGTGGCCAGGCGAACCGATTGCGGCTTCTCGGCCAGCGCCGCTCGGATGACATGCCGCGACAAACGCCAGCCCAGCCCCCGGTTGCGGGTCTCCGGGTCAATCCGCAGACCCTCCAGCCACAACTCACCCGGGCTCAGCTCGGTGAACTTGCCCAGCCCGACCACCCGCCCGCCGGACCCGTCTCCCGGCGCTTGCGCTCTGGAACTCTTGAGCTTCTGAGGCTTCCCGCGGAGCCGCCGGACGACAACATAGAATCCCTCTTCTCTGAGCCAGCGGTTCAGATGCTGCGGGACATAGTCCCATCCGTGCCAGGTCCTGGCGCAGATGCGCAGGATGTCCTTGCGGTCTCCGGACCGTGCCCGGCGGACTACGTATGCCACTGGAATTCCCTGTGCCACCAATCGCCGCGGAAATAGAAGATGCCGAGCACTGCGGTCTCGACCACGACCGAAACGCCAATGCCCAGCCAGACGCCGGACAGGTTCAACGAAGTCACGCGGGAGAGTATATACGCCAGCGGCAGTTTGACAAGCCAGTTGGCAAGCACCGCGGCAATCATCGTCGGCCGGGTTGCGCCGGCGCCGTACTGGGAGCCGCTCCAGGCCGTGGAGATTCCCAGCAGGACGAGAAACGGGGCGAGGACGCGGAGATAGGAGGTACCGAACCGGATAATCGCCGGGTCGGCGTTGAAAATCCGGATAACCTGCGGCGCCAGCACAAACAGGACGGTGAGGACGAGCAACTGGAGAGCGGTGGCAATGAACTGGACCCGGGCCGCGACCGCGCGCGCGGTTTGCGGCCGCCCGCGCCCAAGATTCTGCCCGACGAGCGACTGCGTCGCCATCCCGAAGCCATTCAGGTAGATATACATGATACTGAGAATCCGCAGCCCCACGCCGAACGCGGCAATCGCCGGACTGCCGAACGACGCGACGATTCGGAACATCAGCATCCCGGTCAGCGGCCGGGTGATGGCCTGGAGACTGGCCGGCACACCGATGCCGAGCAGTGCCCGCAGCGCCTGCGCGCGAACCGGCAGGTTAAATCGCACCAGTCCGCGCCGGCTCAGAATCAGCCCGAGCGCAACCGCCCCGCAGACTTGTGAGAACGCGGTGGCAATTGCCGCCCCGACGACGCCGAGCCGGGGAAAGTGCAGCCAGCCCAGAATGAGCAGCGGGTCCAGTGCCAGGTTCACCAGGTTCACGCCCAGTGCGACCCACATCGGAGTCCGGGTATCGCCCAGCGCTTGAAACACCGAACTGAAAATGACGCTGGTAAAGAACGCCGGCATGAAGGCCATCAGCAGCGCCAGAAAAGGTGTGCCGGCGACGACGACGCCGGATTCCGCACCGAACAACCGCAGCAGCGAGTTGCCCATCAACGCCCCGGGCAACGCCAGCGCCGCGGCAATCAACAGCCCCAGCAGCAGCGAGTGAAACAGGCTCTCCTGAATACCCCCCCGGTCATCGGCTCCCGAGAAGCGGGCGCAGGTTGCCAGAGTGCCGGCCGAAACCATCCCGGCGAAAGTATGGAACACCCCCAGCGCTGAACCGGCCAGCGCTACCGCCGCCAGTTCAGTCGCGCCCAGCCGGCCCACCCAGAACATGTTCACCGTAGTCTGGAACGTAAGCAGTACCGACGAGAGCATTGCCGGCGCCGAGACCTTCCAGATGCCCCAGGTCGTACTCTGGTCGAGGTCAATCGCGCTCAGGCGCGACGGATTGTCCTGTGTTCCTCGCGGCAAAGTCAGTTTGCGGCGGTCACGGGGCAACGCCCGACGGGCTCGACACCAATGACGAACGACGAATGTAGAATGACGATTGGCAATCGTAACCCGTCATTCGTCAATCGTCATTTGTCGGCCCCATGCGGTCTGCCTTCATCGCCTCTTCTTTGTGCCCGCGGCATCATTGAGCTGCTCAAACTGGGCCCGCTGAAGAGCGAATGAAAGGTCGGCCGCCAGCGCCTCAAGCAGGCGTACCTGTTCCTCATCGACGTGTCCGGGTTTGGCGGCATAGATCGTCAGCGTGCCGATGACTTCATCCCCGATGCGCAGCGGAAACGCCGCTACTGAATGGTAGCCGCTCTCTCTGGTCCTGGTGTGGACCGGCATGTCCGGCGGCGCTTCATTGAGGTCGGCCCGGACCACCGCGCTTCCATCTTTGAGTGCAGTCATCGTCGGACCCCGGATTCCATCCCGGTCGAGCGGGAAGCGGGTTGCGCGGACGAAGCCGCTCTCATCGCCCGAGACGGCGATGGGCTTGAGTACGCGTGCGTCGTGGTCGACGATGCCGACCCACGCCAGTGCGTAGCCGCCGGCAGTGACGAGGATTCGGCAGGCTTCGTTGCAGAGTCTCCCGATATCGGGTTCGCGGATGAAGGCCTGGTTGACCTGACTGAGTACGGAGTAGAGTTGATTGAGTCGCAACAGACGGTCTTCCGCATTCTTGCGGTCAGTGATGTCCCGTGCCGTGGCGAGGAGTATGGTCGCCCCGGCAAACTGGAGGCGGTCAACGTTGAGTAGCGCGTAGCACACCGAGCCGTCTTTGCGTTTGAGCCTGACCTCCCAATTGCGCATGCTGTCGGTGCCGGCGGCCGGGGTCGCGCGGGCGCCCTCCGGGACAAGCAACTGACTGCGCTGGTCCGGATCCAGGAAGATAGCGCCGATACCCAGTTGTTTGAAATCGCCGTAGTCAAAGCCGGTCAGGTCCTGCATGAACTGATTGACCGCGAGCACTACGCCGTCGGGATGAAACACGGCAATGCCGATGGGCGTCGCTTCGAACAGCAGACGGTAGCGGGCTTCCGATTGGCGCAGGGCGATGTCGGCCTGTTTGCGCTGGGTGACATCGCGAAACGCGACGAGGATGGCGGGCCTGGGTCCGGCCGGGTCATCGAAGGTTATCGGCATTGCCGCGACCTCGACGTCAATGACAGCGCCATCGAGGCGAACGAATTTCTCTTCGGCCAGTGGTACCTGGCGACCCTGACTGAGCATGGTCTTGACGCGCTGAACAACGAGTTCGCGGGAATCCGGGTGAACGAAGTCGAGGAGGTTGCGGCCGACCAGTTGGTCCTGAGTGTCGGCACCGGCAAGTCGCAGCGCCGCGGGATTCGCAAAGACAATCAGCCCCTGAGCGTGAACCACGATGGCATCCGGCGAGAGTTCAACGAGATTGCGGTAGCGGGTTTCGGACCGCGTGAGCTGGAGGCTGCTGGCCTTCAGTTCGTGGTCAAGGCGGAGAGCATGGAGGGCATAGGCGAGGTCGGCGGCGATTTCGGTAAAGAGAGTCTGTTCTTCGGCGTCCGCCGACAGACCCGGGGCAAGGGCGACATTGATAACGCCCAGGATGCGCTGGCCATGCTCAAGTCGCGCAACGAGGCCGGCGGCCGGCGCCTGAAAGGCGGCGACCGTAGGCTGGCGGTCGGTGCAAGCGGGTTGCCTGAGAGTGGCGCCGGGCGCAGCCAGCGCCTCGCGGACGCACGGAGGAAAGTCGCCGGCCTTGAGTCGCTGGATGAGTTCCGGAAACTGGGCGTCGAATCCGGTCTGGGCGGCGTCGAGGAAAACGAGTTCCGGTTCTCCGCTATTCGGAATGGCGGATTGCAGGAGCGCAATCCAGGCGTAGTCGTAACCCCGGGTCTGGACCAGAGTGTTGCAGGTCTGCTGGATGAGTTGCATGGGGTCGCGTTGACGGATAATCAGCTGGCCGATGGTGCGGTAAGTGCGGAGCAGGTTGTTGAGACGCTGGAGACGGTTCTGGATGCGGCGCTGGTCAGAGATATCCTCGATAGTACCTTCGTAGTAGGTCGTCTTACCGGTGGTGTCGCGGGTAAGGCGTGCGTTTTCGCGGACGTGCAGCGTGCTCCCGTCGCGCCGGACCCACTGCGCTTCGAGGCCGCGAACTTCGCCCTTCCGCTCGATGGCATCGCGAAACTGCTTCCGGTCGTAGGTCGGTTCGAAGCCTTCGGCATCGAGATTACGCAGGGATAGTTCGTAAAATGAGTTATAGCCCATCATGCGAATGAGCGCAGGGTTGGCCATCAGAATGCGCCCGTCCGGGGTAGTGCGGTAGATGCCGATCGGCGCATGCTCAAACAGAAGCCGGTAACGTTCCTCGCTCGCGCGCAGGGCGAGTTCTATCTGGATGAGCTCGGTCACGTTGCGCGAAATGCCGACGACAGACTGAATCGCCCCGCCCTCATCGCGAATCGGCGCGAGCCAGGTATCAAGCCAGAGTTCACGCCGGGGAAACTCGGTGCGGTTCTGGATGTAAAGGGAATTGCCGGATTCAAAGACGGTCTTGATATTGTGCCACTCCCGGTCCGCGATGGCCTTCGGGTAGAGGTCGTGCAGCGCCTTACCGACAATCGCGTCCGGAGCCTGGCCGAACTCGGCGGCGGCGGCGGTGTTCGCGTAGCGGATGCGCTGGTCCGGCCCAACCATCAAGATGTAGTCGTGAGACGTCTCTGCCAGCGCCCGGTAGCGTTCCTCGCTCGCGCGCAGGGCGGCTTCCGCTTCGCGCCGCGAACGACGCGTCTGGGCATCCGCCAACTCCCGCGCGACCGCCGGCGCGAGCCTTGAGAGCCGGTCCTTCATCACGTAGTCGTGCGCCCCGGCCTTCATCAGACTGACCGCGGCTTCCTCCCCCACTGCGCCCGAGACCAGGATGAACGGCACGTCCTTCCCGGATGCCCGAACCAGCTCCAGCGCCTCCTGCCCGCCGAACCCCGGCATGACATAGTCGGACAGCACAACATCCCACTCGCCCCCCGCAATCGCCTCCCTCACCCCCTTCGCAGACCCAACCCGCTGATACTCCGGCTCATACCCGCCCTGCCGGAGTGCGCGCAGCACCAGCCGGGCATCGTCCTCCGAATCCTCGACCAGCAGGACACGCAAAGGCAACGATGATTGACGATTCACGATTAACGACTGGTCTTCGGAATCCGTCATTCTACTTTCGTCATTCGTCATTCTTCTTCGTCACTCGTCATTCTTCTCAGCAGCCGTTAGGCGGCGGGGGTTCGTTAAGCAGGAGCCAGTACATCCCGAGTTGCTGCACCGCGGTCAGGAATCTACCGAAGTCCACCGGTTTCCGGATATAGCTGTTTGCGCCCAGCCGGTAACCGTTGCTGAGGTCCTCGTCTTCCCGGGATGACGTCAGGATGACGACCGGCAGAAGTCTGGTGCACTCATTGGCACGAATACGGCGGAGGACTTCCATCCCGTCCAGCTTGGGAAGTTTCAGGTCGAGCAGGATAACCGCCGGCAGGTCCGGCTTGGTTGACGGTTTGTCACCCAGACCGAGGATTTCCAGCGCCTCGACGCCATCACGGGCAACCTTAATCGGATTCAGCATGTTGTTCTTCCGGAACGCCCGGAGTGTGAGTTCGACGTCGTCCGGATTGTCTTCGACAAGCAGTATCATCTTCTCCATCTTAGTCTCCTTTCGCGAAAACGCAAGTGCTAATCAATCGCAATGCGGGATTCCGAAATCTGCATTCCGCATTCCGAATTCTTCAGTCGCCTGGGGCCGGGGTGAGGGTGAAGTAGAACGTGGCGCCCTGGTCTGGTACGGCTTGGGCCCAGATCTGTCCTTCGTGGCGAAGAACGACGCGTTGAGCAGTGGCGAGGCCGATGCCGGAACCCGGGAAATCCTCGATACCGTGCAGGCGTTGAAATGCGTTGAAGAGCTTGCTGATGTATGTCATGTCGAACCCGACTCCATTGTCGCGGACGAAGAAAATGGGGTTCCGGGAATCGCAATGCGGATTGCGGAATGGTGAATGCGGAATTCCGAAATCTGCATTCCGCATTCCGAATTCGATTACTGGGTCCGGCCGGCGGCTGGTGAATTTCCACGCATTGCCGAGGAGATTAGCCAGCAGGACGCGCAGGAGTCGAGCGTCACCGACCGCGTGCAGGTCCGGGGCAATGATGATGGTGATTTTGCGGTCTGGCTCGGCCTGGCTGAGTTCGTCAATAATGTCTTGCGCGAGGCGGCTGAGGTTGACGGATTCGGGGTGGAGTTCGCTGCGGGTGACGCGGGAGAGTTTGAGCAGGTCGTCAATGAGTTGTCCCATGCGCTGGCTGGCGGCGCGGATGCGATTGAGGTGGTCTCTGCCTGACTGGTCAAGTTGTTTGGCGGAGTCTTCGAGCAGGGCCTGGCTGAATCCGTCGAGGCTGCGGAGGGGGGCGCGGAGGTCATGGGAGACGGAGTAGCTGAATGATTCGAGTTCTCGGTTGGTGGTTTCGAGCTGAGCGATTGCCTTCTCGAGTTCGCGGTTGAGTTCGCGGATACGCTCTTCTCGGATGCGGCGCCCGGTGATGTCGAAGATATGGGTGATGAAGTATTGCGGCGTCCCTTGGGCCGTGCGCAGGAGGAATATGCTGACATCAGTCCAGAGGATGTCGCCGGTTTTCTTGATGTAGCGTTTTTCGAAGTTGTGGGTGTCGCGTTCTCCGGCGAGGAGGCTGCGGAGGCATTCCTTGCTGGCCGGGAGGTCATCCGGGTGGGTGACGGCGGCGAATCCTGTGGCGGCGAGTTCGGCATGGGTGTACTGCAACATACGGCACAGTGCCTGGTTGACGTCGAGGAATCGCCCGTCCGGGCTGGTGAGGCACATTCCGGTGGGGGCTTGTTCGAATACGCCACGGAACCGGACTTCGCTTTGCCGGAGCTGTTCTTCAGCGCGGCGGTGTTCCTCGACTTCCTGCTGCAATTGCCGGTTGACGAGGGTCAATTCTGCGGTGCGCGCCTGAACCTGCTGTTCGAGCCGGTCGCGGAGGGCGAGTAACTCGGCTTCCGCGAGTTTGCGTTGGGTGATGTCCCGGATCATGGTCTGTACTGCGGGCGCGCCGAGGTAGTTGATGAGGGTGGATGCGACTTCGGCAATGCGAATGGACCCGTCGCGCCGGACGAAGGTCTCTTCGACGTTCGGAACTTTCTGACCCTGCTCGACAATCTGCCGCAGGCGCGTGCGAACGAGTTCATGCGATACTTCGTCCAGGAAACTCCACAGCGGCCGGCCCGTGAGTTCGCCCGGCTCGTGCGCGCCGAGGAAGTCTACCGCCGCGGCATTGGTGAACAGGACGACCCCGTCGCGATGCACGATGATAGGCTCCGGCGAGTTTTCCACCAGACTCCGGTAGCGCTCCTCGCTCTCGGCAAGCGACGCCTGGGCTTCGCGCTCGTCCGTAATGTCCGTCCCCGAGCTCAGCGTCCCGGTGATTCGACCCGACTCGTCCCGCAACAGCGAGTTGTGCCACGCGATCAGCCGTTCCCGGCCGTCCCGCGTCAACACTTCGTTTTCGAAGAACTCTGCCGGCTCAAGCCGGCCGGCCATCAAGTCGTGAAAAGCCCCCAGCGTTGCCCCCCGAACCCGTTCCGGGACACAGGTTTCAAACCAGTTCCGGCCGATGAGTTCGCTCGCCGGGTAGCCGAGGGTCTGCTGGCCGGCCCGGTTGAGCAGGGTGACATCGCCCCGGGCATCCAGTGCGACGATGATGGCGCCGGCGATATTCAGAAGCTCTTCTGCCCGGTCGCGCTCGATGCGCAAAGCGAGTTCGGCCTGCTTGCGTTCAGTAATGTCCCGCGCAACCGCGAGCGTCGCCGCCGCGCCCTGCCAGAATGTCCGCGCCACGCTCAGTTCCAGCGGAATCTCCTGTCCGTCCCGGCGCCGGATGGTAACCTCATACTGGCTCGGCTGTGGTTCGCCCCGAAGCCGCGCCGCCGCCCGAGCCTCCAGCCAGCCCACGTCCTCCGGCCGGACGATGTCCCGGAATCGAACCGTCAACAGTTCGCTCACCGGGTAGCCCGTGAGCACGGCCGCGCGTTCATTGGCAAAGACATACCGCCCCTGCGCGTCGCTGATGAAGATTGCATCGTTGGCGCGTTCGGCCAGTGAACGGAAGCTCTCCTCGCTATCATGCAGCGCTATCGCCGCGTTCCGCCGCTCAGTCACGTCGCGGATGATAATCAGGTCCGCCGGCTTACCCTGCACACTGATTATACCCGCGTTCAACTCGACGTAGATGCGCGAGCCGTCACGGCGGCGGAGTACGGTCTCGTAAGTAGTTGGCACGTCCTCGCCCGCAATCCGCTGCTGGTAGCGGCGGACCAGTTTCGGTATCTCATCCGGGTCCACGAAGTCGGTGAACGGCATCCCCTCCAGGTTGGCTTTCGGGTCACCCCACATTCGACGCAGGCGGGTGTTGGCGTACCGGACCAGTTGGTCCTGGATGATGACAATACCGTCATTCGCGCGTTCCACCAGGTTGCGATGGAATTCTTCACTCTCGCGCATGGCGTCCTCGAGCCGCTTGCGATGGAGCGCCACTGCGGCGATGTTCGCAAATGTACGCAGCACGTCCGGGTGGGGTGTCGGATGTCCGGTACGGGCAGAGATGACTGCGGTGCCGAGCAGCTTGTCATGATACGTGAACGCCAGACCGGTGAAGTAGTCAATCCCCAGCATCTTCTGGATGACCGCACCCACCGGACGCGGGATAGCGCCGAAAGTCGTCTCAGTAAGGTCGCCCGCCGACCCCACCGTCGCATTCACAACCCGGTCATAGACCTCCGGCGTGACCGGCATGCTGAGTTCAAAGAGGCTCTTGCCCAACACCTGGTTGACGCGGGCAAGCAGTCCTCCATCCATCGCGACCTGGCAAATGCGCATTTCGCGCGTCGCCGGCAGGTAGACACTGGTCGTGACCGCTACCGCGTTGGTGATTGCCTTGAGTCGCTCAGCGAGGAACCGATGCAGGTCAAGGTCCGCGGGCGCGGCAGCAAGGTCTACGGCAAGGCGGTTCAACGCGGCGAGGCCCTCGGCAAGGCGGAGCGTTTCTTTCTCAGACTGGCGATACACTGTCATGTCGTGCAGCACCCAGACGCTCCCCAGGGGCAATCCGCTGCTGTCGCGCATGATGCGGGCGGAAATGGACATGGGGATTTCCCGGCCGCTGCGGGCAAGGGCGGTGATCTCCTGTTGACGGATTTCGTGGCCGGCCAGAACCTGCCGCGCCTCATCGCGAAACTGGCCGGGCAGCGCGAACAGGAACTCGGCCGACCGGCCCACCAGTTCGGACTTGCGGTAGCCGAACACGTCCTGAGCTGAACGGTTGACGTTGATAATTCGGTTGTCCGGCGCCAGGAGCATGAGCACGTCAACCATGGTTGAGAGTATCTCGTCTGCCGCCGCATGGGAAGAGAAGGCCAGTAGTCCGTACCGGGTAGCGCTGTAATATAGACCACCCGCCCAGATCAGGCCGAAAACCGGGGCCAGTTCCGGAAACCGGGCTATGCCCAACCAGGGAAGGATGGCATTGGTGACCATGCCGAGTAGAATCGGAACAACAATGGAGACGACCAGTATCAGATTCTGACGGCGCTCGCGAGGGCTGGTACTGCGCCGGCGGGAGTCGGCTATGACCCAGACCGCGGCGGCCGCGAGCAGAACCGGGTAGGCGAAGTACAAAGGCGGCCATGCGTTTCGGGCCCAGACTGTGGCCCAACCGAATGCGTGGGGTGTGTAGTCTACGCCCAGGCGCCCGGTCCATTGGAGATAGGAGAAGAGCGCGGCCGTCGCGAAAAGCGGTGGGTAGGTCAACCAGTTGCGCAATACACGGCGGCGACGGGTGAGAATGAGACTGTAGAGAAACAGGAGGCCGGGGAAACTGCACCAACCTAATGACCCGAGGCTCGCGAAGAACCGAACGCGCTCGACCGGGAGCCGGGGGTCTTTGTTGAAAATGTCGACGAAGCTCCAGAGCGCGAGACACAGGAGGATGGCAGCGCAAACCCAGTTGAGCGAGGACCGCGGGTTACGGAGCACTACGAGGACGAGAAGGGCGAGGTATGCGACGGTCGCCGCGAGGAAGAGTGCCGAGAGTATAGTCATTGACTTGTGCCTGACGGACTATCACCAGTCGTCCCGCGACCGCTTTCCGTCCGAGCGGTCGGAGGGGTTATCGCCACTATGCCGATTCGAGGGAATCGTCCGCCAGAACTTGCGCTTCGAGCTAGACTACAGCCCGACCCGGTGCTTGTCAAGAGTCTCTAAGGACGATTTGACCGCGTCGCACTTGACACCGGCGGAGTTCGGTTATAGTCTAGAGACGAGAGGACCAGCGAATGAGTATGATGGTAGGTACAGTGGACGCTGTTGTGGTGGTGTGGTTGCGCGTGAGTTACAGTGGGATGGTCCGGCCGAGTTGGGTGGCGGCGCCGAAGGTGAGTGGAGTGAGTAGTGATTAGTAGTCAGTGACCAGTCCGGAGAACTGATTACTGATGACTGATTACTGATTACTGATGACTGAGAGGGACAGCATTCGCGTGCAGGTGGAGAAGCTCCGCCGGGAGCTGGAGTATCACAATTTCCGCTACTATGTGCTGAATGAACCTGTAATATCGGACTACGACTTTGACCGTTTGCTGAAGCGTCTGGAGCGGCTGGAAGCGGAACACCCGGAGCTGGTGTCTGCGGATTCTCCGACGCGTCGGGTTGGGGGGGAGCCGCTTGGGTCATTCGCAAGCGTGCGTCACGATATCCCAATGTTGAGCCTCGAGAATACGTACTCGTTTGATGAGCTGCGGGATTTCGATGCCCGGGTGAGGAAGTCGTTTGCGGGCGGGGTTGAGTACGTGGTCGAGGAAAAGGTGGATGGCGTGGCGGTTTCGCTGAATTACCGGGAGGGGCGGCTGGTGAGGGCCGCGACGCGGGGGGATGGCGAAACCGGAGATGATGTGACCGCGAACATTCGGACAATTATGTCGTTGCCGATGCGGGTGATGGACGTAGAAGAGACGCAGAAAGGACGCAGAAAGGACGCAGAAAGGACGCAGCGCGGTCTCCTGACTGATTTCGAGGTGCGGGGCGAAGTGCTGTTGACGAAGCGGCAGTTTGCGGAGATTAACCGGGGAAGGGCTGAGACGGGTGAGGCGCTGTTCGCTAATCCGCGCAACGCCTGTGCCGGGACTCTGAAACTGCTGGACCCGAGGCAGGTGGCGCGGCGCAGGCTGGACATTTTCATCCACACGATTCCGATTCCTTCTCCGGTCACCAGCCAACAGCTGCCAGTCTCTGACTTGCAGATGCTGGCTGCGTTGTCCCGGGTCGGGTTCAAGGTTGTCCCGCACACCGGGCCGTTGAAGACGATTGAGGAAGCAATTGCCTGCATCCGGGAATGGGACACGAAGCGCGAGGGATTGCCGTACGAGGTTGACGGAATGGTGGTGAAGGTAAACGACTTTACCCAGCGTGCTGAGCTGGGTCAGACCGCGAAAAGTCCGCGCTGGGCCGTGGCGTATAAGTACGCGCCGAAACAGGCGACCACCATTGTCCGCGCCATTGACTTCGGTGTCGGCCGAACCGGGGTGGTGACGCCGGTCGCAAGGATGGACCCGGTGTTGCTTTCGGGCTCGACGATTGAGCACGCAACCCTGCACAACGCGGATGAAGTCGCGCGCAAGGACATTCGCGTCGGTGATACGGTGGTCATCGAAAAGGCGGGCGAGGTCATTCCGCAGGTCGTGAAGGTCGTGCTGGATAAACGCCGGACTTCGTCGAGGCGGTTTGAGATGCCGGAGCGTTGTCCTTCCTGCCACAGCCGGCTGGTGAAGGAAGGTGAGGAAGTCGCATGGCGATGCGTGAACGCATCCTGCCCGGCCCAGGTCAAGCGCCGGCTGGGTCATTTCGTCGGCCGCAACGCAATGGATATCGAGGGATTCGGCGAGAAGCTGATTGTCGCGCTGGTTGAACAGCGCGCGGTCCGCGACTTCGCAGACCTGTATGCGCTGGATAAGCCAATTCTGCAGAATCTGGAACGGATGGGCGAGAAGTCATCGCAGAATCTGCTTGACGCTCTTGTCCGGAGCAAGACCAGACCCTATCCAAACGTGCTCTTTGCGCTTGGCATCCGTCATGTCGGTATGAGCGCGGCCCGGCTGCTGGCCCGGCACTCCCCGGGTATTGAGAACCTGGAGCGAGCCGATGCCGCGCGGCTTGCCGCGATTTCTGGAATTGGGCCGGTGATTGCCGAGAGTATTGTCAATTTCTTCTCGGACAAGGGAAATCTGAAGCTGGTTGAGCGCCTGCGCAAAGTCGGGTTGCAGATGTCTCAACCCGGGACCGAAGGTCCGAAGCCTTTGGCTGGTAAGACTTTTGTTTTCACCGGCGGTCTCAAGCACCACACCCGGGAATCGGCTGAGGAGCTGGTCGCCCGGCTGGGTGGCACGCCTTCATCAACCGTCTCGAAGAAGACGGACTATGTCGTGGCCGGGACCGACCCGGGCAGCAAATACGCCAAGGCAGTGAAGCTCGGCATCAGAGTCATTGACGAAGATGAGTTCGAGCGACTGCTGAAAGAGCGGAGATAGACGATAGGAGATAGGAGTGAGGAGAGGCTACCGCCTATCGCCTATCGCCTACCGCCTACCGTTTTCCGAACCGTCTGACTAATGAATCGAGACTCGCCGCTCGAAACCAGGATTCAGTATCTGAAGGGCGTCGGCCCGAAGCGCGCGGTCTATCTGAACCGGCTGGGCGTGGAGACGATTCGGGACCTGCTGTTCCTTGTCCCACGGCGTTATCTGGACCGAACCCGGCTGTACGAAATCAAGGAGCTCCGGCCCGGCGATGACGTCTCAATCTGGGGCAAGGTCATCGCGGCCGGCTTGGTGCCTACCCGTAATCGGGGCGAGCTGGTCTCAATCCGAGTGCAGGACCGGTCGAGTACGGTTGAGGCAGTCTGGTTCCACCGACCGGACCTGAAGCATAGATTCAAACGCGACCAGGAAATCATCATGTCCGGCGCAGTTTCTCAGTACCACGGGCTGTGCCTGGTGAATCCCCAGTTCCAACTGATTGACGCGGAGGACGAGTTTCGGTTCACGGGCGCGGTGATTCCGGTCTATCCGCTGACCGAGGGCCTGGGCCTTTGGGAAATCCGTAAGTGCGTGCGCACCGCGCTGGACACTTACCTGCAGTACCTGCCCGAGTCCCTGTCCCCTGCCCTGCTCGCAAAGTACGGCTTTCCCGGTATCCGGGCGACTATCGCCGCGCTGCATTCGCCGGAGTCAGTGGAGGCCGGTGAGAATGCGCGCCGCGGGCTGGCGTTTGAGGAGTTTTTCTTCTTCGAGCTGGTGATGGCACTGCGCAAACTCCACGGCACGCATCTGAAGAAAGGCGCTTCGCTGGTCGAAAACGGTTCGCTCACCGCCGGGTTTCTCAGCCGGCTTTCGTTCCAATACACCAGTGGGCAGGAACGGGTAATGCAGGAAATCAGGCGCGACATGGCGCTTCCTACCTGCATGAACCGCCTGCTCCAGGGTGATGTCGGGTCCGGCAAGACCGTGCTGGCGATTCACGCCATGTTGATCGCGGTCGAAAACGGTTTTCAGGCCGCGCTGATGGCCCCGACTGAGATTCTGGCTGAGCAGCACTGCCGCGTGTGGTCCCAGCGTTTGACCGAACTCGGGGTCGAGAGTTCGCTGCTTACCGGCAGCGTGAAAGCCAGATCGAAACGGGCGATACTCGAGTCAGTTGCCTCCGGCGCCTGCCGCATAGTATTCGGCACCCACGCGCTGCTCGAAGGGGATGTCCGGTTCGCCCGACTCGGACTGGTGGTGGTTGACGAGCAGCACCGGTTCGGCGTCATGCAGCGTGCCGCACTCCTGAGCAAGGGTATCAACCCGGACTTCCTGGTGATGACCGCGACGCCGATTCCGAGGACGATTACGCTGACCTTGTACGGCGACCTCGATGTTTCGATACTCAGCGAGAAGCCGCCGGGCCGGCAGAGAATCCAGACCTACCTCCGAACCGACAGCAAGCGCCCGGCAATCTACGACTTCCTGAAGCAGAGAATCGGTGAAGGACAGCAGGTCTTCGTGGTCTGCCCGCTGATTGAAGAATCCGAGAAACTCGACATCGCGGCCGCGACCAGGACGTTCGATGAAATGCGACAGGCATTCCCGGGTATCGCGGTCGGGCTGTTGCACGGCCGTCTCAAGAATGACGAGCGCGTCCGGGCAATGGAGGAGTTCCGCGCCGGGCGAATCAGTATTCTGGTCTCGACCACGGTGATTGAAGTCGGCGTGGACATTCCTCGGGCGACCGTGATGGTGATTGAACACCCGGAACGATTCGGCCTGGCCCAGTTGCATCAGTTGCGCGGGCGGGTCGGACGCGGCGCGGACGTTTCGTACTGCATT
>Ga0233425_10007810_pt1 | contig 14724 bp, 9 predicted proteins | sample Watercolumn_Towu_2_FD_181712 | JGI IMG/M metagenome (GOLD analysis project Ga0233425, IMG submission 181712) | Freshwater microbial communities from Lake Towuti, South Sulawesi, Indonesia - Watercolumn_Towuti2014_140_MG | ecosystem: Environmental > Aquatic > Freshwater > Lake | place: Indonesia...
TTTTTGCGCCAAACAGAATTATCCCTGCGGCAATTGCAATAAAGATCCATTCTTGGCCTGCAATAAGACCTGTGATTGCTTGTAGCATTTGATTCTAAATGCTCATTGCTCTGATTTAACTCTTTTATCGCACTGCAAATCAAGGAAGCGATTTAACCGGTTTTGATTCACGCACGATTTGCACCAAAAATGGCGAAAATCCGCTCGCATCTCAATATGCACGGACTGTTAAAAAGCATAACATGAGCAATGATGCCAAAAAATTTGAAGGTCTTGAAGTCTTTGAAACCTATCTCAGGAATAAGCATACTAGAAAATTATATCGTGGCAGCTTTGAGCGATTCCTACGATATGCCGAAATAGACGATCCTATCTATTTTCTCACTATGCCTGATGAAGACCTCTACGAATTTCTAAAGAGATACCTACTTCATCTGAGGCAACGAACAGAAAACGGAACACTCAAAGCAAATTCCATACGAATAGAGTTGTCAGGGATAGTGCACTTTTTCACATATAATGACAGAATCGTTAACTGGAAAAAGCTCTACAAAATAATCCCAGATAATGTCAAGTGCGGAGGAGACAAGGCATACACAAAGGATCAGATTCGTATTCTCTTAAAAGGAACTAACAAAATACGAAATAGATTTCTCATCCTGATCATGGCAACCGCAGGGGCAAGAGTCGGGGCGATACCTGAGTTAAAACTCAAACATGTTAAGTCGATTGAAAACTGTTATCGTATTATACTGTATAATGAAGATCGACAAGAATATGTCTCCTTTATGACTCCAGAATGTTCGCGACTGTATGAGCAATACTTGGAAGTCAGAAAATCCGAGGGGGAAGTATTGACATTAGAAAGTCCACTGATCAGGTATGATTATTCAGATCAAAAAACACAAACATTGGCGATTGGCTCATCTGCCATATATGATATAGTGTCGAGAATAATGAAAAAATCAGGAATTGAACGAGTCAAAAATGGACACCGATATGACATTCCAATGGATCATGGATTTAGAAAATTCTTTGGGACGTGTCTGAAAATCAATTCACAACTATCATACAGCGTAACAGAAAGATTGATGGGGCACACCAAGTATTTGGACAAGTCGTACTTCTTGCCTGAAAATACTGATCTCTTTGAGGAATACAAAAAAGCAATTCCTGGTCTAACGATGGATGACATAGAGGCCAAAAATGCAGAAATCAAGACTCTTCAGGAACAGCTAGAACAAAAACACCAACTGCAGGATCAGATTGCACGATTGGAACAAATCCAAAGCAATGTCTTGGCAGAACTAGAGCATCTAAAAACACTGAATGCAAATGCTGTCATACAAAGTTAGACTTTAGATACGATCTTGACGCCTCTATGTAGTCTAGTCTGCCTAGCATGATCTTCTCTATTCTACTGAGAAATTCCAAGTTGTTTTCAATCATTGTTTTGTCGTATTCTTTTAGTAATTTGACTTCCTTGGCAATAGACTCATTCGTTAGTTTGGCTAGTATCTCGATTTTTTGTTTTTCTTCTTTGTTGCTTCTATGTGATCTTCTCATCTCTTCAAGAACGTGTGGTAATTTGAGTATCTGGCTTACTGATTCTTGAATTAGTATGTGGTAAAAATACTGTAAAACAAACTCGGATGCAATTGAGCAAAAAGTATGATCATCAAATCCTTCAATGTCAGAATCAAAAACATCTACTATGTTACCATCGTTATTTACGTAGAAAGTATCTAACATGATTCTTATCAAATCAATATCTGTAAATGAAAAGGTGATCGAAGGCGCATTGGTGGATTTGTCATTGGGCCGACTGACTTCTATTCCACTTAATGCTATGTTTAATGCACGTTCCATGTGATTGAACTCTACATTACTATAATCTCCATCGTCTGGAATTCCTAATTTCTTTAGTGTTTTTTGCCTCTCCTGATGCTGCGAATTTTTCGTTTCGACTTGCTTTTCTATTGCTTCCCATGTGTTTTTGAGAGATTCATCTGGAATGGGCTTGAAACGTCTCCACGTGGCATTTGATTTTTTCTCATAAAAGAAATTTAGGATTTTAAAGACATTTCCAACTTGTTGAATGTCTGGCTTCTGTTTTGATAAGAGATATGCTATTCCGACTGGCGTTATGGAATAATATTGCTCTTTTTTGCCCTTTGTTTTTAATCGCATTATTAGTTTTGATTTTAACATTACATCCTTGTGATCATCAAACCTTCTTCTAGTGACTGCGATCTCCTTATCCTTTGAGTCAAAGTCACTGCTTCTGAGTCCATATCCCTGAAGCCTCTTTTTGTATTTGACATCATCTGATTTTTCCAAAAGAGCTGTTAGGGCCTTAATTTCAGTATCTGTGCGTGATTTGTTCAAATTTTGGTCACTTTGCGTACGGATTTTGATATTAATCAAGTTCGCTTTGTTCTTCATGCAAAAAAACCCAATAGGGAGTCATGATCAAAGCCAAACAAATTCGCCTCTGAGTGTAGGACAAGTAGCTGATAGAATCTGGGATTTGATGCACAGGTGCTGTAAAAAAGAGCCAAAATACCGACTAACCTTTGAAAGCGGACAAACGTATCTCGTTTGCCAAGACTGCTCAATACTTTTGCACTGGTCAAGATCTGTCAAAACAAAAGAGGTACTCTAGGAATTGGACGACATTGTCTCACACTGCGGACATCAAAGTCCGTTTTCCTCTTTTTCTGATTATCCTGTAAACAAGATCAGTTTTGTCTATGGAGTTGATTAATTTGGCAAAAACTAACAGAAAACCAACGCTTGATCCTAACGCATTACCTAAGCGGCAGAAGTGGTTTTATGAACGGGCCAAGCGAATTTGTGAAGAAGGTACGCCGTTCTGCTCTAATGATTTTAAACCTATGAAAGAATCCACATTCCGGTATTACATCCTCCAATTAAGACCGTTATTGGAAGTTGTAATTTCTGGAAGACCAGCGTTTTACAAAATCAAAGGAATCGAACTATCTGGGGATTCTCATAAACTAACGAAAAAGGATATGGGGGGCGGACAATTTTTCGCCCTTCTGGATTCATTAAAACTCAAAGATCCTGCAATCCATGATATTTCATTCAAAATTGTGAATAGCGATTTACACGCACATCTGCTAAAAAGTGGAACGACTGTAGATCCTAGCAACAATTCATTTCGGGTGAATTGTCCTCAACCAGATAACAACATCCAGACAAAAGTACGTGTTTATCCAGAATCAATCGTCGTCTATCTAGGGTGTACGTACAAGCCTCTGACGTATGACTTTGGGTCGCTTTTGTACTTGCATGAGTATCTATCAAAAATATCGTATCATTTGTCCAGCTTGGGTAATGGTGTTTTATTGCCTCCAGTGAGCGCATGGATATGTACAAAATATCATTTTGGCAAAGATGGATCAAGAGAATATAGTGGAGCAACGTTCCATTTTACCGTAAATGATGTGATTGGCGGTATGATTAGGTTTTATTCTAAAAAAATGAAAAATGGTGAGCTAATCCCTAGATTGGAACAGAATAGATCTCCTCACCGAAGTCTTGAAGATGAGATGAAACATGCCATTGGTCTGGAGGATTCTGATGCGTCTGATGAAAACGAGTTTAATAATAATCGGCCCTGTTTCGTCACAAATTTTCCAGTTTTCTGTTTCTGAATTTGCATTCCCGTCCTTGAGAGGACAAAGGCGTAAAATTACGCACGAAATCAAATCGAGGATCAGAAAGTATCCCCGATCCTGCGTTTTGACGATTTCTTTACAGTCGGAATTATGGGCAGTTTTTCATTGGCATTCAAGACAAACACGTAAAATCATTCGGAATAATGCCATTGAAAATACTTATGAGGACAACCACACAATTCATGTATGGTTTGAGAATTTTTTCTCACGCAAAGTTTAGTTTTACAGTCACTAGTTCGTGTATTTTCTTTTATTATATTATAATATTATAAAAGAAGAAAGAAGAAACAAAAGTCTCTTTTAATAGTAACTAAACGAAACATGTGATGCTTTGTATTGTGTTCTGTGTATTACAAAATATTAAACTAATTTGATGATATTATAATCGGTATATCATGGCAAAACAATCACTTCTTCGATTTTGGGTTAAAGTTTGTTTATTCCTAGTGTCCTACTTTCCTTTATTTCTCATAATGGCAACATTGCATTATGATAATCGCATAATTTTATACTCATCAATTATTTTTACAGCTGCTGGATTTGTAGGTCTATCAATAACGTTTTATGTTCTAAATCGTATTTCTGGTGAATTTAAAAAAGGAACTAAAATCAAACCTGCTAGTATTATAAATTTTGAATATTTTTTAGCATACATAATTCCGTTCGTTGCACTCGATATTGATTCGATGCGACAATTATTGGCATATGGAATACTGTTCGTATTCATAGGAATACTTTACATTAGAACTGAACTTATCTATGTTAATCCAACGCTGTCCATGTTGGGATACAATTTATTCAAAATTGAGGCAGATGATGAGAATATCGTACTTATAACTAAGAATAGTTATCAACAAGCGTTGAATAATCCAATAGTGTCAATAGGAAACGATTTGTATTATGGGCGACGAACAAAATAAAATCAAAATAACTCTGCAGTCAAAATTAATCAAATTCCTAGCAAGTGATAATTTATCATTACAATTAGTATTTCTCAAACATGAACAGGAAAATTATGTTTCATCGTACATAACTACTGATATTGATTCTATGGAGCAAATCCGTAAATCTTGTCAGAAGTTTATGAAACATAGAGATAGTTGGGAGGATCTAGACTACAATACTGAACAAGACAATGATACGAGATATGGTGTTTTCAGAACAATCTCTGTTAACGCAATACCTCACAAAGGTAACATCCTGAAAAAACCAACTACCTTAGAAAATACAATAACAAAGGAATTAACGGACAAGACAAAATGGGTTGGGTTTAGGTTTGAAAATAATGAACACAGATCTGTTTTTTTCTTAAAGAAAATATCTAGTAATTACTTTGTTCTCACTGAGCATAAAAAATTCCATATTGTAATAAAAGGAATCGCAAAATTGTTTGAAGCTAATCTAGTCAAATTCCCAGGTGATTTTGATATTGTTCTTTACGGTGATGAATTATTGATTTTTAATCCCTACCAGTTTGAAGAGCTCTTTAACTATCATCTAATACATGAAGGTTATAGAAAGCAAGTTTTTGACTATTTTCGAAACAAAGCTGATTACAAGATCGATAATCTTGATTTGTATGAGGGACTAATAATGACTAACAAATCAATGCTACGAAAATTTGGACCGATAGTTGAAAAACAAATCTATAGTAAAAAATTAACTGAAATCAAAAGAGTGTTAAAAATTAGAAAAGTAAAGACCCTGAAAATAGAAGGGAAAACCCTCAAATTTCATGGTATGAGAGCATTAGTTGATTTCTTTAATGATAATCATCTGACCAGTCTGTTTACAAAGAAGAACTATACAGTACATTCAAAAACTGAAGAATAGGATTTTTTCTGAAAACAATTAAATCAAAAACTCGGCAGCATGTTCTCCTTCTGGAGTAATCTTGATCCATCTGTTTCTGCCAATTTTCTCAATTTCTACAAATCTCCACTGTTCCGCTAATGGTTGTATGATGTTGGCATCAAGGCTTGCAAATCTTGCCTGATCCGCATGTTGTGAGTGAATAGTGATTAGTTTTTTCTCTTCTGCAATCCTTGCCATCTCTTTTTTGGTTATCTTGCCTTTATGATCCTGAATTATCCTTAATGCTTCGATTAATTCCTGTTTTGGCTTTTGTATCTGATATTTTGGAAGCTCGACGACGTTTCTTAGTCCAGCAGATTGCTGCTTTCCTTGGGTTGCAGGATAACTGTCAGGCTCGGCATAATATGGTGTTACATTGTATTCTTTGAACATCATGCATGCCATCATGCAGGCAATTGCTTGAATCTTTGATCCTGATGAGACATTGACGTAAATGTCATTTTTCTGTTCTGCAATGAAAATGTCCTTGACTGCCTTGAGAACACTGAAAATGTTTTCCCTATTGGAATCTACTGATTCGACTAGGATGTTTTCCTTTTTGAGCTGAGCCTTTATCTTTTCCACATACGGCCTTGCCTTGTCTGATCCTGGCTTGTCGTGCTGAATCAAAAATACCTTGTCTGCTCTCATTTCTTTTGCCGGAAGGACGATTCTGTCTATCTCAAAGCCTACTGGCGCAATGTGAATTCGCAGTTTTGCAATCTTCATGATAGTAAGGAAAGTAAGCTTACTAATGTCATGCTCAATAATAATCTGCCGGTCGTACATACATCATGAATCAAACAACAATGTTTCCAAGAATCATCAGGGAGTTTGAAGACCATGATGAGCCAATGATTTACGGAAGTAATTGAAAATGAAGTCCTTTCAATTGCTGGCAAAAAGCATCTCAAAACTGTTTTTGCAGTACGACCGACAGAAACTGTCTGCAAAACTGGAATATCATTATGCAATGGCGCAGATGTGCGAGGAGCAAATTATTGCAAACCGTGTAAGACTGGAAGATTTGGAGACGAGAGCATGAAACATCTTCTTGTAAGTCTGTCCAAGAACGTAATCAAACAAAAGATCCAAGAAGAACTGGAATCGCATCAACAGAAATACGAATATCATAAAAAAATATCTGAAAATTACTTTGATCTGATTTGCAAAACACAACAAAAATTGGAGGAAATGAGTTAATGGAAAAAGTACGGGTGGACTTGGGATTGGGTCCAACAAAAATAATTCATCATAAAACAGTAGACAAAGACTGGATTCTAATTGGCATAGGATATGCATTAGTGATAATCTCACTAGTGATTGGAGGCTTTGTATGACGAAAAGACCTTCAAAATGTCCAAGCTGTGATTCGACAAACATTGCTCTGATCCTATGGGGTCTTCCAATAGGGAATTCTGATTTGGATGCTGCATTGGAAAAACGTGAAATTGTACTTGGTGGTTGTTGCGTTAGTAATGATGATCCCAAATGGGAGTGCAACAATTGTTCATTTAGGTGGGGAAGACGAGATGCTGTCTGAAGAAGAAATTCGGAACTTGCTTGAAGATATTAGAACCTCGTACATGGTTGGATATCAGAACGATGACCTCAATTCTGAGGCTGAAAAGTGGGGTCAGATCCAGATATTGGAGTGGGTTTTGTCTAAATGATAGACCCGAAGAAGTTAAGACAAACGTAAGGGAAGAAAAATTAGAATGTTTTTTGGTGGTAAAGTGAGTTGAGCATTACCCTAAACGAGGATCAGAGACTAGCCGTAACTCATTCTGGAAGCCCACTCCTAGTAGCAGCAGGTCCTGGCTCTGGCAAAACACGCGTAATTGTAGAGCGCATTATCCATCTATTAGATAGCGGACTAAAACCGTCAGAGATTCTATGCCTTACTTTTTCTGAAAAAGCAGCACAAGAAATGAAGGAAAGACTAGAAAAAGTCACTGATGTTTCAGAGATGCAAATTAGCACATTTCATTCATTCTGCCATGATGTGTTAGGGGACAATGTACTTGATTCTGGTATTGGAATCAGTTCTGGTATTATGACTCGTTCCAGCACTCTGGTGTGGGCTCTAAAAAACATTGACTCGTTTGGCTTTGAGCATATTGAGCTTGGGAATAATGCAGTAAATGTAATTGAAGCACTGATTGACGGTATTAGCACGTTCAAGGATGAATTGATCACACCAGACGAGCTAGCGACATACTTGGACAAGAAATTCAAAGAAGAAAAAACTCTGGTCCAAGACATTGAGCAGTATGACTATCTGCAAAAGCTCTGTGATCTGCATAAAATCTATGTCAGACATCAGGACTATCTGAAAAAATCGAAGCTGATTGATTTTGATGAAATGATCACATCCACAATCGAATTGTTTAGAAAAAAGCCAAACGTTCTTGCAAGATATCACAACAAATTCAAACATGTCTTGGTGGATGAATTCCAAGACAATAACTATGCGCAGCTAGAACTAGTAAAGTTGTTAGCTCCAACCGGAAATGTGACTGTGGTGGGAGATGACGATCAGAGCATCTATAGATTCCAGGGAGCATATGTTGCAAACTTTCAGCACTTTATTGATTCGTACAAAAACAATGTCAAAGTTATAGTCCTAAGACAAAACTATCGCAGCACTCAGTGTATAGTGAATCTGGCTAGCCAGTTGCTCCAAAACGTGCCAAACAGGCAGCCAAAAGAGCTTTTTTCCTCAAATGAAGAGGGCGACAAGGTAGCAATTGTTAGATGCGGTCACGACATGGCTGAAGTAGAGTTTGTCGTAAATAGGATCAAGGAACTTTTAGGCTCAAAAATCAACAGGCGTGATGGCTCTACAAGACCGCTTTCATTCAAGGATTTTGCGGTATTATCCAGAAGACGAATTGATGGCAAAAAATTTGCTCAAGCGCTAAATGCATATGGCATTCCGGCAACATTTGTCGGAGAAGCAAATATCTTCAATTCATCCATCGGAAGAGACCTCTTGGCATATCTGGATATTGCAAGCAATCCGACTAGATCAGGTCTTGCCATAATTCGCATACTCAAAAACAGCGGAATCTCTGATCAGAACATTGCAAGAATCAATCAAGAGGCAAAAAAGCGAAGCAGAAAATCCGAGACAGATTCTGACTTTGTCTATGATGTTTTACTGGACCTTGGAGCACCAGAGTTAGATCAGCTAGATGAATTATTCGACATTCAAAAGCAATTCCAGACGCTGACTAGTCTTCCACACCAAAATACAGTGAGTGAGACAATATTTGCAGTAATGATGTCTGTTACTGATCTGTACAAGTCTGCAACACTGTCGGATTCGTTGGCAGATAGAAAAAAACAGACCATACTCAAGGAATTATATCACATATCGCTGGAATTTGAATCCCAGAACAAAAACGGCACCCTGTCAGAGTTTATTGATTATCTGAGGCTGCTTGGGGAATTTGATGTTGAGCTGGAGGAAAACACAGAGATCAGAGATGCAGTCCAAGTCTCTACAATTCACCAAAGCAAGGGAAAAGAATTCCCGATTGTTTTTGTAACAGATGTGGCGCAAGGAAAATTACCATTACGATATCAGGCAAAAAAATTCTATGTACCAAATGATTTGGCAAAAGGCCTGCTCAAAGGTGAGGATGAAAAAACACTGTCTCTTCAGGAAGAGCGCAGGCTGTTCTATGTGGCAATGACTAGAGCCCAAAACCAATTGTATGTGGTATTTCCCACAAAATACGCACAAAACGTGCGCCAAAGCAAGCCCTCTGTATTCTTAGACGAGCTTGACTTTGAGAACAATCAATTAATTCAGATACTTGATTTTGTAGGAACCACACAAGAAACACTGCTTCAAGAACAGGACAAAATCAGCATTATCCGCCAAGACATGCAAGCAAAAGCAACCAAGTTTGTAAATCAAATGCAACTAGAGTCAGCAATTGCAAGAATCGTTGATCTTGCAAAAATAGATTATTTTGAGAAAAATCATACATTAGAGGGATTTGATACTGGCGAGTTATTTACTGTTGAAAGCAATAATGATGTTGAGGCATTGCTTGTTGGAGAAGAGATTCCACTGATCAACAAAGACACGTTAAAGCTTTCTGCAACAAAGTTTGAGACATATATGAAGTGCCCATTACAGTTCAAATTCGAACATGTATTAGAAATACCGACACCCAGTCAGACATTTTTTAATTTGGGAAGAGCAGTCCATAAGGTAGCTGAAAAACTAACTGATCTGGAAAAGGAGGGTGAAAAGCCAACTGAGGAAATTGCATTTGAAATTTTGGAAAAACACTGGGACTCTAATTCATACAAGAGCAAAAAGAAAGAACAAGAAGATCTTGCCAAAGCAAAAGAAATGATCCAATATTATCTAAAGTGGAGATCTGAGAATCCAAACAAGGCAATAGATGTTGAGAAACGATTTAAAATTGAAATTGGAGGAGTTCCAGTAACTGGAAGCATTGACCGGGTAGAGCAAACGCCTTCTGGAGAATACCAAGTAATTGACTTTAAGACAGGTGGAGTTTATGAGACAAAGAATTCGATCAAAGAAGATACTCAGATGAATGTGTATGCGTTGGCAGTCGAAAACCTCTATGGGAAATTACCAGAAAAGACCTCCCTACTATATCTAAAAGAAGAAAAAATGCTTGAAAACGTGCTCAAAACTGATAATCTGGAGAGGGTAAAGATGAAACTTGAGGATGTAACTAAATCGATTCTGAATGAGGAATTTGAGGCAAGGCCTGAGAGGGGAGCATGTTATTCATGTGCCTTTAAGAGCATTTGTGATTTTGTAGAATCTGATTAAGATAATACAATCTCACTGGATCGACAAAAGTTAAGTAGATAAAAACTAGTAAAAAATTTGCTTGGTTGTAAAAAAGAAGAAAAAACCATTATCTGATACTAAAGATCCTGATAATAAAATTGAGCAATACACACACAATGATAAAAAGCGAGCATACAACCCTCCAGTAGGTCTTGTGACGCCTCAAACCGACAAAGATTTACCGAGAAAAAAATACTCGTATGATCCTCACCTTGATCCTCAGCTAATCTGGAGTGGGAAAAAAGAGAACACTAGTTTTGAAGTAGATACTGTTTCATTACATGTTCATGAAAGAATTGATCCTATTACAATCATTGAAAATGTAATGAAAAAACAAAAGTATCAACAACAAACTCTATTTCATTACTTTGAGCTTCCTGAAAATAATCTTCCCAACAGACAGGCGATTGAATTTTACAAACATGATCAAAATTGGTCAAATAGACTGATTGCAGGTGACTCTTTGCTTGTAATGAATTCATTATTGGAAAAAGAAGGTATGGCAGGAAAAGTTCAGATGATATATTTTGATCCTCCATATGGAATCAGATATGGTTCAAATTTTCAACCGTTTGTAAATCGTAAAGAAGTTAAGGATGGTAAAGACGAAGACTTAACACAAGAACCTGAGACAATTAAGGCATTTCGTGATACTTGGGAGTTGGGAATCCATTCTTATTTAACATACATGCGTGATAGACTAATCTTAGCAAATGAGTTACTATCTGAAAATGGAAGTTGTGTAGTTCAAATTTCTGATGAAAATCTACACTATGTAAGAAACTTAATGGATGAAATTTTTGGTAAACATAATTTTATTTCAATTATTGCTTTCAGAAAAACAACTTTAGCCACAAGTAAATTTGTTCCGAATTTGTTTGATTACATAATTTGGTATGCTAAAGATGCAAAAAAAATGAAATATCATCAACTTTTTACACAAAAAGATTTACCAGTTAATGATTCCAATTTTCGCTTTTTAGAACTACCTGACGGAACAAGAAGAAAAATGACTTCTATGGAACGAAATAACCCATTATTGATCCCGGAAAAAAGTAGAATATTCCGATATGATAACATCATTTCTACCGGAAAATCAAGTACTGATCAAAGTTTTAAATTCAAGGGGGAAATCTTTCGTCCTGGTACAAATCATCATTGGAAAACCTCACTGGGCGGAATGGAGCAACTGGTAAAGAATAATCGAATAGAGAAAGCAGGTAATGTGTTAGCATATGTGAGATATTTTGATGATTTTGGATTTGAGTGGATAACGAATGGATGGTTTGACACGACAACAGGAGGTGGTGACAAAATCTATGTAGTTCAAACTACTGTAAAAACAATTCAACGCTTGATGCTAATGGCCACAGATCCGGGTGATGTTATTTTTGATCCAACTTGTGGTTCCGGTACAACTGCCTTTGTCGCTGAACAATTGGGTAGAAGGTGGATTACTTGTGATACCTCTAGGGTGGCAATCACTTTGGCAAAACAACGCTTAATGACTGCGGTTTTTGATTACTATGATCTTGCACATCCAAAAGAAGGAATAAAATCAGGTTTCAAATACAAAACATCTCCACATGTGACTCTTGGCTCGATTGCAAATAATGATCCGCCACAACAGGAAATACTATATGATCAACCGTTTGTAGACAAAACAAAAATTAGAGTAACCGGACCATTCACGGTGGAAGCAGTTCCATCGCCAACGGTAAAATCATTTGACAATCCAGACGAAGCTCGTCATCTTGATACTTCCGTCTCTAGGAGTGGTGAAACATTACGTCAGGATCAGTGGCGAGATGAGTTATTGAAAACTGGGATACGTGGAAAGAGTGGACAAAAAATTGAATTCAGTCGCGTGGAATTACTTTCAGGTACACAGTGGATACACGCTGATGCAGAAACGAAAGAAGAACCAAAAAGAGTTGTTATTTCATTTGGCCCGGATTATAGCCCATTGGAACAACGTCAAGTAGCAAATGCAATAGAAGAAGCCCAAAATCTAGTTCCGAAACCTAAACTCGTCGTCTTTGCAGCATTTCAATTTGATCCAGAGGCGGCAAAAGACATAGATGAAATAAATTGGCCTGGAGTAACCCTACTCAAAGCTCAAATGAATGCTGATCTACTAACTGAAGATCTGAAAAAGAAAAGAGTAAACAATGAATCTTTTTGGCTTATGGGACAACCAGATGCCGAGCTGAAAAAACAAAAAGATGGAAAGTATGTAATTGATCTTAGGGGATTTGATTATTATAATCCAAGAACCGGCGAAATTGAATCAGGTGATTCGTCTAAGGTTGCGGTGTGGGAACTAGATGCAGATTATGACGGACGCAGTCTCTATCCAAGTCAGGTATTCTTTCCAATGGCTGGTGAATCAGATGGTTGGTCAAAGTTAACGAAAACCCTCAAATCTGAAATTGATGAAGAGAAAATCGAACAGTATCGCGGAACAATATCACTTCCATTTAGTTTAGGAATAAACAAAAGAATTGCAGTAAAAATAATCGACGATCGAGGAATTGAATCTCTAAGAATAATTCGAGTCAAATGAGCTCAAACATAGATAGGTTAATCATAAACAGTCCATTTGAGATTCCAAAATCTCATTGGAAATATGACCGAGAAAAAAGAAAATTTACTAGAGTTGATGGAAGAAGACCTGCAGGATATTTAGTTGCATCAAAGGATTCTCAAGTATATGACGACCCAGGTGAATTTAGAGAACTAGAACTTGTAAACAAGATTCGTGCTAGGGTTGATCTATGGAGAAATAATAGTTATCCTGGAATAACAGGAATTACAAAACGATTACTAGAGTATTGGAAAAGTCCGAATATTCGTGATAATAAATTCTTTTTTTGTCAGCTAGAAGCAATTGAGACTCTGATCTGGTGGGTGGAAGCGCCACAAAATGAAAAACAAGGAGTTGTTCTGCCCTCAGATGGCGGTCTCTTTGAACGTGTATGTTGTAAGATGGCAACCGGGTCAGGTAAAACAATTGTGATGGGTATGTTGTTTGCTTGGCAGGTGCTGAACAAAGTTACATATCAACATGATACGCGATTTTCAAAGAATGTCCTTGTCATGGCTCCTGGCCTTACAGTCAAAAAAAGACTCGAAGTACTCTATCCATCTTCTGAGAAAAACATCTATTCGCAATTTCAGATTGTGCCTGATAACCTATTGGATAAGCTGCGACAAGGCAAGATCTTGGTGCATAATTGGCATGCTCTGATGCCTCTTGAAGAGCCAAAGAAAAGTGTAATGAAAAAAGGTCCTGAAAGCGATGAGGCATTTACAAAACGAATACTGGAAGAAATGTCTCAATCAAAAAATCTTGTTGTAATTAACGATGAAGCCCACCATGCATGGCGTGTTAATCCAAACCTTGAAGCCAAAATTGACAAAGATGAGTTAGAAGAGGCAACAAAATGGATTGAAGGACTAGATCGAATTCATTCTACTAGACACATTCTGAGATGTTTTGATTTCTCTGCAACTCCGTTTGTTCCTAGTGGAAAAAACGTAAATGAAGAATCATTATTTGGATGGATTGTATCTGATTTTTCATTAAATGACGCAATAGAGTCTGGTTTGGTAAAAACTCCAAGAATAGCAGTGCGCGATGATAGTGGAAGATTTGATAAGCAATATCGTTCTAGATTCTATCATATTTATCGAGATGATGATGTAAAGCCAGATCTAAATAGAAATGCTAAACCTGAAGAACCATTGCCTGATCTGGTAAAGAATGCATATGTGTTGTTGGGTCAAGATTGGCTTGTAACAAAACAAGAATGGGACAGTTCAAAATCTCCGATTCCTCCTGTCATGATAACGGTATGCAATAGAACAGAAACTGCAGCTCGTGTCTTCGAATCGTTCAGACAAAATGCGTTTAACTTAGAGCAATTAGGCGAGTCTGATAAAATTCTTCATATTGATTCCAAGGTTCTCAAACAAGTGGAAAATGAAGAATTAAAGAAAGCAACAAAATCCTCAAAATCAAAAAAATCAAAAGAATCTGAATCCGAAGACGACGAAGGATCAGAGGAACCTGAAAAGACATCTACCAAAGATTTCGGCGAGCAACTACGAGAAACCGTAGATACTGTGGGCAAAATTGGTAAACCTGGGCAACACATTAGAAACATAATTGCGGTTTCTATGCTCTCTGAAGGCTGGGATGCGACAAACGTAACTCACATCATGGGCCTTAGGGCATTTACCAGTCAATTACTGTGTGAACAGGTTGTAGGAAGGGGACTCAGAAGAACCTCATATGATATCAATGAGGATGGT
>Ga0233425_10007811_pt1 | contig 14720 bp, 17 predicted proteins | sample Watercolumn_Towu_2_FD_181712 | JGI IMG/M metagenome (GOLD analysis project Ga0233425, IMG submission 181712) | Freshwater microbial communities from Lake Towuti, South Sulawesi, Indonesia - Watercolumn_Towuti2014_140_MG | ecosystem: Environmental > Aquatic > Freshwater > Lake | place...
TGCTTATAGGCAATCAGTGCCAGCGTCTCGAGCGCCGCCCTGGACAGCCTGGTCGGTTTCGACCCTCTGAGCCGCTGAATCCAGGCAGCCGCCTCCGGTTTTGTTGTCAGGCGATAGCCCCCGGCGGCTTCGCTCATGATAATCCCGCGGCCCGGCTGCCGGCATTGTTCCTGCAAGTCAGCGAGTGAGCGGCTGACCTCCGCCTTGGAGTACCCATCGAGCAGCTCCTCGATCCGCTCCAGCGACAGCGGCGTCTCGGAGGCAAACAGCAACGCCTCAAGAATGCCGAGCGGGTCGATCTCAGCCGGAACGTCCATCGGTTTCCACCACCGTTTCAACGACTCGATAGATAGTAATCTCGCTCCCTGGCTCGGCCTGCCTGGCCCGGACCAAGCCCCGACGCAACAACTCGAGCAACCCAAGAAACGTGGCGATCAATTGGAGACGCGTCGTCATCCCCTCGAAAATGGCCATGAATGACACCGGATTTTGGAGCGCCAGTCGGTCCAAGAGCGCCACCATTCGCTCCCCCACGTTGATCGCCTCCGGGGTAATTTCGCCTGCGACTGTTGCCGGTGCCCGCTGCATCACCGCCATAAAGGCGCGAAGCAGGGTAGGGAGACTGATCTCCAGGGGGCCATCGGCGACCGACGTCACGGGTTCAGCCGGCCTTGCATACAGGAGCGATTGATTCGCCTCCAACTCCTCGAACGTCATGGCCGCTTCCTTGAACCGCTTGTATTCCAGAAGGCGTCCAACTAACTCCTGCCTCGGGTCCTCGGCCGGCATCCCCTCCGCTGCCGTGTCTTCAACCGGGATGAGCATCTTCGACTTGATATGGATCAGCGTCGCGGCCAGCACCAAAAACTCCCCCGCCACTTCAAGATCCAGTTCCTTCATCCCAGCCAGGAATCCCAGGTATTCCTGAGTAATTTTCGCAATAGGGATGTCGTAGATATCGACCTCGTTGACCTGAATCAGATAGAGCAACAGATCCAGCGGTCCCTCAAACATCTCCAGGCGAACGCGATAGCTCATCGGTCAGCGGGCCTCGATCCAAGGTTCAATCTTACCAAATCGCTTCGGACCGATCCCATCGACCTCCAGTAGTCCACGGGTGTCGGCGAATGAACCATACGCCTTTCGATGGGCGACAATCCGCTGAGCCAGCGCCGGGCCGATACCCGGCAATGTCTGAAGCGCTGACGCATCCGCATGATTGATATCGACCCGGCCGTCGGGCCTGATCTTTGTGACTTTTGTCCGCGGCGACCGTGCGCGACCGCGCGCCTGAGCCTGATCCTCGGGGAGATGGAGCGTTCTCAGGTCGACGGCTTGGATGTGACTGAACGGCCTGAGGAGCACAGGACCCCATACGATTGCGCCGATCGCCATTCCGAAGAGGCTCACGGCAATCGCCTCGCGTCGAGTTGACACCCAGTTCACACGCGCTCCTCCGCCATCTTGCCGTCCGCCAGGCCGAAGGCCTCGTGAAGAATTCGGACGGCAAGCTCTCCGTATTTGGCATCGATCACACAGGAGACTTTGATTTCGGACGTGCTGATCATTATGATGTTAATGTTATCGCGCGAAAGCGCCTCAAACATCTTCGCCGCCACACCCGAGTGCGTCCGCATCCCGACCCCGACGATGGAGACCTTGGCGATCCGGTCGTCGCCGACGACCTGCTGGGCGCCGATCTCCTTGGCTACTCTGTTTACGAGTGTCATCGCCTTGGAGAAATCCGACTTCGGGACGGTGAATGAGATATCGGTCGTCCCATCCTGGCTGATGTTCTGAACAATCATATCTACAACAATGTTGGCCTCCGCAACCTGGCCGAACAGCTTCGCTGCGATGCCCGGTCGATCCGCCACACGCAGTACGGTGATCTTCGCCTCGTTCCTGTCGCAGGCGATTCCCGAGACCACCACTCTCTCCATCTCTGCATCCTCCTGGACCACCAGCGTCCCCTGGTTAGTATTGAAACTGGAACGGACGTGAACCGGCACGGCATAATTCTTGGCATACTCTACCGACCGGGCTTGAAGCACCTTCGCCCCCAAGCTGGCCAGTTCGAGCATCTCATCATAGGAGATCCTCTCCAGCTTCCTCGCCTCCGGGACAATATTCGGGTCCGCCGTATAGACCCCCTCAACATCAGTATAGATTTCGCAAAGGTCGGCCTTCAGCGCCGCAGCCATGGCGACCGCCGTCAGGTCCGATCCGCCTCGCCCCAGCGTCGTGACGTCCTCTTCGGCCGTGACCCCTTGAAACCCGGCGATGATGACGATCGCCCCTTCTCGGAGTGCCTGTTGTGCCCGGTCGACCTCAACACTGACAATCTTCGCCTTGGTATGAGCGGTATCGGTCTGGATCCTGACCTGGGATCCGGTAAATGAGCGGGCCTTGTGCCCATGTTGTTGGATGGCCAGCGACAAAAGACCGATCGATATCTGTTCCCCAGTCGCCACAATGACGTCAAGCTCCCGCTCGTCCGGCGTATCGGATATCTTCGCAGCAAGACCCAGCAGACGGTCCGTCTCGCCGGCCATAGCCGAAACCACCACGACCAGGTCGTTCCCCTGAACCTTCGTCTCCACCACGCGGCGGGCCACGTTTTTGATCCGATCTACATCGGCAACCGAGCTACCGCCGTATTTCTGAACAATGAGTGGCATCTGTTGCTCCTACGAGGCCAGCCGATCATGCCGTGGCAGATCCGCCCCATGCAGTTTCTTGCCGATCTTCCCTTCGTGCCCTGCGATCAGACGGCTCACGTTTTCCCGATGCCGAGCGAGAATAAAGCCGCAGATCATGACTGTCAGTCCTACATAGGGCAGTCGGCCGTCCAGGCCCCAGACAAGAAAGGGGGCCGCAACGGCCGTCACGAGAGCGGCAAGAGACGAATAGCGAAAGAGAGCGGCCGTCACCAACCAGACGCCCACAATCAGCAACGCGATCTTCGCAAACAGTGCGACCAGCACCCCCAGGGCGGTGGCGACTCCCTTCCCTCCGCGGAAACCGAGAAAGAGCGGATACAGATGACCGAGAAATGCGGCCAGCCCGATCGTGGCTACCAGCAGCTCCGGCGCACCAAGGAGCTGACCCAACGCGACGGGCGCCCATCCTTTCAGCGCGTCCAGGGCAAGCGTGAGGGCGCCGGCCTTGGAACCTACCACACGAAGGACATTGGTGGCTCCGATGTTGCCGCTCCCGGTCTTCCGTACATCCACCCCGGCCACGGCCCTGGCAATCACAAGACCGAATGGAACGGAGCCGACGAGATACCCCAACGGAATCAGCCACAGACTGTCGCTCATTGTCCTCCGGTTGCCAACCGATTCAACGACTCAGATCGATCACCTTCCAGAACTTCAAAAAATAGTCGATACCCGACGCGATGCTGAGCACAATCGCGGCCCCCAGACACAGAACGCCCAGCGACGGGACGGCCATGAAACTCCATTGCGGGGGCCAATCGAGAATCAGGAGGGTCACCGCTGCCACCTCGGCCAGCATCTTATACTTTCCGAAATCGCTTGCATGAATAATGATGTTCTGCGAGGCGGCGACCATCCTGAGCCCGCCGATCGCCAGCTCACGACCGACGATCAGCACGACCATCCAGGCCGGAGCGCGACCGATTTCCACCAACGCGATGAGCGCGGTTGAGATCAGCAGCTTGTCGGCGATCGGATCGAGTAATTTTCCCAGCGTCGTGATCTGCCTGGTAGTACGGGCAATCCGACCATCCAGCCAATCGGTCAGGACCGCAGCTAGAAAAATCGCGCCGGCCGTATAGTTCGGGACCTTCTCTCCTACAACCAGAAAGACGATGACGAAGGGAACGAGGAAGATCCTGCCAAGCGTCAACTTGTTGGGCAGATTCATGTAGACTCCCGACCCCTTGAGAGCTGAAGCCACTTCCGTCGACTCGTCTCGATTGTGTCCGCAGCGCTCAACCACTCTTCTCTTCCTGTGAAGCTACCCAAACCGCCGCCATCACCTTTTTTAGGGCTTCAACCGTTTGGCCCCCTGTCCTCATATCCACGTATTACATGCTCCGGCAATGATGGCATGCCATGACTAGCGTACCGTAGCAAACGCTGAAGGAAGCTGTCAAGGTCGATCCCGCAAGCCCTCAGAAACGAGAGGTCCAACGCTGTGAGCCGTAGCGGGTAGCAGCTAAATACCTTGAGAGTTCGAACTCCTCCGGCTCAAGCCCGCCGTGCGTAAATTCGATCTCCATCTCCGCCGCCAACCCATCTCGAATCGCCGCCTCCACCTCGAGACGATGGGGAAGTCGTCCCAGTGCTTCACGCAGCGAGCCCACGGTCACGAGCGCGCGTGCCGCCGCGGCTCGCTCGCGGTCGCATACAAGTGCAAGGATCCAGCCAGGATCGAAATCCAACAGGATACTTCCCTGTTGAAGAAGCCCCGCAGGAAATCGTCGTTGCGCCGAACCGATGACCTTTTTCCCGTCCACCACGATTTCATCCCGCGCAATGGTCGGAAAACAGAACGGGGTCAGTGCGCCGTGGGCAACTGTGGAGCGAGGCCAGATACTCGCTTTCACACCCAACATTTCAAGGCCTCGACGCAGGCACCTATTAATCAGGCGATAACTCTCGGCAATCGAACACGTCGCCCATGGCGGGCGCAGCGGTAAGATCAGACTGTACGTCAGATCCTGCCGGTGCAGCACGGCTCGACCGCCCGTAGGACGACGTATCAGCGTCACCATGGATGCGCGACAGGCCGTCAAGTTGATGCCGTCGCACCGTTGAGCGTAACCGAGGGAAAGTGTCGGCGTCTCCCATGCGTAAAATCGCAGCGTCGCCCTATCCCGACACAGGGTAGCAAGCGCTTCGTCGATCCCCATATTGACCGGACCGGAAGAAGCGCCCATCGTCAGAAGTCGGTTCGATGAGGGCATCTCAACGCGCTCATCGGTCCAATCCCGTTTTTCGGGGTTCCGGGCGAGATGCCTTGCGTCGTCTCCATGCTCCACCCTCTTTGCGCAGGCGACGGCCGCCTCGTCAGGCCTTTCCAATGTCACGGTGCCGAATGTTGACCTGATAGCCGGTCGCTCGAAAATGACCGGCAAGTTGTTCCGCAAAGAACACCGACCGGTGATGCCCGCCGGTGCAGCCGAATGCAATGGTCAGATAGGCGCGGCCCTCTTGCTCGCACAGCGGGATTACGAAGTCCAGAAAGTCCTTCAGGCGTTCAAGGTAGGGCTTGGTGACGGAGGCCCGCATGAGATACTCGCCGATCTGGAGACTCAGGCCGGTCAGCGGTCGCAGATCATCGATAAAATGGGGACTGGGCAGGAAGCGGGTATCAAAGACCACATCAGCATCGAACGGCAGCCCGTATTTATAGCCGAAAGAGACGAGAGAGAGGCCGATCTTGGCTATCGGCCGCTCCATCACGAAAGCCTGCGACAGAAACCGCTTGAGATCATGAATCGTCAGCGCGCTTGTGTCAATAATGAGATCGGCCTCGTCGCGCAAGCGCGTCAGCATCTGTCGCTCCGCCACGATCCCCGCCAGGACCGACGTTCCCGCCGCAAGGGGGTGCGGGCGTCGACTCTCGCTGAAGCGTCGCACCAGAACCTCGTTATTGGCATCCAGGAACACGATCTTGACGACATGCCCTTCGCTCCGAAGCGCGTTCAGGATGTCGAACAGCGAGGTCAGAAACTCGCCACCCCGAACATCAATGACAAGGCCCATCCGATCAATGGCATGTTCCGTTTGCATGCAGAGCCGAACGAAGGTGGGAATCAATGTGGTCGGTAGGTTATCGATGCAGAAAAAACCGATGTCTTCCAAGCACTTAATCGCCTGGCTCTTGCCTGCCCCGGATACACCGGTGACAATCACAACCTCAGCCGCCTTCACCGTCTCGCTTCTCTCCTCACGCCTTCCGATTCGCGGGGCGTAAGGCGAAAGGGGTAAAACGGGCTTTCTCTCCTCACACCTTACCCTTTATGCCTTACGATTGTAGAAGTCGTGAGGCGTAAAACGTTAGGCGTGAAACGACTTTCCCCTTCACGCCTTACGATTGTCGCTGCGCGGGCTCAACTTGCGGGTTCGATTAAGCCGTAATCCCCATCGCGTCTTCGATACAGGACATTGACCTCCTGAGTCCGAGCATTCCGGAACACAAAAAAATTATGGCCCAACAGGCTCATCTGCAAGGCGGCATCATCAGGTGAGAGCGGTTTCATGGCAAACCGTTTTGTCTTGACGATGCGAGGACCGTCTTCAGGGGAGAGTTCCGCCTCTTCCGGTATCGTCGCTTCCGAAGGATGCGACCGAATCGACCCTCGACCCAAGCGCTCTACGATCTTGTCTTTATAGCGAAGAAGCTGGCGTTCCAGCTTCGCGACCACCAGGTCGATGGCGGAATACAGATCGGTGCTCGATTCTTCCCCTCGGATCGTATGCTCCCGCACGTGAAGCGTCACCTCAGCGATCTGTCGATGCTTCTCAACCGACAGGAAGATATGGGCCGAGGTGATCTGACTGACGAACTTCTGCAGGCGTGCGATCTTCTCCTCCGCGTAACGCCTGATGGCCTCGGTGATCTCCATGTTGCGAGTCGTAATCGTAATTTGCATCGGTTGACTCCTCGTCAAAGAAAGGGGTGTCTATGTACCGTGTGATACGTAGCGACGTTGATTGGATGAAGGGATCTTGAGTTGACCGCGATACTTGGCCACTGTCCGACGGGCGATCTCAACCCCGTGAACTTTTGCCAGAATCTCCACAATCTTCTGGTCGCTCAGCGGTTTGCTGGAGTCTTCTTCCGTCAGATATCGGCGAACCAAGTCCCTCACCCTACGAGAAGAGACGACTTCACCTACAGTCGATGGAACACCGCGATGAAAAAAGTATTTCAGGCCGAAGAGACCTTGCGGGGTCTGGACATACTTATTCGTGGTCACCCGACTGATGGTAGACTCATGCATCGAGATATCATCGGCGACTTCGCGAAGCGTCAACGGCTTCAGGTGGGAGAGCCCATACTCGAAGAAATCTCTCTGGTATTTGACCAGACTTTCAGTCACCTTGACCAGCGTCCGTTTCCGCTGCTCAATACTACGGATGAACCACAGGGCGGATCGCATCCTTTCTTCGACGTAACCCCGTGCCTCGCGTGGGGCGAGCGCTTGCTTGGAAAGGATCTGCCGGTAATATCGACTGACCCGTAGGCGTGGCAGACCGTCTTCATTCAGCGCTACCAGCAATCGTCCATCGATTTTGAGAATATAGACATCGGGCGTGATATATTGCGGCTCCTCACTGCTGTAATTCTTGCCTGGCTTCGGCTCTAAAGAGGCAATGAGCGTCGCCGCCTCTTGAACGTCTCTGAGCGATACTCCGAGCGCTGTAGCAATTTTGCCGAAGCGGTGGCGCTCCAGATCGTGGAGGTGCCTGTCGACGATGGCTTCCGCTACGGCGTGCTCCTCCGGCCGTATCCTCAGTTGGATGAGCAGACATTCCCGAAGATCCCGCGCCCCCACCCCGGCGGGATCGAAATTGTGGACCAGTCGAAGCGCCGATTCCATCGACTCCAATGATGCGCCGGCCAGCGACGCCAGCTCCTCAATACCGCTACGAAGGTACCCGTTGTCGTCAAGCTCTCCAACGATGAGACTGCCCAATCTGAGGAGTTCATCATCCTTGACGGTAAGGTGAAGCTGAAAGAGCAAATGGTCTTGGAGTGAACTCGACCTCGTCAACAGGCTTTCGCTGTCAAAGCGATCGATCGACTCGTATTGAACAGATGGCCGATAGTCTGAGGCATCCTGAAGATAACTGTCCCAATCGATTTCAACAGGATCGCCCTCCCCATTGGGTTCGATCGTCGGCTCTTCAACGGCAGAACTCGCAGTCAGCGCCTCCTCCGGTTCCTCCGCCTCCCCTATCATCTCTTCCAGAACCGGATTTTGCTCAACCTCCTGCCGTACCGCCTGAAGCAATTCCATCCGCGACAACTGCAAAAGATTGATCGCCTGTTGCAGCATCGGCGTCATGACCATCTTCTGCATCTGTCGCAGACTGAGCTTCGCTTCAAACGCCATAGCAATCACCCTTACAGGCTGAATCGTTCCCCGAGATAGATCTCTCTGGCCCGCTCGTCAGAAGCCAGCTCCTGGGCAGTCCCCGAGACCAGTACCCGACCCTCGTAGATCAGATACGCGCGGTCGACAATGTGTAACGTCTCCCGTACGTTGTGATCCGTGATCAAGACTCCAACACCTTTCTGCTTGAGACGAGCGATGATCGCCTGGATGTCGGCGATCGCGATAGGGTCTATTCCCGCAAATGGTTCGTCCAGCAGCATAAAATCCGGGGAAGTGACCAGAGCTCTGGTGATCTCCGCTCGGCGCCGTTCACCGCCTGATAGCGTGTAGGCCTTACTCTTGGCAAGATGGGTGAGATCCAGTTCCTGAAGCAGGCCCTCGAGTCGTTGCCGCCGCTCTTCCTCCGACAGGTCCAGAATCTCAAGAATCGCCATCACGTTCTGTTCCACCGTCAGCTTACGAAAGATCGACGGCTCCTGCGGGAGAAATCCCATACCCTTACGAGCTCGTTTATACACCGGAAGGCCGGTGACATCTTCCCCATTTAATATGACCTGACCGCTGTCCGGCTTCAGCAGCCCGAGGACCATGTAGAAGGTGGTCGTTTTCCCGGCGCCATTGGGCCCCAGCAGCCCGACCACTTCTCCGGCTTCCAGACTGATGCTGACGCCGGCTACAACCGTTCGACCCTTAAACGACTTGACCAGGTTCTCTGTTCGAAGGGTCCGCTGATTCGATAGGCTCACCACAGATCCATCCCGGTCAGGACCCCCCTTGCGTCGTGATCGGTTTGTCGGTCTTGCCGGGTGTTTCCGTCGCGGATCGCCCCGCCCCCTCGGACTTTGGGTAGAGGATCGCCGTGACGCGCTTCGAGGAATCGCCCTCAACGATCGCCCTGTCCTCCTTCGAGAAGATCGTGATCTTTGTGCCGGTAATGAGATCGTTATCCTGCCACGCTCTTGGATTCCCGGTCAGAACGGCTTTATCTTCATCGGGAAAGAGCTCCAACTGATCGGCAGTCACCCTCTTCTCCTTAATAGTGGCCCTAACATTGCCGGTAGCAATCCCCTTTTGGATCCGTTCCATCTTCTCGTCGAAGAAGAACTCCATCTTGTCAGCCAGAACCACCATACCTCGTTCCCGATCGTCAGCCATGACGTTCCCCGCATAGACTGCGGCGTGAACCTTTCGATTGACCTCCAGACGGTCGGAGGTGATAGTGACCGGGTTCTTCCCTTTCGGCTGCTCCTGGGCAAACCCGAACCGATCCGGCACGATGAGACTCACCAGCCCTACAACAGCGATGACCGACCTGCGGTAGCTCACCGAGTTCCTCCATTTCGCGCCCCCGAACCGCCTTTTGTCTTCACGTCGACACTCCCTGGAGCGACATGCGATCGCACGCGACTCAAAAAGATCGCACGTTCGAGATCGGTGTCCGCCTCCATTCCCACACCCCAACTCGTCAACCCACCCCTTACCAGCGTGACAGGCGATCGAGTGGACACTCGACGGTCCTTAGCCGACCAATCTAGGGACTCGGTGCGCAGACTGTTACCGTGCTCCGATGTTGCCGTCACATTACCCTCCAAACGGATATCCTTCGTCCGCATATTGACCTTGGCGCTCGTGGAGCGTGCAGTCAATTTACCCTGCTCCGAGTGAAGTACGACGGTTACAGGGTTGGAGACCTTCACCACCGTTGCGAGCTCTCCCTTCTCAAAAATCTCACCGCGGTCGCCCCACACCTCCCAGAGCGTCTTCCCATCCTTCGTTTCTACCAGATGGAATTTGGTAATCTCGACCTCTGCGGTCGACTCCGACTTCTGCTCACCGAATGCCCGCACCCCATTGCCGACTGTGTCAAAGGCACAGCCTGCGGCTATCAATATCGCCGCGCTCCATATGATCCGTGCACAGCATGTCGTTCGCATTCCCATCTTCCTATAGCATAAGTTAGAGATGATGTAAAGGGAGACCAAGGGGTGAAGGGGCACCGGCAGAGGCTTCGGGGGGACCTCGCGATGACTCACGGAAGGCTATGGACCCGCATTGCGGACAGAGCAAATGACGTTGCAACCGTTGAGAACCCTCACGCTTCTTTTATGCTTTAGCCATCACTTCCTCCGCGCGCGGTGATCGAGATTATTCACCGTTCAATGATAGCGTTTCGAGGTGCTATTACGGTCATACCCGGGTGTGGCCCGCAGCTCGCACTTAACGATTATGATTATAATAGGTATAAAACCGGCTGGGGGGGTTACCCCCCCCAGCAGCGGGTGGCCTCTTTCCACCGTCAAGGCAACCGAGCGACTTCTCTCGACACACAACTCCTTGCCGTCGATTCGGTTACCAAGACCCTACAACGTTCCTACTTCTTCTTCGTCGCCGTCTTCTTCGTTGCCGCCTTTTTCTTTGCCGCTGCCATTGAGGTTCTCACCTCCTTTCCTCATGAAGGCCTCTTACACCGCTGAGCGAGGCTAGCATCCTCTTCCCGTCTTCTTTCCCGCTTTCGGCGCCGCCTTCTTTGGCGCCGCCTTCTTCGCTGCCGGCTTCTTCGCTGCTGCCATTGAGGTTCTCACCCCCTTTCCATGTCGTGGCCTTCTAGTCGGTCACGCTACAACAACGCCAACTGCGGATTTTTCTCACGCGCAAGCTCCACGAGCTTTTTAATTAAGGCTTGCGCATCGTTGAGCGCTCCCTCCACCTCATACCGAGGGATTGGCGTTTGCGGTTCCTCCATTAAGTCCTGCCGTTTACGACGCATGCGATCGAAGCCGTTGACAAGCGCGCGCCCTTCTTCACTCAGAATCTCTCCTATCAATATGACGAACGTTCTCGCCTGATCACGACCTTTTACTCGCCATCCTTCCGCCATCACCAATGCCTTCGCCGCCCTCAGCATCGCCTGATATGCAATGATATACGCCCACTCCTTATCGATGGTCAGATTCGCTCCCGCTGTCGCCATGTCTTTCGCCGCTCGCGCGAGCAACATCGACACTTGGCGGAAGTCAGGTCGGATCTCCTCAACCAACCCCCGCTCCCGAAGGTCCTCATAGGCCATCGTCCGTTCCGATCAGGATTGACTTTCGACCCTTAAGCACCTCTGCCAGGAACGGGTCATCCTCTGTCTTTCTCCGCTGATATTCCAGTTCGTCAAACACCAAGTAGTTAATCTCACGATTCAAGCGGCTTTCCAACACTCTTATTGCTTCGTTCAGCTCGTTCAGGTCGACCTGGCCGATCACCATTAACCGAACAGGACCGAGGCCCTCGTCGCCTTCCTGCTGCTCTGCGCCATATACTATGGCCCTCTGGATTCCCTTGATCTTTCTAAGCCCTTCTCGAAGACTGGCATAGATACCGGTAGTCTTCGCGATCACTCCCTTCATCTCCGTGTAAAGGGGCGACGCTTTATTTGCTCGGTAGTATCGAAGATTTCCGACCTTTTCACTCACCAACAAACCGACTCTCTCCAGGTTGTCCAACTCTCGTTTGATCCCAGAAATATCCCGTCCAAGGTGTCGCGCCAACTCCCTCACATAAAAGCGCTTATCCAACCTAGTAAAAAACAGGGTAAGAAGACTTACACGAATTTCTGACGAGAATAACCGGATCAACAACAGCCCACCTCATTTCTGCCGTTGTTGATATTTTTACAACGACCGTTCTTTCTATGTCAACAATAATCGTACAAAAAAATAAATTTTTTTTCGACTGAAAAAGGGAGCATGTGAACCGCCGATCGCTCCACGCCCTACCGACTCTCACGTAAGCGATGCGCAAGATTTCTTTAAATCCGAGGTAATGTAATATCTGTCTGGGCTTGGTATTTCCCTTTTTTGTCGCCGTACGACACGAGACATGGCTCATCACTCTCGAAAAAGATTACCTGGGCGATCCCTTCATTGGCATAAATCTTGGCGGGCAGTGGCGTGGTGTTACTGATCTCGAGGGTGGCAAACCCCTCCCACTCCGGCTCGAACGGGGTCACATTTAAAATGATTCCGCAACGCGCATACGAGCTTTTGCCGAGACAAATGGTCAAGACGTTCCGTGGGATTTTGAAGTATTCAATGGTTCTGGCCAGCGCGAATGAGTTCGGGGGAACGATGCAGACATCGCCCTTGAAGTCGACAAACGAACGCTCGTCGAAACACTTCGGGTCTACAATAGTTGTGTTGACGTTGGTGAAGATCTTGAACTCGTCCGCCACTCGGATATCATATCCATACGATGATAAGCCATACGAGATGACCCCGCTCCGGATCTGCCGCTCCTCAAACGGGACAATCATCTGATGCTCCACCGCCATCCGCGTAATCCACTTATCTGACTTAATAGACACGAATTATCTCCTCTCACTCTCGCCGGAGGTCAGGACACAGTTCACGGAGCCCCCCTCACCCTCGCCATCGACCCGTAGTCGGTGATAGTCCATGCACGGTAACGGATAGATACTGCCCCGAAGCGCTACGCAGGACTTCACATCACACGGATACGACGTGCCGCCTACCAGGATAATTGCACCGCGATGAACCTTCATCATGCGCTGCCTCCTTGATTGAGGTGTATCTGCCACACCAGCCTACAAAAGCCGACAGCTCGTTGCTTCGCTGCTGATTTATTGATCGGCTGATAGGCGATTAAGCCTTAGCATTCGCTGAAGCCGCATGAGTAGCACTTCTGGCAGCCCTCCTCGTAGACGAGGGTAGCGAGGCCGCAGTCGGGGCACATATCGCCCACCTTGGTGGAACTCTGGCCCCGGGCAGCAAGAATCTCCTGAACCCCGGGCTCGCTGAGGCCGATGTGCTCGGCCAGCACTTGAGCGATGGCATCCGGCAGCGACCGGACCCGATCCTTGCCGAAGCCCATTTGCCGACGGCCGCCGATGCCGGAGAGCTGGTTCACGATCTGCTCGACCCGCTCCCTGGGCGACATCGGTGACGGCAGCCTCAGGACCAGCGAGATGAGACGGCCGATCGCCTCAGACACGGCGGAGGTATCGCTGCCGGCTTTCCCCACGCTGGCGAATACCTCGAACGGCTCGCCCTCACCATTCTGGTTCACCGTGACAAAGGCCGTCCCGAGCGGCGTCTCCGCCCGGTAGGTGACGCCCTTCATAGTCCGCGGCCTCGGCTTGACCTTCAATCTGTCCTCTGAGGCGGGTAAGGCGTGAGGCGTGAGGCGTGAGGTATCCGGTTCGGCCTCACCGCTCACCGCAGGCTGAGCGCCCGTACCGAGATGCAAGACCTGCGTGTCTTTACAGCCGTCGCGGAAGACCGTAATTCCAAGGCAACCCAGCTCATACGCCATCAGATAGGCCTTCGCGATATCATCGGGCGTCGCCGAGTTAGGCAGATTGATCGTCTTGGAGACGCCATTATCGGTCTCATGCTGGAACGCCGCCTGCATTCTTACGTGCCACGCCGGTTCGATCTCGTGGGCCGTACCAAAGACTCGCTGAATATCCTCCGGTACGCCTTCAAGTCCGCGCACCGCCCCCCGTTCGGCCACACGCCGCATCAGCTCTTCGCTATAGAAGCCCCGCCGCTTCGCGATCTCCTCGAAGATCGGGTTGACGAAAGTCAGGTGCCGGTCGCCGACGATATGTCTGAACGCGACGGCGAAGATCGGCTCGATTCCGGATGAACAGCCGACAATGATGCTGATGGTGCCGGTGGGCGCAATCGTCGTGACGGTCGAGTTACGAATCGGCCTCCCGCCTTTGTAAATACTCCGCGACCAGCGCGGAAACGGTCCGCGCGCCTCCGCCAGCTTCTCGGAAGCGTTGTGGCCGATTCGCCGGATGAAGCCCATGATCTCCTCACCCAGCCTAACCGCCTCATCGCTATCGTACGGAATGCCGAGCTCAAGGAGCAGATCGGCCCACCCCATAACGCCCAGACCGATCCGCCGGTTCTTGCCGACCTCCTCCGTGATGTCCTGAAGCGGATAGGGATTGACGTCGATGACATCGTCGAGGAAGCGGACCGCCGTTCGTACGACCTGTTCCAGTTCCACCCAATCGATTCGCTCGGTCGTGCCGGCGGTCTCCGAAATTGAGGAAAGGTAAAATCTGGCCAGGTTAATCGAGCCTAGATTGCAGGCATCATTGGGACCAAGCGGCTGCTCGCCGCAAGGATTCGTGGCCTCGATCAGTTCATCCTGCGGGATCGGATTGGCCGGGCTCGTATTAATTCGATCAATGAAGATCATCCCCGGATCTCCGGTTCGCCAGGCCGCCTGAACGATCCGCTGAAAGACCTCTCGAGCCCAAAGTCGACCGGTCACCAGCTTCGTGTGAGGATCGATCAGCGCATACTCCTCGTCCTTCGCCAGGGCGTTCATAAAGGTCTCGGTGGCAGCCACCGAGATGTTGAAATTGGTAATCCCGCCGTCCAGCTTGCAGTCGATGAACTCCAGGATGTCCGGGTGATCCACCCTGAGAATTCCCATGTTGGCACCCCGCCGCGTACCACCCTGCTTGACGGCTTCTGTCGCGGCATTGAAGACTCGCAGAAAGCTGATGGGGCCGCTGGCCTTGCCACCCGTCGATTTGACCAGGGTGTCCTTCGGCCTGAGACGCGAAAAGGCAAATCCGGTTCCACCCCCC
>Ga0233425_10007812_pt1 | contig 14717 bp, 8 predicted proteins | sample Watercolumn_Towu_2_FD_181712 | JGI IMG/M metagenome (GOLD analysis project Ga0233425, IMG submission 181712) | Freshwater microbial communities from Lake Towuti, South Sulawesi, Indonesia - Watercolumn_Towuti2014_140_MG | ecosystem: Environmental > Aquatic > Freshwater > Lake | place: Indonesia...
GCGGGATGGCGATCTGCTCCATCACCGACTCGACGCACGTCGATTCGTGCGCCTGCCCTGCGGTCACTTCGACCGTCAGCGGCAGGCCTCGACCGTCAGTCACCAAGTGGAACTTGCTGCCAAATCCGCCTCGCGAGCGGCCCAAAGCGTGGTCTTTTGGCTCTTCCGCGTGGCGACGGCAGCTTTTTTTGAAGCCCCGGCGGCGGCGCGGCTGGCCCGTACGGACGAACCGTCGATGCACCACAGATCCCAGTCGATCGTCCCATCGGCGTCGAGTCGGATGTGCAGGGCTTCGAGAATGCGGTCATAGGCACCCAAAGCTCGCCATTTGGCAAAGTGGTCGTACACAGTCTGCCATGGACCGAACCGCTCGGGCAGGTCCCGCCAGGGCGACCCCGTACGGAGAATCCAGAGGATTCCATTGAACATCAACCGCGGATCCGATGGCGGGCGGCCCGTCTTTGCGGTTCGTTTGGGGAGAATGGGGTGAATCACTTCCCACTGCTCGTCCGTGACTTCATGTCGTTTCATGGCAGTCGGCCTCCTTGGCAGGAGACCAACTACAGAACGACTTGTTCAGACGCTAGACCGTTTTCAGACAGAGCCTAGCCGATGGAGGCACCGAGCACGACCAGGGACAGCGGCCGCGACCAGTGCATCGACCGCTCGTCGCCGAGGAACGACTCCCACAGCCGGCGCACCTCGCGGCCCTCGAGCACCGGCACCTTCTCGAGCCTGGCGATCGCCTCCTCGCAGGAGTCCCGCATCTGACCGCGCATCCACGCGCCGATCGGGAGTGTGAAGCCGGTCTTCGGGCTGCGCGCGATGTCGTCGCGGATGACCTTGCGGCAGGCCATCCGCAGCAGCGACTTCGTGGCCTTGCGTCCGTCCCCCTTGAGTCGCCCCGGGAGCGCCGACACGTACTCGACCAGCGGCACATCGAGGAACGGCACCCGCACCTCGAGCGACTGCTTCATGCTGTTGGCATCGGTGTCGCGAAGCAGCGTGTTGCCCATGTAGGAGGTGAGCTCCATCCGCGACACCGTGTTGAACGGGTCGCCGTCGAACTCCGGCTCGAAGGCCTCGTGCGAATGGTCGATGAAGTCGGACGAGAGGCCGTCGCGATCGGGCAGGATGCCCGGCGACGCGAGGTCCCGGTTGGGAAGCGTCCGGCGCAGCGACAGGGTGACGCCGGCGACCGTCGGGTCGCCCGACACCAGGTCGGCGAGCTTCTCCACGGATCCCGCCTGACGCTCGACCGGGGCCAGGGCTCGGATCGCGGAGCCACGCATGCCCGGCGTCACCAGCGGGATCGACCGCAGAAGCCTGGCCATGCGGGGCCCGCGGACGAACGTCCGGTAGCCACCGAAGAGCTCGTCGGCGCCGAGCCCGGAGAGCCCCACGACCACACCTTCCGCCGCGAGGCGGCGGCTGACGACGTAGGTGTTGAAGCCGTCGATGCTCGGGGAGTCCATGCCGGCGATCCAGTCGTGCCACTTGGCCGGCATGTTCGTGATGTCGAGCTCGACGGCGACGTGCTTGATGCCGAGCGCCCGGGCGGTCTGTGAGGCGAGGTCCACCTCGTCCTGGCCGTGGATCGCCCCGAAACCCACGGTGAATGCGGTGACCGCCGGCGTGTACTCACGGGCGAAGGAGGCGATGATCGTGCTGTCGATGCCCGCCGAGAGGAACACCCCCACCGGCACGTCGGCGACGAGGTGCCGCAGCACCGAGTCATGGAGCATCTGCCGGATGGTGGCGGCGGCGGTCGGCTGATCGACGTTCGTGATCGTTCGCGTGGGAAACGACCAGGAGCGACGCACCGGTGACGGCGGAACCCCCTCCGAGACCCGGGCATCGAGCCACTGGTGGGCACCGGCCGGAAAGGTGCGGATGTGCTCGTAGACCGTCCGCGGCCCCTGCACGGCCCCGTAGGCGAGCATCCCGGCGATGCCCCCCACGTCGAGATCCTCGGAAACGATTCCCGACGCCCGCAGGGCACGGATCTCGCTCGCGAAGGCAACATGGCCCGGCATCGTCGCGACGTACAGGGGCTTGATGCCCAAGGGGTCGCGCGCGAGGAGGATGCGTCGCGACCGTGCCTCGTAGAAGGCGAAGGCGAACATCCCCTGGATCCTGCCGAGCGCCTCCTCGCCCCACGTCGAGAGCGCGTGCAGGAGCACCTCCGTGTCGCTCGTGCCCCGGAAAACCACACCGCGGCACTGCAACTCCGCGCGGAGGCTGCGGAAGTTGTAGATCTCCCCGTTGAATGCCAGGCAGTCGCCCGTGTTCGTGTTGAACATCGGCTGGTGCCCCGTCGGCGAGAGGTCGAGGATCGCCAGCCGCCGAAAGCCGAAGCCGACGAGCGGGCCAAATCCGTCGGTGCCGAGGGGCAGCTCCTCATAGCCCTCGTCGTCGGGGCCACGGTGCACCATGGCCGCCATCATGCGACGAACGGCGGGCTCGACGAGCCCGCGATCCCCGGTCACGATGCCGCAGATGCCGCACATGGGGAACGCGCAGGCAAGGAGGGACCCGAGCCCCTGACCGCATCCCCGCCGCCTCCGCAGCGGCGATGGTCGAACCGCAGTGAAGAGGGCACCCCGGGCGGAGGCACCCTACCCGATCGAGGGGCGGTGAGAAAGCGTCGCCCCGCCGACTTACGCAGTTGCAAGCGGGGGTGGTCCGAGAGGTCGAATGCCCCATGGTGGCCGTCAGAAGGGCGGAAGACACCGTGGCGCCCGCAGATGGGCCGGGCCGTTTGCGTTTCGCGGGACACGGCGGATGCTTGATGGCCCCGGGCCCCCGGCGCATATACCGCCATGAAGCTTCGTCGTGCCGTCATCACCGCCGCCGGCTCCGATGAACGGCAGGTGCCGCTCCAGCGACTCGTCGATCGCGACGGTGTGGCCAAGACGGCGCTCGAGATCATCGTGGAGGAGGCCGTCGCCGCCGGCACCGACGAGATCGCGATCGTGGTGCGGCCGGGTCAGGAGGATGCGTTCCGGGCGGCGGCGGGAGGCGCCGCCTCGCGGCTCGTGCTCGTGCCCCAGCCGCGGCCGCTCGGCTACGGCGACGCGATCCAGTGTGCCCGAGGATTCGTGGACGACGAGCCGTTCCTCCACTTCGTCGGCGACCATCTCTATGTCAGCGACGCGACGCGACGCTGCGCCCAGCAGCTCGTGGCGATCGCCCAGGCGGAGAACTGCGCCGTGTCGGCGGTGCAGGCAACCCGCGAGAGCATGCTGCCCTACTTCGGAACCGTCGGTGGCCGCCGCATCGCCGACGCCGCGGGACTCTACGAGGTGGAGACCGTCGTCGAGAAGCCCACGCCCACGCGGGCCGAGCAGGACCTCATCGTGCCGGGGCTGCGGGCCGGCCACTACCTCTGCTTCTTCGGCATGCACGTGCTCACGCCGGCGGTGTTCGACCTGCTCGCCGCACTCGGCGAGGCGGGCAGCCGGCAGCTGTCGCCGGCGCTGGCGGCGCTCGCGGCCCGAGAGCGCTACCTCGCCTACGAGATCCGCGGTCGCCGCTTCAACCTCGGCATGACCTACGGCCTGCTCGTGGCGCAGCTCGCGCTCGGCCTCGCTGGAGACGACCGAGCGGAGGTGCTCGCGCAGATCGTCGAACTTCTGGCCCGCGAGCCCCGGGCTGAGTGACCATGCCAGCGACCGTCGCATCCCGGCTCGTCGCGATCGTCACCGCGGCCGATCCCGCCGAGCGCGACCGTTCGATCGACGCCGTCTGTCGCGATGCCGGCATCGACACGCTCCAGGCCGAGGCCACGGCCCTCGAGGCCTTCCGCCACGGCAGTCCGAACCTCTACGAGCGGGTGCGGGCCCTGTTCTTCCTGCACGCGATCCACCGCTTCCACCTGCCCGCGCGGCTCGCCGAGCGGGCGGGGGGCGGCCCTGGCGACGCCGCCCTGATCCCGCACGAGGGCTTCCAGCACCTGCTCAACCGCCGATTCGAGGAGGCGATCGAGACCTTCCTCGCGGCCCAGGAACGGCAGGGCCCGTCCGACGCCCTGTCGAGTGCGCTGGCGGCGGCGTACCGCGACCTCGGACTGCAGACGCTCGCCAACCAGGTGCGTCGGAGCGTCCGCAGCCTGCGCGGCAACCGGTGGATGTTTCGAGTGGGCCATCCCGCCGACCACGCGCTGCGGCTCTGCCCCGAGCTGCTCCGGCGGGCCGGCGACGGCCCCGGCGCCGGGATGTTTCCGGTGCTCCGCGAGTCCACGCCCGTGCGCATGGACCTCTCCCACGCCGGCTGGAGCGACATCTTCTTCCTCGGCATGGACTTCCCCGAGGGCGCGCGGGTGCTCAACGTGTCGATCGACCTCGGCGTGCACGGCCGCGACGCGACGCCCCGGCCGCCCGTCGAGGCCTTCCTCCGCGTGATCGACGAGCCGGTGCTGCGGCTCACGAGCGTGGACCTCGGCGCCACCGCCGAGATCAGCGAACTGGCGGAGGTCTTCGACTTCGCCCGTGACCACCTCGGCCTCCTCAAGGCGGCGGTCATCGCGGCGGGCATCGTGCCGCCCGGCGTGGAGGGCTCCGGCGCGAGCCTTGCCACGCTGCTCGAACGGGCCGTGGGCCCGGGCCTCGGCCTCGAACTCGTGAGCAGCGTCAACAACATCCCGAAGGGCTCGCGGCTGGCGGTCTCCACGAACCTCCTCGCGGCACTGATCGCCGTGTGCATGCGGGCCACCGGACAGGCCGCGTCGCTCACGGGGGCTCTCGACGAGTCCGAGCGGCGGCTGGTGGCGGCGCGGGCGATCCTCGGCGAGTGGCTCGGCGGCAGCGGCGGCGGCTGGCAGGATTCAGGGGGCGTGTGGCCGGCCGCGAAGCTGATCCGCGGCGTGCCCGCCACGGAGGGCGATCCCGAGCACGGCACGAGCCGCGGCCGCCTCCTCCCCCGGCACGATCCGGTGCCCCTCGGCGGCGACCTCGAGTCGTCGCTCGTGCTCGTGCACGGAGGCATGGCGCAGAACGTGGGCCCTATCCTCGAGATGGTGACGGAGAAATACCTGCTCCGTAGCGAGGCCGAATGGGAGGCGCGGCGCGAGGCGGGGCGAGTGCTCGACGAGATCATCGCGGCCGTGGAGGCGGGCGACGTGGATCGGATCGCGGCCGCGACGACGGCCAACTTCTTCGGTCCCATCCAGACGATCATCCCTTGGGCCACGAACCTCTACACCGAGACGATCATCGACCGCGTGCGGGCCCGGTTCGGCGACGACTTCCGCGGCTTCTGGATGCTCGGCGGGATGTCGGGGGGCGGGATGGGCTTCATCTTCTCACCGCACGTTCGCGCTGCCGCGCAGGAGGCGCTCGGCGAGATCATGCGGCGGACGAAGCGGGATCTCGAGCATGCGCTGCCCTTCGCGATGGAGCCGGTGGTCTACGACTTCGCGGTCAACGAACGGGGCACGTGGTGCGACCTGCTCACGGCCGCGGAGGCGCTCATGCCTCCTGGCTACTACGCCCTCACCGTGCCCACGCTGCTGAAGCACGAGCGGCTCGCGCCGTCGAGGCGCGCGGAGCTCGACGCCTTCGCGGCGGCCTGCCGCACCGATCCGCGGCTCTCCGGCATGGTGGACACGCTCTTCGACCGGCTCTTTCCCCGCGCCGACGGCCGCGGCTCCGCAGCCGACCTCCGCGACGTGCTCGCCGACCTGGGCTTCGACGAGGTGCAGCACGAGCAGATCCGCACCGACCTGCGGCACGGCCGGATCGGCCTCGCCCAGAACCGGCTGCCCGCGGCCACCACGCTCGACGACGTGTGCGACACCGACGTGATGGTGACGGGCGCGGCCGATGACGACGCCCCCTTCCGAGAGGCCGGGCTCGCGGCCATCGGCCGCGGCGAGGCGGCCGTGGTCACGCTGGCCGCCGGCGTGGGAAGCCGCTGGACGCAGGGCGCCGGCGTGGTGAAGGCGCTCAACCCGTTCTGCCGTCTCGGCGGCCGGCACCGCTCGTTCCTCGAGGTGCACCTCTCCAAGACGCGGGCCACCGCCCGCCGCGCCGGGGTCGTGATCCCGCACGTCGTCACCACGAGCCACCTCACGCACGAGCAAATCGCGGCGGCGCTCGCGGCCCGGCCAGCCGGCGACGGCGTGGATCCCATCCTCTCGCCCGGCCGCGCGGTGGGCCTGCGGCTCGTGCCGATGACCCGCGACCTGCGGTTCGCGTGGGAGGAGGTCGCGCACCAGGTGCTCGACGAGCGGAAGCAAAAGGTGCGCGAGAGCCTCCACGCGGCGCTCATCGCCTGGGCCGAGCAGTCCGGCGAAGGCAGCGACTACACCGACAACGTGCCGCAGCAGTGCCTCCATCCGGTGGGACACTGGTACGAGGTTCCCAACATGCTGCGCAATGGCGTTCTCCGCCGGCTCCTGGCCACGCGGCCCCAGCTGCGCTGGCTGTTCCTCCACAACATCGACACCGTGGGCTCGGACCTCGATCCCGCGCTGCTCGGCCGCCACATCGCCGGTGGGTCGTGCCTGACCTACGAGGTGATCCCGCGGCGGATCGAGGACCGCGGCGGCGGCCTCGCGCGGGTCAACGGCCGCCCGCGACTCGTGGAGGGGCTGGCGATGCCGCGTGAGGAGGACGAGTTCAAGCTGCGATACTACAACACGCTCTCCACCTGGATCGACGTCGATCGCCTGCTCGAGGCGTTCGGACTCGCGAGAGCGGACCTCGACGACGACCGGCGGGTGGCCGCGGCGATCCGCGGCGTGGCGGCGAAGGTGCCGACGTACGTCACGCTCAAGGACGTGAAGAAGCGATGGGGCCACGGGCAGGAGGACGTGCTGCCGGTCGCGCAGTTCGAGAAGCTGTGGGGCGACATGACGGCGCTGCCGGAGGTGGACTGCCGGTTTTTCGTGGTGCCGCGGCTGCGGGGACAGCAGCTCAAGGACGTGGCGCAGCTCGACGGCTGGCTGCGGGACGGGTCGGCCGCGTTCGTGGAGTCGCTGTGCGATTGGGCGTGAGCCGCCCGGACAGCGATCCTCCAGCCGCTCGGGCGGGGGCTGAAAATCGCCGCCCCGGTCGCGGCGGGCGCGTGAGGCTCCGCCGGTCGTGAGCATTCTGTTAGTCTCCCGCCATGCCGAGTCCCGCCCCCGAGCCCCTCGCCCCCAGGCCCCTGTCCGTCTGGCTGGTCAACCCCTTCGACGACATCCCCGGGGAGGGACTGCCGCCGCTCCGCTACTGGACCCTGGCACGGGTGCTGGCGGCCCGAGGCCACGACGTCACCTGGTGGACGGCCACCTGGAGCCACCGCCGCAAGGCGCCTCGCACGGCACCGCTGGGGCTGCGGGAGGACGAGGGCTTCTCGGTGCGGTTGGTGGCCGTGCGGCCCTACGAGAAGAACGTGTCACTGGCCCGGCTGGCGAGCCATCGAGCCTTCGGCCGCACGTTCGAAAGACTCGCGAACGAGTCGGTCTCGACGGGCCAGCTCGAGCGCCCCGATCTCATCATCGCCAGCCTGCCGCCGCTCGAGGGGCCCGAGGCGGCGCTGCGGCTGGCCCGGAGGCTCGATGCCACGTTCGTGCTCGACGTGCAGGACCTCTGGCCGGAGACGTTCGAGAGGCTGCTGCCCGGGCCGCCGTTCCTGAAGCGGCTCCTCGCGCCGCTTCTGCTCGGCGGGATGCGGGCGCGGCGCGAGGCGCTCGTGGCCGCCGCCGACGCGGTTTCGGCGACGACGCACACCTACGCCGACGTCGTCCTCCGCGGCGTCGGCGAGTCGAAGCCGCGACACGTCTGCACGGTGGGGGCCTATCCGCAGGAGTTCCCCGACGACCCGCGGAGCGTGAACCGAGTGCCGCTGCCGGGCGGCGCGGCCGACGTGGCTCCGGCGCTCGAGTGCGTGTATGCCGGGTCGCTCGAGGCGAGCCAGGATCTCGAGATCATCCCCGCCGCCGCGCGACTGCTCGCGGGCGAGGGCGTGCGGGCCACGATCCACGTCGCCGGCACCGGCAGCCGCGAGGCCGCGCTCGCCCGCGCGGCCGAGGGGGGAGAGGGCTCGTGCCGCGTGCAACTCCACGGTCTTCTCGACCGGGCCGGATACGTGAGCCTCCTCTCGCGCTGCGACGTGGGGCTCGTGTGCGTGAAGCCGGAATCGCTCGTCGCCATCCCCAACAAGGCCGGCGACTTCGCCGCCGCCGGGCTCGCGATCGTGAGTTCGCTGCCCGGTGAACTCGAATCGCTCATCGAGGAAAACGACGCGGGCGTCCGCTACACGGCCGGCGATCCGGTGTCGCTGGCCCGCGCGATCGCGGCCCTCGCCTCCGACCCGCGGCGGCTCGCGGCCTGCCGGGCCGGCGCCCGGCGACTGGCGGCGGCGGCATTCGACCGTGAGCGGACGTACCAGCGGTTCGCCGACTGGCTCGAAACGCTGCCGGACTGACCCGTTCGGTCCCGTTCGCGCCGGGCCCGGCGATGCGAGCGTTTGGCGGCGCGAAACTGGTGTTGTGCGGTCGCGCGTGGCCCTGCATCATCGGCGGCGTCGAGACGCCATGGCAGACGCGCACCATCACCCCGGCAAGCCCGCGAAGGGGCCGTGGAAACGGCTCACCGACGCGCTGCGCTTCGAAGGCTCCGACCTCTGGACGGTGATCGCCTTCGCGACGGCGGTCGGCACCCTCTCGATCGTCACCCCCGCGGCGATCGAGGCCCTCGTCAACACGGTGGCGTTCGGCGTGCAGCTCTGGCCGGTGATCGTGCTGGCCCTGGTGATGCTCGCGTTCCTGCTGCTCTCGGCGAGCCTGCGGGCCATGCAGGTGTACGTGGTCGAGTGCCTCCAGCGGCGGTTCTTCGTGCGCACCGCCGACGCCTTCGCCGACCACTTCGCCCGCGCCGAGATGGCGGCCTTCGACGGCCGTAACCCCACCGACGTCGTGAATCGCTTTTTCGAGATCTCGTCGGTGCAGAAGTCCTTCGCCACGCTCCTCGTGGACGGCATCGGCGTCATCATGATTACGCTCGTTGGCCTCGCGGTGCTGGCCTTCTACCATCCCTACCTGCTCACCTTCGCGGCGGTGATGGCGACTCTCGTCGTGTTCCTGATGTTCGTGCTCGGGATCGGAGGCGTGCGGACGAGCATCGCGGAGAGCTACGCGAAGTTCGACGTGGCGGCGTGGCTCGAGGAGCTGGCGAAGTGCCCGCACACATTCCGTTTCGGTCGCGGCGGCGAGCTCGCCCATCAGCGGGCTGACGAACTCTCGGATGCCTACGTCACCGCGAGGCGGCGCCATTTCCGCGTGGTCTGGCGGCAGACGCTCTTCGCGCTGCTCCTCGAGGCGGTGGCGATGACCGTGCTGCTCGGGCTCGGCGGCTGGCTGGTCATCAACCGCCAGCTCACGCTCGGCCAGCTCGTGGCCGGCGAACTGATCGTGGCGATCGTGCTCGCCGCCCTCTCGAAGGGCGGCAAGTACATCGAGACCTTCTACGACCTCCAAGCCTCGCTCGACAAGCTCGGCGTGCTCGATCAGTTGCCGCTCGAACGGGAAGGGGGCGAGTCGCTGCCGCACACCGACCGGCCCATGCAGGTCGTCGTCGAACTCGTGCCCGGCGGCCGGACCGCCGGCAACCCGTCGCCGTCGTCGCCGCGGCGGCTCGAACTGCAGCCCGGTGAGCGGGTGGCCGTGGTGGGCCGCTCCGGCGGCGGCAAGACGCTGCTCCTCGAGACGCTGGCGCTCCTGCGGGTGCCGACGACGGGCCTGCTCGAGTTCGACGGCCTCGATGCCCGGTCGCTCGACCGCCAGCAGACCCGGCTGCAACTCGCGTACGTGGGCCACGCCGAGACCTTCGCCGACACCGTCGCCGAGAACATCCGCGTGGGCCGTGCGGAGATGTCGTCCACCGACATCCGCCGGGCGCTGGAGATGGTCGGGCTGGCCGACGTGGTCGCCCGGCTGCCGGAGGGCGTGGGCACGCCGCTGGCCTCCGACGGGCTGCCGCTCTCGGCGAACGATCGCTCGCAGCTCTCCATCGCGCGGGCCATCGCCTCGCGGCCCCGCCTGCTCCTCATCGACGGCATGCTCGACCGCCTCGAACTCACGAGCAGCCCTGCGATCGTCGATTCCCTCTTCGACCGCGGGGCCCCGTGGACGCTCGTCATCGTGACGGCGCGCGACGACATCAAGCAGCGATGCGATCGGATCGTGGAGTGGTCATGAGCGCGAAACGCGGCACCCATCACGGCGCGGCGTCCCGGTCGGCCCTGAACCGCGCGGCCACACCACGCTTCGTGCGATTCCTGGCTGGTCTCCTCTTCCTGCTTTTCCTGGCCGCACCGTTCATCCTCGCCTTCGTGCCTTGGCAGCAGACCGTACTCTGCCGCGGCATGGTCGTCGCATATTCCCCAACCGAGCGAATGCAGGTGCTCACGGCGCGGGTCTCGGGCCAGATCAGGACGTGGCACGTGGTCGAGGGAAGCCGCGTGAAGATGAACGATCCGGTGGTCGATATCGAAGACAACGATCCTGAGCTTGCCGCAAGGCTTCAGGCGCAGCGGGACTTTCTCGCCGACCGTCTCGCGGCCGCCCAGGAAGAGGTGTCGGAACTCACCGCGGCGACGAAAGCCCAGGAATCGGCCCGCGCGGCGGCCGTGAGCGCGGCGGAGGCGAATCGTGAGGCGGCCCGCAAATCGATCGAGGTCGCGAAGCAGACGAAGGCCAACGCGCAGTTTGCCGTCGATTTCGAGAAAACACGTTTCGAGATGTTCGATGACCTGTTCGCCAATCCCCGCTTCGGCGGCCTCGAGAGCCGGCTCAGTCGCGACGAGGCGCGGATGCGCTCGGACCGCGCCCAGACCGACAGCGACAAGGCCGACGCCGAGATTCAGCGTGCCGAGGCCGCCCTGCTCACCCAGCAGGCGCTGCTTCTCCAGGCCGATGCCAACGGTCTCTCCGCGATCGCCGTGGCCCGGAGCAACCTCCGCAAGGCCGAGCAAAACCGGTTCTCGATCGAGCGTGAGATCCAGGACATCGAGAACCGCATCGAGCGGTTCAAGGCCCGCTACGTCGTCGCCCCCTGCGACGGCACCGTCTACCGCGTGTCGGCAAACGTCGGCCGCGGTGGACAGTACGTGAAGGAGGGCGACGAGCTGTGCACGATCGTCCCGGACACGAACGACCGCGTCGTCGAGCTCTTTCTCGACGGCATCGACGCACCGCTGGTGCTCGCGTTCGCGGACCGTCACGGACGGATGCCGCACGTGCGGCTGCAGTTCGAGGGCTGGCCGGCGATCCAGTTCTCGGGCTGGCCGGAGCTGGCGATCGGCACGTTCGGCGGAAGGATCCGGCAGGTCGATTCGGCGGCCACGGAGGCGGGCACGTTCCGCGCGCTCGTCGAGCCCGAGTCGCGGCTCGAGGGCGACACGTGGCCCGCGGCCGAGTATCTCCGGCAGGGCAATCAGGCGGTGGGCTGGGTGTTCCTCAACCGCGTGCCGCTCGGCTACGAGATCTGGCGGCGGCTCAACGGCTTCCCGCCGGTGCTCGCGCCCGATTCGAAGGGCAAGGACAAGGGCAAGGACAAAGAGTCGAAGCCGCCGAAGATCAAGGTCTAGCTTCACGCGGACCAGGCCATCCATGGCCCTGGTCCGCTTGGCCGGCCGGTGGGGCAGCCAAGGTGCCCCACGGCCGGCAGGCGCGGCATCGTGCCGCGGTTTCACGCGGACCGTGCCATGCTTGGCTCTGGTTCGCTTGGCCGGCCGGTGAGGCAGCCAAGGTGCCCCACGGCCGGCAGACGCGGCATCGTGCCGCGGTTTCACGCGGACCGTGCCATGCTTGGCTCTGGTTCGCTTGGCCGGCCGGTGGGGCAGCCAAGGTGCCCCACGGTCGGCAGGCGCGGCATCGTGCCGCGGTTTCACGCGGACCGTGCCATGCTTGGCTCTGGTTCGCTTGGCCGGCCGGTGAGGCAGCCAAGGTGCCCCACGGCCGGCAGACGCGGCATCGTGCCGCGGTTTCACGCGGACCGCGCCATGCTTGGCTCTGGTCCGCTTGGCCGACTGGTGAGGCAGCCAAGGTGCCCCACGTCCGGCGGGCGCGGCATCTGCCTTCGCCCGTGCTCGACGCTTGGGGAGGTCGGGGCTGTCCGTGCCCCGGGAGCCGGCGTGTGGAGGCCGAGCGGAGCCAGGATGGCGGAGCGAGGGCTCCAGCGAGCGAGCGGAGGGCAGGATGCCCGCAGCGAGCGTCCGGCGACGGGGCACGGGCAGCCCTGACCGTGTCGCTGCGCGCCGTGGTGTTCCTGCTCGGATCGCTCATCGCCGCGCTCGAAGCGACCGCCCAGGATCGCGTCGAGTTGCCCGGTTTCAGTCCGCCGCCGGTGCTCGGGGACTCCGAGGGAATCGCGGTGCCACCGCCCGCGCCGGCAGACGGCCCGATGGTGCTGCCGCCTCCGGGAGGTCGCGTGCAGCCCGACACGAGCGTCGATCCGGTCGCGGCTTCGCCGGCGCCGCAGATCCCCGGTCTCATGCTCGACGACTCGCCCGAGCCCCTCACGCTTCCGCAGGTGCTTCAGAGCGTGCTCGTTCACTACCCGCTGCTCGCGGCCGTGGAGCGGGAGCGCGGGATCGCGGCCGGGCGGCTGACCACGGCGATGGGTGCGTTCGACACCAACGTGAACATGGGCGGCACCGCGCTCTCGCCCGGCACGTATGAGAACTACCGCTCCGACTTCGGTGTCTCGCAGCAGTTCATGACGGGCGGCATCAGCGCGTTCGGCGGCTTCCGCACCGGGTTCGGCGACTTCGCCACCTACAACCTCGCGCAGAAGACGGCCGACGCGGGGGAGTTTCGCGGCGGCTTGACCGTGCCGCTGGCCCGCAATCGCGACATCGACCGGCCCCGAGCCACCCGCCGGCAGGCCGAGCTCGACACGGCGCTCGCCGAGCCCGTGATCGAACGCAGCCGCCTCGACTACATGCGGGCCGCCGCCCGGGCGTACTGGGCCTGGCAGGGCTCGGGCGAGCGGTACGGTGCCGGTGAACGCATCCTCCAGCTCGCGCTCGACCGCGACGAGCAGCTCGAACTCAAGGTGGATGCGGGCGCCGTGGCCAACATCGAGCGGGTGGACAACCAGCAGAACATCGCGCTGCGCAACGGCATCGTCGTGCAGGCCGACCGGGCCGTGCAGCAGGCCGCCATCGAGCTCTCGCTCTATCACCGCGACCCGTCCGGGCGGCCCTTGCTCGCCCGCCGCAGCCGGATGCGAGCGGTGCCGCAGCCCGTGCGGCCGCCGGTGTCGCTGTACGAGGAGTCGCTCAACAGGGCCATCGGCGCGCGTCCCGAGTTTCGCCGGCTGGCGCTCCAAAAGGAAAAGCTGATCGTCGAACGTCGCCTCGCCGCCAACCAGGTGCTCCCCGGAATCGATGGTCAGCTCGTCGGCAACCAGGACGCCGGGTACGGCAAGAGCGCGCTCTCCGGCCCCAACGGCCTCGACCGTCAGGTGCTGCAGGCCGCGCTCGTCTTCCAGATGCCCGCCCAGCGGCGCGACGCCCGCGGCAAACTGCAGACGCTCGACTCGCAACTCGTGCAACTCGACCGCCAACTCACGTTCGTCCACGACCAGGTGCGTGCCGAGGTGCAGGACGCGTTCTCGATGCTCGAACGGGCATTCGAGTTCCACAAACAGGCGTCACGGCGGCTCGAACTCGCGCGGCTCGTGGCCGACGCCGAACGAGAGCAGCTCAGGCTCGGTCGCAGCGACGTGCTCCGCGTGACGCTCCGCGAGCAGGCGAAGTTCGAGGCCGACGTGCTCGAAATCACCGCCAGGCAGGAGTTCTGGCGGGCCGAGAGCGACCTGCGGGCGGCCGACACGTCCCTCGGCCCCGACGGCGCCGGACTGCTGGGGCAGATGCTCTTGCCCGTCCCGCCGGCTCCCGCCCCGGTCCCTCCAGCCCCCGCCCTCGTCCCGCCGGCCCCGGCCCCGGCCCCGCCGGCTCCGGCGCCCGTCCCGCCAGCCCCCGCTCTCCCCCCGCGCTGACCGCTGGAAACGGTGGAAGCGGCTGGGGCGACCCAGGGCTGTCCGGACCGCAAGCCCCGGCAGGGATGGGGCCATTGCCTCAGGGGCCGGAAGGGCTATAAATTCGCGTTGAAGCAGGCGGCTCCCCCCACCTCCATCCCACCTCGGAGACGCATCGCCATGATTTCGAAGTTCGGTGTCTGCGCGCTCGTAGCTCTTCTCACCCTCTCCTTTTCGGCGACCGCCGAGGCTCGCCCGCGTCGGCTGACGGCGGCCCAGATCAAGAAGATCAAGGAGAACATGGCCTACGCACAGCTCGAGATGCTGCGCGTCCAGGCCGAGGTCGCCGCGAAGAACCAGGAGGTCTACCTGTCGTTCGACGAGGACGGCGACAAGTACCTGCGCGGCGTCGAGAAGGCGCGATACGACAAGTACTGGGACGAAGTGAAGCGCGGCAAGACGATCAGCCCGTACTCGTCGATCGCGCCGCTGGGCAAGGGGCCCAAGCATGGCAGCCAACTGGAGCGCCTGCAGAAGGAAATCACCCGCGTCCGGAACGAGGTGGCTGCGAAGGAGCGGGAGGTGTACCTGTCGTTCGATGCCGACGGTGATGGCCAGCCCAAGGGCGTCGAAAAGTCGAAGTACGACAAGTACGTCTACTACGTGAAGTCGGGACGGGAGGAGAATCCGTTCAAGGACATCGCGCCCGTGGGCACCGCGCCCAGCACGAAGACGTCCACCAAGAAG
>Ga0233425_10007813_pt1 | contig 14706 bp, 9 predicted proteins | sample Watercolumn_Towu_2_FD_181712 | JGI IMG/M metagenome (GOLD analysis project Ga0233425, IMG submission 181712) | Freshwater microbial communities from Lake Towuti, South Sulawesi, Indonesia - Watercolumn_Towuti2014_140_MG | ecosystem: Environmental > Aquatic > Freshwater > Lake | place: Indonesia...
GATTCTGAGGGGTCTCGGGGAGCCATTCGGTTGGTGAACCCGCGCCTCCGGCCTCATGGGCCCCGAGGCGGCGCACCTCGGGCACACTCGCGCCGCTATACTTCCGCCGCCATTGGTAGAACGTGTTCTCCGCGATTCCCTGCTCATGACAGGCCTCCGGCACCGCCTTCCCGCTCTGCTCCACCGCCCACACAATCCGAACGATCTGCTCTTCGCTGAACCGCTTCCGCTTCGTCCCGAACCTCCCGTTCCCCTGCTCTGAACCCCGAATCTCGGTCCACTTGGAATGAGAGCCAATGAAGGGCTATAGTGCTCTCAGGAGGGCCAGGGAAGATGAAGCGGAAACGGTACACCGAACCCCAGATCGTCTTTGCCTTACAGCAGGCTGACGGGGGCGTGACGGTGGCGGAGATTTGCCGCAAGATGGGCGTTGCCGAAGCCACGTTCTACCGCTGGAAGAAGCACTACGGGGGGCTGGATGTCACGGAGATCCGGCGCCTGCGCCAGCTTGAGGACGAGAACCGTCGCCTCAAGGAGCTGGTCGCCGAACTGACGCTGGACAAGGCGATGCTGCAGGACGTGCTGCGAAAAAAGCCCTGACGCCTGTTCGCCGGCGGGCCAGCGTCGAGTACCTGCAGACAGGCTACGGGGTCAGTGAGCGCCGGGCCTGTCGGGTGCTGGAGGCGCCGCGGACCACTCAGCGGTACCAGAGTGTGGCGGACAGGCGGGAAGGTTTGCGGTTACGGTTGCGAGAGTTGGCGTCGTCCCGGCCCAACTGGGGCTACCGCCGACTGACGCTGCTGCTGCGACGGGAGGGTTGGCCGGCCAACCACAAGCTGGTGTACCGGCTCTACAAGGAAGAGGCCCTGGGATTGCGGCGGAAGCTCCCCAGGCGCCGTGTAAGTGCCGCCAGGCGCGAAAACGTGCCGGTCCCGAGCCGCTGCAATGAGACCTGGAGCATGGATTTCATGGCCGATCAGCTGTACTCGGGCCGGCCGATCCGGATCCTGACGATAGTGGATAGCTATAGTCGTGAGAGCCTGGCGCTGCGGGTCGGTTACCGGCTCACCGGCGAGGACGTGGCGGGGGTGCTCAACGAGGTCGTGCGGCAGCGCGGCATCCCCACCCGCATCCGCGTGGACAATGGCACGGAGTTCACGTCGCAGGCGATGGACCAATGGGCCTACTGGCACGGCGTGACGCTGGACTTCAGCCGCCCCGGTAAGCCAACGGACAATGGGCTGATCGAGGCCTTCAACGGCCGTCTGCGGGCCGAATGCCTCAATGAGCACTGGTTTCTGAACATGGCCGACGCCCAGGAGAAGCTGGACGCCTGGCGGGACGACTACAACGGCCAACGACCGCACGGCTCCTTAGAGAACATGACCCCCGAGGAGTTCGCACAGCGCGGCGGAAACCTCCTCCCGATCGGGAGTGACGAGCGGCACAACGACACGGCTCACGGCCCCCAGGAAGAGGGGCCCGATCTACGCCTTACAGGCTGAAAACTCTCATTCGGGTTGGCACCAAGACGGGGGCAGCCGCACCCCCGGGAGATCCTAATCTACCACATGGACCAGTTCTCGGGGAGCAGGCCAAGACCGCTTCCTCATGACACCCTCCTGGGTGAGAGCGCGTGTGCCGCTGCGGTCACTCGCGGAACTCCACCTCGGAGAACCCGCGGACATCGAGGAGAGGATGGTGTCCGGCGGTCAGGAGGGAACCACCCCACAGGACCCTCCTGAACACTACCCCGGAGACATCGTGGTGAGCATCTGTTCCCTGAGTGTAGGAACGTGCCTCGCCCACTCCGTCGTAACTCACGCGATCGAAAACCACGTCAGAGACCTTGCCGGGCGGGTACCCGCCGAAGGCGATTGCCTTGATCTGCATCAAGGCGGTGATGGAGGGGAAGCGGAACGGCTCGATGCGGATGTCTCTGAACCGGACACCGCGGATAGCGTTTCCCGCGGTTGCGCCGATCACGAAGGCCGCAGCATGCTGCTCTCTGTCCCAGACGCCCTGACTGGTCAGGATATCGCAGTTCTCGATCTGGACATTCCTGATGTCCCCGGGGTCGTCGCCCAGACCCATGAGGACGATCCGTCCACCGTCGTTCCAGAACACCGAGTTGCGAATGGTCAGGTCCTGCGATGGCCCATAGTGGTACACGACGACTAGATCGTCGCAGGACCTTAGGAAGCAGCCCTCAACGAGACCACCATTCACCGCGCTCAGATTGACCCCGTCGGCATTGACGATGGCACCGATGTAGTCGATATGACGAACCTTCACATTCGTCGACCCTCTGAACTGCATCGACCACATCGGCGAATCCAGGATCGCGATTCCCTCAAGCAGGACATCGCTGCATTTCTCGAGGCAGATCGCCCCCGTTCTGCCCGCGAGAAGCACTGCAGACGGCGTATGTACCAGTCTCGCGGCATCGAGCGTCCCCCGACCGCCAATGGAGACATTGCTCCGCGCCACACCGGCCATGGCACCTCGCAGCACAGCGCCCGGGGCGAGGTAGAAAGACAAGTCGTTCTGCGCTACGAAGAAAGCTCCACCGGCATTGATGTGCCCCCACGGCGTGGTGTTGGCGGCCTTGGTGATCGCCTCATAGCCCGGCACGCCGCCACGTACAGCCCTGCCCTCAGCCAGATCGGTCCGGCTGCCTGGACCGTACAGGCAGAAGCGCGTGATATGGGCCGAATGCAGGTAGTTGAAACCCTCCGAACGGTCCTCGTTGTTGTTGCCAAGCAGAGTCAGGCGGACATATCGGGCTTCGATCGGACCGAAGGTCACGCCCCGCAGTTCGGTAGCAGCGTTCGTCAGGTCCTCGGCCACCGTCTCCCAGTTCGCGCTCTCACTCCCACGCACCACAATGCGGTACTTGAGGCCACCGGGCACGATGAACTTCCGGATGCCACCGGTAAGGAGGTCGAAGGACGCGATCTGGCGGACCGAACCAAGATCAAGGTCTACCCATAGGCCGGCCGGCAACACATGGATTCCTGGCCTGAAGTAGTAGACTTGCTTCCCCTCGGGGAGGTATTCCGGAACAGGGTCGCCCGGATTGATGCAGAACACCTCGGGAGCATCCTCGCGCGGGGTCCGCTCTTCCGGGGGATTGGTCAGAAGGTGCAGGCAATCCTGGTCCCAGTTGTCATTCGGACGGATGACGATCTTCCGCGGTGCTTCGCGCTTCTGGCTCAGGGCGAACCTCAGTTCATTGCCCTCGGGCAGCGGCATGATCCCGTAGGACAGAGGCACGACGGCTGCTCTGAGCAACTTGCCCCGGCGGAAGACCGCGCGAACCTCGATCTTCCCGTCAAACGAGAACCGAGCCAACGACGCCTTGACCGGTCCGGAATACAGGAGTCCGACGGTCTTGCTGAGCGGCTCTGTGGTCTCCTGGTACCCGACGCGAACGCTGGACACAGGAACCTCGTTCCAGTTGGCAGATCCGGCGCGGCACACGTAGACGGACCAAGTGCTGCTTGGTTCGACACCATCGATCGCCGGAGGAATGGAAAGCCCCGGCGCCGCGCCGGCTGACAGGGAGGAGAGTGCGACGAGGAAGACGGCAGGCGCAATGCACACGGTGCTGCCTCGCTGAGTGTGGGGTCCGAGGGTCTCTCTGGTGCGACCGGGCTCGGCTCCTGCTCTGCGCCGTTGGAGTGGCTCGATCCGCGGAACTGGCCAATGGATGACGTCACAACCCGGGGGAGTCTGCCAGGTGCCGGGCCGTGGGCTGGCACTCGCCATCGCTGGCGTCCGCCGCCAGGCCGGCGGAGACACTCACGGCTCTGCGGGCGCCTGGCTCGGCGCCGCCATGGCTGCAAGCGTGATTGCGCCCACGAGCAGCGATGGCAGATGTCGCCCCATGGTGTTCCTCACAGGCTATTCGCTTTCCACGGACATGCAACGGCGCCAGCGCGCTCACACCGCAATGCCGGGACCGAGACAGGCGGTCCCCCAAGTAGCCGTTTCGTGGTTCCTCCCCCGCCGTATGCTCGACGGGTCTTCGGGGGCCCCCGTCAGCGCAACGACAGCTCCTCGATCGCCCGGGCGATCTCATCTCGTCGCGTCTCGATGGGCGCCGGTTCGCGCGTGTAGGAGGTCAGCGTTCGCGAAATGCCCTCGGGCACCGACAGGAGACGCTCGTATGTCTTGGTCCGTTTGGCGCTCAGCTCTCCACGGTTCGCGGCGAGGAGACGCTTGAGCATCGCCAGGTACTCGAAGTCCTCCATGCCGTCGCGCAGCGCTTCCCAGCGGATGGTGGTCACCGGGGGCTCGAGCACCGGACCGTCGCCTTCTTCGAAGCACGCCTCCGGCGGGTACAGGAACCTCCCGTCCCCAGCGTTCCACGCCCGCTTCTCGCCGCGGGGCGTGCCGTAGCCGTCCACCCAGCTCATGGTGTCCTCGTAGGGGTTCTGCAGACTGTCGGGGTACGCCGCGCCGCTGGTCCACCACACGCTGTCCCAGATCAGCACCCCGTCCACTTTGTGCTGCCAGGTCTGCCAGAGCCAGACCCGCAGGTCGGTGGCCGGGCGGTCAATGAAGTTGGCGATGTAGGGCTCCTTCGGTCCGCAGCAGATGTACCAGGTATAGAGGTCCCCGGCCTGCTGGCATGCGGCGGCGAACTCGGGGTTGTGGGAGCTGAGGATCGGGCACCACATGTCCACGTAGCCCACGAAGGCATCGGCCGCGCCCAGGTTCATGGGAACCATGCGGCGCAGGCCCGGGAAGTTCTCCTTCAGCAGGCGGAGCTGGTTGACGACGAAGGGGTAGTCCTTCTCGCCCGGCTCGTCGAAGGGATAGGTGACGGCCTTGTCCAGGAGCCCGCGCTCCACGAGGTGCGCCCGCGCGCCTTCGCACCACGCCCGGAACAGGGCCTGATACTCGGGGCTGCCCTGCTGGAACCCGAGGAGTTCGCCTTCGACCCGCGAGTAGAACGTGCCGCCGCCCAGGCCCGGCACGCCGAACACGAAGGAGTTGAAGTGGTACTCCTTCATCGCCCGCTCCATGGCCGCATCCCAGCCGGGGCAGTCGAAGGTGACCTGCGTGTCGGCGCCGACGGGCCTGGCCGTCTCGAGTCCGCCATCAGCGAGAAGCTCCGCTCCGGTGTCCGTGTCCACGAGCGACAGCTCATCCATCCAGGCGGTGCCGGTCTTCGCGCCGTCCTGCGTCCACGGCGCGCCCTCGAGGACGGGCTGCAGGTACGCTGCCCCGGCCGGCGGCTCCGTGACCCGCTCGAACCGGGTCCATTCAGTGGTCCCCGGAAGGCCGATGTGCTGGTTTCGGTACGCGATGTGGGCCTTGTTGCGGTCGAGGTAGCACAGGATCAGCTCGGCAGGCTCCTCCGCCTTCGCTGTCCGGTACCACAGCGATAGCCGCACGGACTTGCCGGAGAACGCCAGGGGCTCGCGATGGCGGGCCTCCGCATTGGCTGTCGTGCCGGCGTCCTCGATCTTCAGCGCCTGCCGACCCGCGTGGACCTCGTCGGTCGCGATCCTGCCGCCGTCCCAGGGAGAGCCGGTATTCCACTGGTAGTCGAAGGCATCCAGGGCCGCCGGGTTGTATGGGCTGATCCGGTGTTCCGCGAAGCTGTGCAGGTACTGATCGTAGACCTGTCGCCTGTCCGCGTCGGTCTCGGTGCGGTGGTAGGCGAGCAGGCGTCCCGGTCCCCAGCACCCCAAGCCGAACAACGACCGGCAGGTGGTCTCGTCCGGCAATGAGAAGCCGTAAACGCGTACTTCCAGTGGCACTTCCGCCCGGAAGCCGTCGGCCGTCAGCGACACCTTGCCGCGGTACAGGCCCGGCTTCGCGTCCCTGGGGGCTCGTACGCTGATCCAGAGGGGCTGGTTCCCTCCCGCGGGCACACTGACGCCGCCCCGGAAGGGGGGCAGCGGATCAGGCCACTCGCCCACTCGCCCGAGGCCGTCGGAAGCCTGTGCGACATGCACGTAGCGCACCCTCAGGACCTCAGCGGCCGAGGGCGGCAGCGTCACTCCCTCATCCGTTCGCAGCTCGCCAGCCGTCGCGGTCAGTCCGCTCAGGGGCCGCTCGGGTCGGAGGATGAGCTGACACGCCTCGGACTCGTTGCCGGCGAGAGCCAGGCGCAAAGCCTCACCCCTGGCCTCGGGCAGTGGGCGGGTCCGGCTCACCTTCCAGCCCGATGAGGCCCACCACAGCCCCACGGTCGCATCCGGAGAGGGTAGGCTCTCGCCGTAGGATGAATCATCGAGGATGCTGACTTCGTCGGTGGCCGTCAGCACCGTCTGCAGACCATCGGCCAGGCGCAGCTCCACGGCATACTGCCCGGCCCGCACCGACCCGTAGGGGAGGCGCAGCTCCATCCTCTCGCCGGGCGCCAGCTCCGCAGCAGGCCCCTGCGTCACCGCAGGCGACGCACCGTCGCGGCTGACGCTGAGCGCGGGATGCAGCCGTACAGCCCCAGCCCCGTTGTTGCGTACGAGCACCGCGAAGGCGTTCTCACCGGGTGCCAGGGGCAGCGGGTCCACTGCGAGGCCTTCGTCCTCGCCGAGCACCGTCACGGCGGAGGTGCCTCCAGTGGCCTCGATCGGCGGCCCATCCACCTTCGCTTCGAGGGTGTACCCGGTGATCTGGAACAGCCCCGGCTTCGAGGCGTCGGTGGCGTCCTTGCTGAGCCGTATGTACAGCGCCTCGGTGGGGAGCAGGACCTCGGGGACCTGGCACACCCCGCTCTCCCCGTCACCGAGCAGACCAACCGGTACCCACGCGGCGCCGTCTCTCGACGCCTCGACCCTGACCTTCAGTGACGTCTTGTCGGTCCACCAGATGCTGATGCTCGCCTTCGCGTCGAGTATCCGGCGGCGAGCGAGTTCGTGCCGGTAGGTGATGAAGGCCGCGTCGCCGTTCAGCCGCCAGCGGTCATGGTGGAAGTAGGCCCCGTATCCACCGAGCGCCCGGCTGACATTGCCGTGGCGGCCATGGGCGGTCGAGAAGCGGTACGTGTTGCCGGAGACGGACTCGCCGTCGCCCAGCATCAGGCCCTCGACGGAGCGGTGAGCCAGCTTCACCGGCAGGAGCTGGACGTCGTCGAAGTCCAGCCACCCGTTCAGCATCCATTGGGCCAAACGCACCGGGCTGCGGGCGGCGTCAGGGGTGGAGGGCGCAACGAACCGCACCGACAGCGTCTGCCACGCTGACAGCGGCTTGTCGGTGGGCATCAGGAACTCCCTGTGAACGAACCCCATGCCCAAGACAGCGAAGGGGCTGGCCCCCGGCTTCTCCGACCGGCAGCGGCACTCCATGCGCAACTCGTAGGTGGCGCCCGGCTGCAGAGCGACCGGGTCGCTCTCCCAGGAGCCTGCAGCGTCTCCGCCGGGCAGACCAGTTCCAAGCGAGATGAACCGCCTGCCGTCGGCCCCACCGCCGTCTCCCCAGGCGACCGTCCCGGACCCCTTCCACCCGACCGGCTGCGCGCCGTTTCCCTCTTCGAAGGAAGCGTTCGGCAGGTCCGTCGCCGCGAAGGCCCAGGCTGTGGCGAGCAGCAGGGCACCAAGCATCAGAATGGCAGACAGTTTCATGGCTTCAACCTCCATCGGGCCGCCTGATGATGGGCCAACTGGCCCGCAACGGGTCCGCGTAACAGCCGATCTTCTCCACTGGTATAGGCCGGAAGCCCAGCCTGAACGCGGGCGAGTGCGGACGCAGGCGGTAGTCGTCGTGGGCGGCATCCACGAACAGCGGGTCACCGATGATCGAGTGTCGGTCCATGCCCGCCGCCTGCCAGGCTTCCCACTCAGACATAGGTTCCACCTCGCGGAGTGACACGTCATCGACCCATACCATGCCCGGGCCGGCCGTGAAGGCGAGCCGGGTGCAGAAGGTGTCCATGGTCGCCTTGTACTGCGGCGAGGTGCGCGGCGGCAACCGGAAGATCAGCTCATACTCACGCCACTCGCCCGTCGGCTTGGCGCTCTCGGAGGCGGCCCAGTTGTGCACGTTCTCCTTCCAGGAGTACGCCTGCAGGGAGACATCGACGGGGCCGCCCTCCGCCTTCAGCCACAGGACGAGGCGGTACGTCCGGCCGGGACGGAAGGGCTGTACGGGCCCGGGCGCGATGTAGCCCACTACCGGAGCGCTACTGCCGGCTTCGGGCAGCCCCGGCTCGATCAGCAACGACCGCGCGCCCGTGTGGGTCACGCCGTCCACGACCTCCAGGCGCGTCTTCTCGATGGCCTTCAGGCCCCACGCCCACTCGGCGGGAAGCCCGCCGGCCAGGCCCGCCTCAAGCCCCGGGTTGGCCAGCAGGTTCGGTCCCCGCTCGGCCTTGACCCGCAGCAGGCCGGTGCCCAGCGGCCGTCCATAGTGGTGGTACAGGTTCCAGTCTGACTCGCTCTGGTCCAGCGGGACCTCGCGACACTGAACCAGCGCGGCCTGAGGCGCGCGGTAACAGACGATGTTGCGCCGGAAGGTGTTGCCGTACATCACGCGCCCGTCCGGCAGCGGCACTGTGCGCGGGCCCCTCAGGGACGCCACCTGCTGCCAGGCCGTGCTCCTGATCGCCGTCTCGTAGTTGCGGACCCACTCGTCCACGCGGGTGCTCCAGAAGCCCGTCCTCGTAGTCCAGCCAGTCAAGGTGAGTTGTGTCTCGCCGCCGTCGACGAGGATGTTGTTCTCGATCACGTTGTCGCGCCCGCTGTGCAAGTACAGGCAGCTCACCGGCGCCCGAACCAGGATGTTGCCGAAGATCGTGACGCCGCTGGCGGCCCAGTCCGGATAGAGCGCGTGGGCGAAGTAAGGTGACCGCCACTTCCCAGCCTGAGGGTCATAGCCGAACCCCATCGTGTCCTGGATCCAGTTGTAGCGGATGGTCACGCCGTGCCAGGACAGCCAGTCAATCGCACCGCCACCGATGGCTCCGCAGTCCTCGCTCTCCAGGCACGTTCGCAGGATGCGGTTGTACTCGACGGTGTGCCCGGCGCCCCACATGAAGACTCCGGCGTGCGGCGTGTCGTGGATGAGGTTGTGGGCGATCGTGTGCAGCGCACCGGTGACCTCGATGCCTTTGGCATCTCGGCCGACAGCCCCCACATGGTGGATGTGGTTGTTGTCGACGCGGTTGCCACCGGGGGTGAGCGTGAACAGGTCGCCGCCGCCGAGGCGCACCCCACTGGAGCCCGTCTCGTAGATGTCGTTCCCCACGACGCCGCTCTCGCGCCCGCCCTCTACCACCACCCCGGCGCCATCTACCCCGCCGACGTTGCGGATGGTGCAGCCGGCGACCAGCACCCGTGCGCAGTCCTTGAGCACTACCGCCGAACCCTCACAGCACTCGATGGTGAAGCCTCGCAGCGTGACGTGGGAGCACCCCGTCAACGTGGCCACGCTATCAAGGACCGGGGCGTAGACCGGCCTGCCCTTGAGTGGCTCCGGCGGCCAGAAGTAGAGGGTCTCAGTGCGGGGGTCCAGGGCCCACTCCCCGGGACTGTCCAGGTCCTCCAGGTGCCCCTGCACGAAGTAGCGGTCCCCGGGGCGGATCTCGTAGAAGCCGCCCGGTCTCAGGTGCAGCGTGCGCGTTACGGCGTCGAAGCTCTCGATTGGGAGCAGGCTGTGCGACCAGTTGAAGCGCGGGAAGATGGAGACCTCGCCGTCTTCGGGGTGTTCCCACTCCCGCACGTCTTCTGGCCGCACCGCCAGCTCGCGGGTGTAGCGAGGGACGTTCCGCTGCCAGAAGTCAAGATCCCGGTGTGCCGCCACGTACCCGTCCTCGTCGGGGCGGTCGGCGTACATGTCCATGCGCTGGCCCTCGACGTACGCCCACGTCCCGCCGTTCATGTCCCTGGCGTCGCGGTTGGGCGTGCGCGCCATCTCCTGCCGACGCCCGGCGAACACAAGCAGTCTGAAGCGCTTCCCGCCAAGGCCCTGGGTGCCGGTATCGGCCTTCAGCACCGCGTTGCGGTACGTGCTGAAGCCCGTGATCGGGCGCCCCCCGGTGAGCACCGGCCTCTCCCCCGGGAAGGCGCGAAACACCACCGGCGCCTCGGCCGTACCGGAGTCACGGGCGTCAAGGGCCAGCGGCTCCGGGAGCCGATAGGTCCCGCCCCGCACGAACACGGTGGCAGGGCCTACAGCTCTGTCCGCCGCACGCAGCTCACGCAGGGCGTCCCGCGCCCGGCCGAGTGTAGCGAAGGGACGCTCCCGCGTGCCGGATGCCCCATCGTCTCCACTCGGAGCTACGTAGAAGTCGACGGCGGCCGATGGGCGCCCACAGCATACAGCGCCCAGTACCATCAGTGGGACGAGTCGCATGCCGATGTCTCCGACAGCGGTGGCTTGTGTCCCGACAGCAGAACGAGTTACACTCATGGCTCTTCGACTCGAGCCAGCGCCTACCCTCCGGTACCGAGCCGGCAACAGCGCTATCCAGCGGCACAGCGTCAGCCATCGGCCGTCGACGAGCAGCTTTCGAGCCCCAACCGACCCGGAAGCAACAGCCGGACTGGGCAAGCCTTCCTCTGTCAGGGATGCCGCCAACTGAGTCCTCCTAGCAATCGCGCGTGGGCCCTGCTCGGACCTACATGGGGGGCACTGCGGAACCGGGGAGGACAAGCGGCGCCGGACCCTCAGCCTGGTCGGTCCGTGTTGGCCGGAGCCCATCATGTTGCAGTAACGGATGCTTCGGACGCCCTTGTTCACCCGCCCACGCGACCCCTCCTTGCCGGCCTTGCAGCGGGACCGATGCCCGGTCGGGCCGGCTGCCGGGCACGCGGATCTGGACGCGAGGCCACTCGCGGGTGGGGCCCAGGCTGCCGCGAGAGCGGCAGGGCCTGCCACGCCGTAGGGCGAACTGGCGGTCAGCCTGGTCAGCTGCGCTGGCCCATCGAGAGGACGCAGTGAAACCGCATCCCGGCGACACGATGACGGCTCGTGAACGCATCCTGGGCGCCCTGAACGGCACACCCGTGGACCGGGTGCCGATCTTCGATATCATCCAGCACATCGAGCTGTGCGAGCACGTAACCGGGCAGAAGGTCACCCCCCAGAACGGCCTTGACCTGCTCCTGGCCACCATCGGCGAGTGTCTGGACATGACCCGTGGCGTGGCGGCGCTCGCCCCGCCGGCCCCCGACAAGGTCTGGCAGGATGACGAGGGGTTCGTCTACCGGGCCGAGTGGTGGACCCAGTGGATCGTGGAGCGACCGTTCGTCGATACGCGGGGCTACCTGGAGTACGTGAGGCGCCTACTGGACCAGCTCGCCGACCTCCCCGCGGACTCCCTTTACACGTTCTTCGGCCGGCACGACGTCTGGGCCCGCGACAGCGAGGACCCGCAGGACCACTACCGGAGATTGCAGGAGCGCTTGGGGGACGTGCTTCTGCTGCCCAGCGAGAGCCCGGTGGGCCTCGACACGGCATACCACCGGGCGGGCCTGGAGCAGTTCGTCTATGGCTACGCCGAGGAGCCGGAGCTGGTGTCCCAGCTGCTGGAAGCCCTCTACCAGCACGAGGTGCGGCGCGTCCACCGGTGTGCGGATGCCGCACTGGCGCCTGTGGCCCTGGTGTACGCTGATCTGGCGAACAAGCACGGGCCCATGTTCTCGCCCGCCTTCCTGCGCCTGGAGTTCTTCCCGCGCCTCAGGGGTCTCGTGGATGCCTGGCACGCCCATGGCGTGAAGGTCATCTTCCACTCCGACGGCGACTACCGCGCATTGCTCGACGACGTCCAGGGGGCCGGCGTGGACGGCGTCAACCCCGTCGAGAAACTGGAGCGCGCCGACCACCTTCGGGAGACCCGCGCTGGTTGGCCTGGGCTCGCGATGGTCGGCGGCATCGACTGCAGCAACCTCCTGCCTTTCGGCACGCCGGACGAAGTGCGCGCGGCTGTCAGGCACGCGCTCGAGGTGACGAGGCCCGGCGGCAGATACGTCCTGGGCTCCACCACCGAGCTGCATCCTGCCTGCGACCTGCGGAACATCCTGACGATGTGGGACGCCGCGCTCGAGTACGGCAGGACGTGAGGCACGGTCGGCTGCCCCGGCAGCCCTGAGGCGAGAGGGCGCTTCAGCCGGTTGCCACGACGGCGGAAGGTCAGCCAACCGAACGAGAGGAGCAACACGATGGGCAAGCGGCCCGCGCGCACCGGACTCCCCTTGGCCGCACTGACCGCCTGTCTGATCGCCGGATGGGCAACGTGGGCGTCCCCCGGCGCCCAGAGCCCGCCGCGCACTGAGCGCGCCCGCTCACCCCGATACAGCCACCAGAAGCGCACGCGGTTCTGCCTTCGGAACATGCGCTCGGGGGCGGTGAAGACGGAGACAGGCTGGAACGTCCAGGACTTCGCGTTGTCCCTGTTCAACCCCAACGCGGAGAAGCTCACCGTGACCTGGACCATGGTCAGCAGCGACCCGGCATTCGTCTTCGCCAACGGTCAGATCGGCAGGTACACCAAGCTGATCGACCTAGCACCCCTGTCGGGGACGACGGACAACGTCTACATCAGCCCGGCCTTCGAGGCCGCCAAGCCCGCGTGGCCAGTGTCGCCGCAGACGAACTTCACCGGCACCGTGGAGTTCACGAGCCCGAAGCCCTTCTACCTTTACCTGCTGCCCCCAACCGGCATCGGCGAGTCCCCCGACCTTACGAAGGCATACTTCGCGGCGTGGGGGTCCCCTCAGGGGGGCGACTACTATGCGCACGGCGGCTTGCGCGGCGTGTGGGACAGGGACCTGAGGGCTTTCGTCATCCCCTACACGATCTACTGGCACAACGAGACGAACTGGTACCCCTACGGTTGCTGCTCGGCGGTGACAGTGCGCAACCACACGGATCGCCCGGTGACCTACACCGTCACCCACATCCCCTACTACGGCGGGTACTATGACCCGCAGACAGAGGAAGAGGTCCGCCTGGGGCCGCAGGAGGCCCAGATCACGTTGCGGGGCGGGGAGGAACGGCAGGTGCGGCTGCCGGAGCTATACGACTGGGTGCCGGATCGGATGTATGCCTTCGAGGGTTGCCTGCTCGTGTCGCCGGACAAGGCTGAGGCCGCCGTTGGGCGAACGACCGTCCAGCTATCAATCCTCGGCAACGCGTCCGAGACGCCCCTTCACGCCGTATTCCGGTAGAGCCGTCGGGGAACGCAGCACGTCGGTGTGCGCATATGCGAGCGTCTACGACAGCCCGCTCAGGCAGTGCATCCCTGATGCAACCGACGCCCCGCGAGCCGTTGGGCTGACTGAAGCTGGAGCCGGCGCCGCTCCTGTGGCGAGGTCCGCGGTAGAGCTTGCCGGGAGCCAGGATGGCACCACGCCCACCTCCGAGTTCGAACCCGGGTTTGGGGTCGACCGCGACTCCGAGCTTCTCAGGAGCCATGCACGCCCCAAACGGTGCTGTGGGCACCCCAGCCGCGGTCTTGAGCCATAGGAAGCTCGGGTCTCAGAACTGCTGGCTCCCCGAGACCCCCCCAGAATCCGGATTTCCAGGTCGCCGGTCTACGTCGCCTTCCATGTCGCCGGCCCGACCGGCATGAACGGGCGGCTGTGCCATAGGCCGCTTCGCCATGCCCTACTGCTCCACGAACTCCCCGTCGAGTTTCCCCGGCCCGCGGTTCCCCCGGAGCCCAAGCCTGACCGCACCGCCCTCTTCCAGGCGGTGCTCGACACCGGCCTGGTCACGAGCAGAGCTGAGCTCGCCAGCGCCCTCGGTTGTTCAACGGCGTGGGTGACGAAGGTGTTGGGGGCGGAAGTCCCTTGGAACAAGCAGCCGCAAACCCTCAGATGCCGGTCCGGATGGGCTCTCCCGGATTCGCAGTGGCCAACGGGGGCACGTCGAGTCGCGCCGTCTATCTGCCCAGCAAGCCCACGATCAGCCAGATGATGCCCGCCGTGATCCCAGCCAACCCGCCAGCCGCGACCTTCTGGAGGCGCGGCCACGTGCCGGGGACTTCGTGAAAGGCGCGGACCTTCCGGGTCCACTCGCGCATCTGACCCAGGTCACCAAGGCCGAAGTCCTCCTTCTGGCCGATGGACACCCACAGCTTGCCAGCCTTCCCATCGGGGGAGTAGGCGACGGCGAAGTAGACTCTCGACTCCGGGAGCTTCACGGTCACATCACGCAAGATCCAGGAGTCGGTACCGGTGAAGTGCTCCTCGAAGTACCGGGGCTCAGCGACCTCGGTGGTCGGGAAGGCCTCGATGCCGCAACCTGCCGGCAGCTCGAAGGGCGCGTCGCCCGTCGGCAGACCAGGGCCGATCAAGGCCATTGTCGGGCGGTAGTCCTTCAGGCGGTCGATCACCGGGACCCCGATCTGAAGGAAGATCTCCTGGTCCTTCTGCCCTTCGAAGGTGAGCCAGAGCTGGTTCCGGCCCTCGGCAATCTCGTGGCGCGCTGTCTGCGCCTCAATGCACCAACACCGATATGCGCGAGGGTCTCCCGCCCTCGGCTCAGATAGTGCCAGTTCCGGGGACACCATGCCATGCCCCCCGAGCGCTTGGTGGTGAGCGGGGCGGCCGCGGTCCCAACGGCCGGGGGCGCGGAGATCGTCCTCAGCCGATCGGCGCCCGCCGACGTGTCGGTCGAGATGCTGAACGTGGCGGGGCGGCCGGTGGCGACGGTCGTGCAGGACCGGGGAACGGAGGCGGGACCGCAGCGGGTGGTGTGGAACGGGCAGTCGATGAACGGTACGGCCGCGCCGACGGGGCTGTACCT
>Ga0233425_10007814_pt1 | contig 14706 bp, 9 predicted proteins | sample Watercolumn_Towu_2_FD_181712 | JGI IMG/M metagenome (GOLD analysis project Ga0233425, IMG submission 181712) | Freshwater microbial communities from Lake Towuti, South Sulawesi, Indonesia - Watercolumn_Towuti2014_140_MG | ecosystem: Environmental > Aquatic > Freshwater > Lake | place: Indonesia...
TTGCACAAGCCGTGGAAGGTGCCGATCCACATGCCGCGGGTATTGATGGGCAGCATGGCGGAGAGGCGCAGCAGCATTTCCTTCGCCGCCTTGTTGGTGAAGGTGACGGCGAGCACGCCGTGCGGCCCGGCCTGGCCGGTCTGGACCAGCCAGGCGATGCGCGTGGTGAGCACGCGCGTCTTGCCGGAGCCGGCGCCGGCCAGGATCAGGGCATGCTGCGGCGGCAGGGTGACGGCGGCGAGCTGGGGGCGGTTCAGGGCATTGAGGAGATTGGACATCGTGCGCCACGATTCATTTCCTCATGAATTATAGCGTGGCGACAAGGTCTTCAGATTTCGTCTGCAGGCCAAACCGAAGATCGGACAGATGAAAGAAGCGTTTGGCTCCTTCCTGACCCGCAAGGCGGGCGAAATCACCGTCGAGGAATACCGCGATCACGCTGCCGACTGGCAGCCAGCCCTGCACGTTGTTCTGCTGGTGCTGGCGGCCGGCTCACTCGCGCTAGCCGTCGGCATCCATTTCCTCGCGCCGGGCGAAACCGCGCGCATGGCGGCGCCGTTCCTGATGGCGACGATCGCAGTGATTGCGCTTGTCGCCTACCGCAACGGCCGCATTCAGCTGGGCCGCGGCTTCCTCACTTTCGGCGTGCTGGCGGTCGTCGCGCTGTCGATGGCGTTCAGCGGCGGGATGCGCAGCGCCGCCACACTGGTCATCGCGCCCCTGATCATTGCTGCCTCGGTGATCAGCCCGCGGACCGGACGCAGAGCAGTCTGGATGTCCGGCCTCGTGCTACTGGCCATCGGCCTGGCGGAATGGCTGCGCTGGCTGCCGACCGTCTCGCCCTTGCCGTGGGGCATGTACCTCCTCCTGAACATGGTCGTCCTGCTCGTGGCGGCCGGCATCGGACGCTATCTCAACATCCTGCTGCACGCGAGGACGGAGTGGGAACGCTTCATCTCGATCGAGCTGGCGCAGGAAAAATCCGCCCTCGCCGTGCGCGAGCGGCAGCTGAGCGAGAAGAACGCCTTCCAGGAGGCGCTGCTCAAGGCGCAGACGGACGCCGGACTCGCCATGTTCATCATCGAAGGCGGCCGCGTGGTTTACGCGAACGACGCCGCCTGCCGCATCTACGGGTACACGCCGGAGGAAATGCGTGCCCTGCCCAGCTACCTCGAACTGGCGCATCCAGACGACCGCGATCGAATCGGCCGCAACCACCAGCGCCGCCTGCGCGGCGAGCAATTCGAGAACAACTACCGCATCTCCATCGTCTCCAAGGCTGGAGAGCGGCGAGAGGCAGACCTGACAGCCGCCTACATGCCCGGACCGGTGCCGCGCGTGCTCGTCATCCTGGTCGATGCCACCGAGCGCGTCCGGGCGGAAATGGAAATCCAGCGTCTCAACGAGCAGCTGGAAGCCCGCGTGCGCGAACGCACGGCCGAACTGCAGTCCGCCAACCGCGAACTCGAGTCTTTCGCCTACTCCATTTCGCACGATCTGCGCGCGCCGCTGCGCGGCATCGACGGCTTCGGCCAGCTGCTGCTGGAGGAGTATGGTGAACGGCTCGACGAGCAGGGACAGGGCTACCTGAAGCGCATGCGCGGCGCCGCACAGCGCATGGGAACGCTGATCGACGACATCCTCGAGCTCTCGCGCGTGACGCGCAAGAGCATGGGGCGAGAACAGGTCGATCTCAGCCGCATGGCCGCCGACATCCTCGACAACAAGGCGAAGTCCGAGCCGCAGCGCCGGGTCGAGACGGCGGTCGCGCCGGGCTGCACGGCGACCGGCGATGCGCAGCTGCTGCGCATCCTGCTCGAAAACCTGATCGAGAACGCCTGGAAATATACCCGCCACGCCACGCCGGCCCGCATCGAGTTCGGCCGCGAACTCGTCGACGGCGAGTCGGTATTCTTCGTCAGCGACAACGGCGTCGGCTTCGACATGAAATACGCCGGCCGCCTGTTCGGACCTTTCCAGCGCCTGCACAAGCCGGAGGAGTTCGAGGGCACGGGCATCGGTCTGGCCTCGGCGGCCCGCATCGTGCACCGCCACGGCGGTCGCATCTGGGCGGAAGCCGAGCCGGACAAGGGCGCCGTCTTTCGATTCACCCTGCCGACAAGCGGGGAATCCACCGCGTCGGGCTAGCGACCTGTCGAAGACTACAATGCGAATACAGGGATACCGAGGGCACGTTTCCCATGAGCAACGGCGACGCAATTCCTGAAGCACCGAGCGGGACGATGGAGCCCGCCAAGGCGCGCGCCCTGCACGTGACCTGCTGGCTGCTCGGCCCCCGCCACGCCATCGCGCTGACTGCCTTGTCCGTCACGCTCGGACTGGCGCTCGCCCTCCTGGTCCATCGCGGGTTGCCGCCGCCCGCTCAGGACGCGCCCGCTCTGCTCGTCTGGCTGCCGCGCGCGGTGGTCATCATCGCCTTGTGCGTGCTGATCGTGTACGTCGTCAGGACCTACGAAACACGGCTTGAGGAGGTTCGCCGGCTCGGACAGGAGCTGTCCCGCAGTGTCGCATCGCTGGCTGCCGAGAAAAGTCAGCTGCGCCAGATCGCCGAAAACATCCCCGCGCTGATCTTCCATGGCGACCGGGAGCTGCGCTGCCTCTTCGCCAACCGTCAGTTCGCCGACTTCTTCCATGGCGGCGGCGTTCCCCTGGAAGGCCTCCACCTGCGCGCCATCCTCGGCGAACCGGTGTTCGAGGCGGCGCTGCCGAACTTGCGTCGCGTCCTGAACGGAGAGAGCGTCCTGCTCGAAGGCGAGCGCCTCTCCAAGGCCGAAGGCATGCGGCACCTCGAGATCAGCCTGGTGCCGGAACACGGCCCGGACGGCACCGTGGTCGGATTCTATGCGCTGAAGCGGGACGTCACGGAGCGGCTGCGCGCGGAGGAAGCCGTGCGCAAGCTCAACGAGGAGCTGGAAGCCCGGGTAAACAACCGCACGGCCGAGCTCACCAGCGCCAACCGTGAGCTGGAGTCCTTCGCCTACTCGATCTCGCACGACCTGCGCGCGCCCCTGCGCGGCATCGACGGCTTCTCCCACCTGCTCGCCGAAGAGTACGGCGAGCGGCTCGACGACCAGGGCCGCGGCTACCTCGAGCGCGTGCGCCGCGCCGCCCAGCGCATGGGCAACCTCATCGACGACATCCTCGAGCTCTCCCGCGTCACCCGACAGGAGATGCGCCGCGTCAGGGTCGATCTCTCCCAGATCGCCGCCGAACTCCTCGAGGAGCGCGCCCGCAGCGAGCCCGAACACCGCGTCGGCCTCAGCATCGCCCCCGGCTGCACCGCCTTCGGCGACCCGCAGCTTCTGCGCGTGATGCTGCAGAACCTGCTCGAGAACGCCTGGAAATATTCGGCCAAGACCGCCTCCCCACGGATCGAGTTCGGCTGCGAGACAGAGGAGGGGACAACCGTCTTCTTCGTGCGCGACAACGGCGTGGGCTTCGACATGCGCTACGCCGACCGCCTGTTCACCCCCTTCCAGCGCCTGCACAAACCCGAGGAGTTCGAGGGCACCGGCATCGGTCTGGCCACCGTCGCCCGCGTCGTCCACCGCCACGGCGGCCGCGTCAAAGCCCTCTCCCAACCCGGCAAGGGAACGACGATACGGTTTACACTGCCGGCATGATCCGGCTCAGGAGAGATCCAATTGATCGACAAGATCCAACTCGAACACGATCATGAGCGCGACGCGCCGCGCGACGACAACACCCAGCGCCTGCTCGGCCTGTTCGTCGCCCTGGTGCCGGTCGCCGGCCTCGTCTATCTGATCGCCGTCGCCGTTTCCGAAGAGCCCGTGCTGCGCAGCGCCGGCGTCGTCGGCACGGTCTGCGCCGCGCTGGGCGCCTTCGCCCTGCTCAAGCACGGGCGCGGCGCACAGGCGGCGCGGGTGCTGGTGTGGGGCTGCTGGCTGTCGCTCGAATTGCAGATCTTCATCAGCAACGGCCTGTCGAGCCGCAGCCTGATGGCCCTGCCCATCGTCATCATGATGGCCGCCTGGCTGCTGCCGCCGCGCAGCGCGATCGCCCTCGGCGTGGCCACCGTGCTCTGCGGGCTCGCGCTCACCCTGGGGGAACAGACCGGCCTGCTGCCGATTTACGACTCACCCTCGCCGCCCCTGCTGGTCTGGCTCGCCACATCGACCTACGTCGTGCTGTCCTCGGCGCTGGCCTATTACATCTTCCGCGGCTTCCGTCTGCGGCACGAGGCGCTGAAGCGCTCCGAGGAGAAGTTCGCCACCGCCTTCCGCGCCGGCCCGATGGCCATGTCCATCACGCGCCTTGCGGACGGCCGCTGCATGGACATCAACGACGCCTTCGCCGACCTGCTCGGTTGGCGCCGCGAGGAAATCGTCGGGCGCGACGCGCTGGAGATCGGCAAATGGTTGTCACCGGAAGACCGGGAGGCCTGGGCGTTGGAACTCCGCCGGTCCGGCCGCATCGCCAACCGCGAATCGCACTGCCGCACCCGCGGCGGCGTGCTGCGCGAAGTGCAGATGTCTTCCGTCCTGATCGAGCTCGACGGCGAGGCCTGCGCCCTCGTGCTGGCCACCGACATCACCGAGCGCAAGCGCGCCGGCGAGAAATTCGCCAAGGTGTTCCACGCCAGCCCTGAGGCCATCTCGATCACCCGGCTGCGCGACGGCCTCTACCTGGACGTCAACGAGGCCTTCGTCGAGCAGATCGGCTGGCGGCGCGAGGAGGTGATCGGCCGCACCGTGCTGGACATCGGCCTGTGGCCAAGCCCGGCCGCCCGGCAGCGCTGGGTAGCCCGGCTGCGCAGGCATGGTCGGGTGAGATCGTACGAGGCCGCGCTCAACGCGAAGAACGGCCGGCGGCACACGGCGCTGATCTCGGCGGAGCTGTTCGACCTGGACGGCGAGCAATGCGTCATCGGCATGCTGTACGACATCACCGAGCAGCGCCGCGTCGAGGCGGCGCTGCGCGACAGCGAGGCGCGTCTGAAGGAAGCCCAGCGCATCGGCCATGTCGGCAGCTGGGAACTGGATCTCGCCAGCGGGCGCGTCACCGGCTCGGACGAGATCTACCGCATCTACGGGCGCGCGCCGGGCAGCTTCGACGGCACCTTCGAGGATTTCCTGGCCATGGTGCACCCGGAGGACCGGGACAGGCTGCGCAACGCCTGGCGCGAGTCCGCCCGCTTCAAGGGCGGCTTCGAGCTGGAGCACCGCATCCTTACTCCGGCCGGCCGCGTCAGACACCTGCTCGTGCATTGGGAGATCGCGCGCGACGACGCCGGCGAGCCGCTGCGCATCCACGGCACCGCCCAGGATGTCACAGACCAGGAAGCGGCGCGCCAGGAAATCCGCCGTCTGAACGCCGAGCTGGAGGAGCGCGTGCAGGAGCGCACCGCCGAGCTCACCGCGGTCAACCGCGAGCTGGAGTCGTTCGCCTATTCCATTTCGCACGACCTGCGCGCGCCGCTACGCGGTATCGACGGCTTCAGCCAGATGGCGCTCGAGGAGTACGGCGACCGGCTGGACGCGCAGGGGCGCGGCTACCTCGAGCGCGTGCGCGCCGCCGCCCAGCGCATGGGCAACCTGATCGACGACATCCTCGAGCTGTCGCGCGTCGCCCGCAAGCAGATGGTGCGCCAGGAGGTCGACCTCTCCCGCATGGCCGGAGATATCCTCGACGAGTTCCGCCAGGCTGCCCCGGAACGGGCGGTCGAGGCGCACATCGCCGGCGGCATGGTCGTCCAGGGGGATCCGCAGCTGCTGCGCGTCGCCCTGCAGAACCTGATCGAGAATGCCTGGAAATACTCTTCCAAGGAGGCTGCCCCGATCGTCGAATTCGGCTGTCGCGAGGAGAACGGTGAGCGCGTCTTCCGCGTGCGCGACAACGGCGTCGGCTTCGACATGGCGTACGCCGACCGCCTCTTCGCTCCCTTCCATCGCCTGCACCGGCCGGAGGAATTCGAGGGTACCGGCATCGGCCTGGCCACGGTGGCGCGCATCGTTCACCGCCATGGCGGCCGCATCTGGGCCGAATCCGCGCCCGGCCAGGGCGCCACTTTCCACTTCACGCTTGCCGGTCGCAACGGCGGACATCCGGCTCAGTGAGCCGTCCCATGGCGTCGGACAAGCTCGCTCCCCCCATCCCCACGCTGCTGACGGATACGGTCAGCGGGGCGTTCCTGCGCCTGGCCATCGGCGTCCTGCTCGTCGGCGGGCTGGTCGCCGTGCTGCTGGTGTGGTGGATCGATCCGGAGCAGGCGGTGCGCGCCATCGGCGGCGTGCTGGTGGGTGCGGTCGCGCTGGCGTCGGCCATGCTGCTCGGGCGCGGCCATGTCATCGCCGCCATCGGCACGCTGATCGTCGGACTCTGGTTCACCGTGTCCGTCATTGCGTTCCTCGGCGGCGGCCTGCGCGCCCCGGCGGTGATCGGCTACCCGGCCCTCATCGCGCTGGGCGGCTGGCTGCTCGGCCCGCCGACGGCCGCCGTGCTGACCGGACTGACTTTGCTCTACGGTGCCGCCCTGCTCGGCGCGGAGCACCTGGGCTGGCTGCCCGCCATCGCGCCGGCGCCGGCCGTTCTCCTGTGGACCGTCGACGCCATCGTGATTACGTCCACCGGTGCGCTGACCATCTATGCGACGCGCAACTATCACGCGCTCTACGCCAGCCAGAGCCGGCTCGCCGAGTCCATGGCAAACAAGGCCGACGCCCTCGCCGCCGGCGAGGCGCGCCTGCGCCTCGTCACGGAAAACGTGCCGGCCCTGATCTCCTATTTCGACAGCCAGCACGTCTGCCGCTACGCCAACTGGCGCTACGCGGACTTCTTCGGCTTCACGCAGGAGGAAATCGTCGGCAAGCCGCTGGCGGAAGTGGCCGGCGAGGAAGTCTTCCGCTCGATCCTGCCCCACCTGGAGCGGGCGCTGGCGGGCGAGGCGGTGCGCTATTCCGGGACGCGCCGTTCCCCGCTGCTCGGCGAACGCCACATCGAGTCCAGCCTCGTGCCCAACCGCGAGGAAGGCGGCGTGGCGGGCTACTTCGTGATGATCCTCGACGTCACCGAGCGGCAGCAGGCCGAGGAGGCCGTGCGGCTCTCCGAGATGAAATTCGCCAAGGTGTTCCGCTCCAGACCGGTGCCGATTTCGCTCGCCCGCTCCGACGACGGGCGCTTCGTCGACGTCAACCCGGCCTTCGAGGCCCTGTTCGGCTGGCCGCGCGACGAGATCGTCGGCCGGACCTCGACGGAAATCGGCCTCTGGCTGTCCCGCGAGGACCGCCTGCGCTGGCGCGAGGCCTTGAGCAGTTCGGGTGCGACGCGCAGCTTCGAGGTGGACTGGCGCAGCAAGGCCGGCGAGCAGCGGCTCTGCCAGATCTCCGCCGAGGTCGTCCGGATCGACAGCGAGGACTACATCCTGGCGCTCACCTTCGACATCACCGAGCGCAAGCGCATCGAGGCCGAACTCCAGGCCGGCCAGGCGCGGCTCGCCGAAGCGCAGCGCATCGGCCGCTTCGGCAGCTGGGAGCTCGACCTGCAAACGCAGATGTTCATCTGGTCCGAGGAGATCACCCGCATCTTCGAGGCGACCGCGCCGCCAGGCACGGTGAGCTATGCCGCCTTTCTCAGGACGATCCACCCTGAGGATCGCGAGCCATTCGACAAGGCATTCAGGGCCGCGACCGCCGCCGGCAAGTCGATCGAATACACCTACCGTCTGCGCATGCGCGACGGCCGCATCAAGTACGTGCACGTCCGCGCCGAGGCGCAGCTTGACGCTAACGGCCGTCCGCTCAAGTCCATCGGCACCACGCAGGACATCACCGAGCAGGAACTGGCGCGGCAGGAGATCCGACGTCTGAATGCCGACCTGGAGCAGCGTGTGGCCGAGCGCACGGCCGAGCTCACCAGCGCCAACCGTGAGCTGGAGTCCTTCGCCTACTCGATCTCGCACGACCTGCGCGCGCCCCTGCGCGGCATCGACGGCTTCTCCCACCTGCTCGCCGAAGAGTACGGCGAGCGGCTCGACGACCAGGGCCGCGGCTACCTCGAGCGCGTGCGCCGCGCCGCCCAGCGCATGGGCAACCTCATCGACGACATCCTCGAGCTCTCCCGCGTCACCCGACAGGAGATGCGCCGCGTCAGGGTCGATCTCTCCCAGATCGCCGCCGAACTCCTCGAGGAGCGCGCCCGCAGCGAGCCCGAACACCGCGTCGGCCTCAGCATCGCCCCCGGCTGCACCGCCTTCGGCGACCCGCAGCTTCTGCGCGTGATGCTGCAGAACCTGCTCGAGAACGCCTGGAAATATTCGGCCAAGACCGCCTCCCCACGGATCGAGTTCGGCTGCGAGACAGAGGAGGGGACAACCGTCTTCTTCGTGCGCGACAACGGCGTGGGCTTCGACATGCGCTACGCCGACCGCCTGTTCACCCCCTTCCAGCGCCTGCACAAACCCGAGGAGTTCGAGGGCACCGGCATCGGTCTGGCCACCGTCGCCCGCGTCGTCCACCGCCACGGCGGCCGCGTCAAAGCCCTCTCCGAACCCGGCAAGGGCGCAACGTTCAGCTTCACGCTTGCAACGGAATCAGCCGGGCATCAGCTTGTGTAAGCGCCCACTCCGCGAATTAGGCGAATATCCCTAATCCTGCTGCATCGCCGCATTTCCTTGAACCAAATCAACTAAAGTCGCGTCATAACAAGCGTAGAATGCACCGAAACGTATTGTTGCGTCGCATCAATGCCCCCAAGCCCACAAGGCGAACGGCGGAATATCACAACACAGCAGCAAAGGAGAACGCATGAATGGCCCGATGATCCTGCCCTGGATCGCCCACAAGGCCGGCATAGGCGAAGCCCGCGCCGAAGAACTCTGGCGGGAAGCCCTCGTCCATGCCACGGAAGAGACCGGCTGGGTTGGCACCTCGGAATACTGGGAAGCAGCCGAAGAACGCCTGCATGCCCTGATCGAGCGCGAAATCCACGCCAATTGCCTGCCGACCCCCGAGATCAGCCCCTGGGTGCGGCTGCAATCACGCATGGCCCACCTTCCGCTGCTGGTCGCCGAAAGCTGGTCCCTCGCCTGGGCGAGGATGCTGTCGGCGCAGGCGTTATAGGCTCGCCCGCGCCTCGATCTTCAGGCGGGCGTTCACGCTTGCCGCGAGCGCCTCGGCCTCGACCTTGCCGGGCAGATGGCGGATGAACACCGTGTAGCGGTAACGATCGCCTTCGCTGCGAGGCCTGATCGACACTGCGTAGCCGGCCCGGGCAGCACGGTCGTGCAGATCGAGCGCGGCCTCCTGGCTGTCCGCCTCGCCCAGCAATACCTTCCATTTGCCGCCGCGGCGTGACGCGCCCGCCCCCGCCGCGATTTCCGTTTCCGCCGCCCATTTCCTCACCGTTTCCGGATCCGCCGACTCGATGCCTTTCGGCGGCTGGCCGCGCGGCGCCACGTAAAACGTCAGCGGCTGGCTCATGTCGCGCGTATCCCCGTCCTGGTGGCTGACCGTGATACGGCCTTCGAGCAGGCAGACGAAGTCCCGCTCCGGCTCGGTCTTGCCCCAGATGTCGGTGCCGCGGACGCCGGCCGTCACCGTCGCCACGCGGATGCTGACATCGCGGCGGGACAGCCTGGCCAGCTTGTCAGTGGTGAAACGGAAGGCGCCCTTGGTCACGTTCAGCGCGGCGGAGAAAAACTGCCTGTCGCGCGGGCCCAAGCGCTCGGCCAGCAGCTCGCCGTTCTCGCCCAGCTTGACCGTGCTGCCGTCAGCGAGCTTCAGGTAAACGCGGGAGCCCTCTCCGGTGCGGATGCGGTCCCGGCTCTGCACTTCCATGCCCGGGGCCAGTGCTTCGATGCGTCCTTCGCGATCGCGCCAGGCCGGCGCCTGGACGGCGTCCACCACCGCCTGGGGCGCGGCCCAGGCCGGCGCGACCAGCGCAAACAAGGCCCACAACACGTTCTTTTTCATTCTTGTCTCCTCTCTTCGCGAGGCGGCGGCGTGCCGCACGCGCAGAGTATAATCCGCTCTTTTGCAACGCAAGTCGCCCCTTTCCATGCAGGACAAATACGCCCCGGCCGAGATCGAGCAGGCCGCCCAGCAGCACTGGGAAAACACGGCCACTTTCCGCGCCGACGAGGCTACCTCGAAGCCGAAGTACTACTGCCTGTCGATGTTCCCCTACCCGTCGGGCAAGCTGCACATGGGCCATGTGCGCAACTACACCATCGGCGACGTGCTGACGCGCTACCACCGCATGCGCGGTTTCAACGTGCTGCAGCCGATGGGCTGGGACGCCTTCGGCCTGCCGGCGGAGAACGCCGCAATGGCCAACAATGTGCCGCCGGCGAAGTGGACCTACGACAACATCGCCTACATGAAGAAGCAGTTGAAGTCGCTCGGCTTCGCCCTCGACTGGGCGCGCGAGCTGGCGACCTGCAGGCCCGACTACTACCAGTGGAACCAGTGGCTGTTCCTGCGCATGCTGGAGAAGGGTCTCGCCTACCAGAAGACCGGCGTGGTGAACTGGGATCCGGTCGACCAGACCGTGCTCGCCAACGAGCAGGTCATCGACGGCCGCGGCTGGCGCACCGGCGCCGTGGTGGAAAAGCGCGAGATCCCGATGTACTACCTCGCCATCACCCGGTACGCCGAGGAACTGCTGTCGTCGCTGGATAGTCTGCCAGGCTGGCCGGAGCGGGTGAAGACCATGCAGGCCAACTGGATCGGCAAGAGCTACGGCGTGCGCTTCGCCTTCCCCTACGAGCTGGACGGCAGGCAGGAAAAGCTCTGGGTGTTCACCACCCGCGCCGACACCATCATGGGCGTCACCTTCTGCGCGGTGGCGGCCGAGCATCCGCTGGCGACGCGCGCCGCGCGCGACAACCCGGCGCTCGCCGCTTTCGTCGAGGAGTGCCAGCAGGGCTCGGTCATGGAGGCGGACGTCGCCACCATGGAGAAGAAGGGGATGCCGACCGGCATCTTCGTCAACCACCCGCTCACCGGCGAGAAGGTCGAGGTGTGGGTCGGCAACTACGTGCTGATGGGCTACGGCGAGGGCGCCGTGATGGCCGTGCCGGCGCACGACGAGCGCGATTTCCATTTCGCCAAGAAGTACGGCCTGCCGATCAAGCAGGTGATCGACGTCCCCGGCAAGCCTTTCTCGCTCGACGCCTGGCAGGAGTGGTACGCCGACAAGGAGGCAGGCCGCTGCGTGAATTCCGGCCAGTACGACGGCCTCGGCCTCCAGGCCGCGGTGGATGCCATCGCCGCCGACCTGAAGGCCAAGGGCCTCGGCGACAAGCAGGTCACCTGGCGCCTGCGCGACTGGGGCATCTCGCGCCAGCGCTACTGGGGCTGCCCGATCCCGCTCATCCATTGCGAGAAATGCGGCACCGTGCCAGTGCCCGACGACCAGCTGCCGGTGGTGCTGCCGGAAGACTGTGTCCCGGACGGCTCGGGCAACCCGCTCAACAAGCGTCCGGACTTCCTCGACTGCGCCTGCCCGAAGTGCGGCGGCCGCGCGCGGCGCGAAACCGACACCATGGACACCTTCGTCGACTCGTCCTGGTACTACAGCCGCTACGCCTCGGCCGACAGCGGCAAGGCCATGGTGGACGCGCGGGTGAAGTACTGGCTGCCGGTCGACCAGTACATCGGCGGCATCGAACACGCCATCCTGCATCTCCTCTACTCGCGCTTCTGGACCAAGGTCATGCGCGACCTCGGCTTGGTCGGCTTCGACGAGCCGTTCTCGCGCCTGCTCACCCAGGGCATGGTGCTGAACGAGATCTTCTTCCGCAAGCCTGAATCAGGCCGCATCAGCTATTACAACCCGGCGGATGTCGAATTGAAGTTCGACGACAAGGGCAACCGCACGGGTGCGGTGCTGAGGGCCGACGGCCAGCCGGTCGAATCCGGCGGCATCGGCACCATGTCGAAGTCGAAGAACAACGGCGTCGATCCACAGCACCTGATCGAGCAGTACGGCGCCGACACGGCGCGCTTCTTCATGATGTTCGCCAGCCCGCCGGAGCAGACGCTGGAATGGTCGGACTCGGGCGTCGACGGCAGCTACCGCTTCCTCAAGCGGCTGTGGGCCTTCGCCGCCGCCGTGCGCGAGGCGGTGAGCTCGGCGCCGCCCATGCCCGGCAAACCGGACGAGGCGCTCGCCGCCGTGCGGCGCGAGGTGCACCTCAACCTGAAGCAGGCCAACTACGACTTCCAGAAGTTCCAGTTCAACACGGTCGCCTCGGCCGCCATGAAGATGCTGAACGCCCTCGAGCGCGCGCCGAAGGCCGCCGAGGGCCATGCCGCGGTGGTGCGCGAAGGCCTCTCCATCCTGCTGCGCCTGCTCTCCCCCATTACGCCGCACGTCTGTCATCATCTGTGGCAGGCGCTCGGCTACGGCGACGATATCCTCCACGCATCCTGGCCGGAACCGCTCGAGGCCGCGCTGGCGCAGGACGAGGTCGAGCTGGTGCTGCAGGTGAACGGCAAGCTGCGCGGCGCCGTCAAGGTGCCGGCCGCCGCCGCGAAGGAACAGATCGAGGCGGCGGCCCTGGCCTCGGAAACCGCGCTGAAGTACATGGAAGGCAAGCCGGCGAAGAAGGTGGTCGTCGTGCCGGGCCGGCTGGTCAATATCGTCGTCTAAAGGGGACCGATCATGCGCACGCTCACCCTCGTCTTCCTCGCTGCGCTGTTGACGGCCTGCGGCTTCCAGCTGCGCGGCGCCCAGCCGCTGCCCTTCACCAGCCTGCACATCGACACGCCGACAACTTCGGCGGAAATCGGCGCCGCGCTGAGGCGCAACATCCGCGCGCTCGGCAGCACCCAGCTCACCAACACGCCGCAGGAGGCGCAGGCGGTGTTTTCCGTCATCGGCGAGTCGAAGGAAAAGAACATCCTCAGCCTTTCCGCCGCCGGGCGCGTGCGGGAGTTCCAGCTGCGCTACCGCTTCGCCTTCCGCGTGCACGACCTCAAGGGCCGCGAGTTCATTCCGCCGACGGAAATCGTCCTCGTGCGCGACATCAGCTTCAGCGACGAGCGCGTCCTGGCCAAGGAGCAGGAGGAAGCCCTGCTCTACCGCGACATGCAGAACGACATGGTGCAGCAGCTGATGCGGCGCCTGTCCGCCGCGAAGATCGATAACTGACACCCCGCTGTCATGCAGCTGCGCGCCGACCAGCTGGCGGCCCATCTCGGCAAGACGCTGGCACCGCTCTACCTCCTGCACGGCGACGAACCGCTGCTGGTGATCGAGGCGGGCGACGCCATCCGCGCCGCCGCCCGCGCCAAGGGCTACACCGAGCGCGAGGTGCTGGTGGCCGCCGCCGGCTTCAAGTGGGACGCCCTCATGCTCGCCGGCGGCAACCTGTCGCTGTTCGGCGAAGCCAAGCTGGTCGACCTGCGTATCCCCAACGGCAAGCCCGGCCGCGACGGCGGCGACATGCTGCAGCGTTACTGCGAGCGCCTGCCCGAGGGCGTACTGACCCTGGTGACCCTGCCCCAACTCGACTGGGCGACAAGGAAGGCGGCCTGGTTCAACGCCCTCTCCCAGGCCGGCGTGGCCATCGAACTGAATGCCCCCGAACTCGCCGAGTTGCCCGACTGGATCGCCCAGCGTCTGGCGCGGCAAAGTCAGTCCGCCGAACGCGCCGCCCTCGATTTCATCGCCGCCCACGTCGAGGGCAACCTGCTCGCCGCCCACCAGGAGATCCAGAAACTCGGCCTGCTCCACCCGCCCGGCAGTCTGACGCTGGCCCAGGTCGAGGATGCGGTGCTGAATGTGGCGCGCTATGATGTCGACAAGCTGCGTGCCGCCCTGCTCGACGGCGACGCCGCCCGCTGCGCCCGGCTGCTCGAGGGGCTGCGCGGCGAGGACGTGGCGCCGCCGCTGCTGCTGTGGGCCTTCGCCAGCGAGATCCGCACCCTGGCCGCGCTGCGCGCGGCGCAGGACGAAGGGCGGCCGCTGGCCGCCGCGCTGCGCGCCGAGCGCGTCTTCGACGACCGCCGCGCCGCCGCCCTGCAGCGCGCTCTGCGGAGGCTGCGCGCGCCGCAGTTGCGCGCGGCGCTGCTCGCCGCGGCGCGCATCGACCGCATGATCAAGGGCCTGGTGCAGGGCGACATTTGGGACGAATTTCTCCAGCTGGCGCTGCGGCTGGCAAGGAAGCCGACATGAAGAATGAAGCAATGAGCATCAAGGACTACATGCAGGCCCTGGGTCGCCAGGCGCGTGCAGCCTCGCGCGACATGGCCAGGGCCTCGACCAACGCCAAGAACCGCGTCCTGCTCGCCATGGCATCTGCCATCCGCCGCGACCAGGCGGCGCTGCTCGCCGCCAACCGCGAGGACCTCGATGCCGCGCGCGCCGCCGGGCTGGACGCGACCATGCTGGACCGCCTCGCCCTCTCCGACAAGTCGGTGGCGACCATGGCCGAGGGGCTGGAACAGATCGCCGCGCTGGCCGACCCCATCGGCGAGATGACCGACCTCAAGTTCCGTCCCTCCGGCATCCAGGTCGGCCGCATGCGCGTGCCGCTCGGCGTCATCGGCATCATTTATGAAGCGCGCCCCAACGTCACCGTCGACGCCGCCGGACTGTGCCTGAAGGCCGGCAATGCCGCCATCCTGCGCGGCGGCTCGGAGGCGATCCGCTGCAACCGCGCGCTGGCCGCCCTGGTGCACGAAGGATTGCGCGAAGCAGGACTGCCGGCCGCGGCGGTGC
>Ga0233425_10007815_pt1 | contig 14706 bp, 15 predicted proteins | sample Watercolumn_Towu_2_FD_181712 | JGI IMG/M metagenome (GOLD analysis project Ga0233425, IMG submission 181712) | Freshwater microbial communities from Lake Towuti, South Sulawesi, Indonesia - Watercolumn_Towuti2014_140_MG | ecosystem: Environmental > Aquatic > Freshwater > Lake | place...
GAAGCCAATCAAAAATATCGCGGCGGGGTTTGGTTTTCCGAGAGCATTCGTAAAGCCCTGCTTTTCGCCTTCATAATCGCTGGTGCTTCCGGAGCTAAAGCCGGAAATTTTAGAACGGTGACGCCGCCCCACCTTTTCGCCGCCCTTTTTGTCGTTAATGGGACCTTCGAGCTTGGTAAAAGTCTGCGGCTGGATCCGGAGAACTACGCCAGAATAATTAGAAAGGAGCTAATGGCCGCCCCAGCCGCTGAAGGTAAGCGGCAGATTAACCAGGAACTGACGAAAGACTTGGGCCTGGAGCTTTCCAAGAAGGACGTTTTTGGCCGAGCCGAGGAATCGCAGGAGGTTTTGCGGGTACTAGCCAGGCAGAAGAAAAACAACGTTATTCTGGTAGGAGAGGCCGGAGTGGGCAAAAAAGCGATCATTTTGGCCGCGCTCAAAAAGATTTCTACGGATACTGGACTTGTAAGTTTTGAGGGCTGTCATTTTGTTTCTTTGGATATTCAAGCTTTAACCCCGACCGGTACGGAAGCCAATATTGGTAAAATGCTCGAACAGGAAATACTGGAAAAAAGTCCTGCAATTGTCTTTCTGGAAAACATGGAAACCTTTAAGACTAAAGAGCAAATCTCGGTCTTTGTTAACTTTTTGTACAACCTGGAGCTAAAAACCAAGGCCCGATTTATTCTTTCTGTTGGCAGTAGCTACTACAATCAGTTTTTGCAAACCGACCCGCTTATCTCGCAAAATTTTGAGCTAATTAAGGTACCGGCGTTAACTCAATCCGAGGTTATCAAGATACTCGGGGCCGTTAAAAGTTCAATGGAAAGCTTCCACAAAGTTAAGCTTGATGAGTCGGTGTTTCCCGATCTGGTTTCTCTTTCCGGAAGGTTCCTTAGGGACGAAGCGTTACCGCAAAAAGCAATTTCTCTTTTGGAGGAGGCCGCTTCGGACGCTTCTATTTCTGGTCGAAAAGAAGTTTCTCGCGAGGATCTGCTAAAAATAATATCGCAGAAATCCGGAGTTCCCATGTCTTCATTAACGGTTTCAGATAAAGAAAAACTTACCCGCTTGGAAGAAGACCTCTCGCGTCAGGTAATTGGACAGCCTGAGGCTGTCAAAGTTGTGAGCGAGGCTATAAAACGTTCCCGGGCTGGCCTAAAAGATCCCAAAAAGCCCATCGGTTCTTTCCTTTTCCTGGGTCCAACCGGAGTCGGCAAAACGGAACTGGCGAAAGCTCTAGCCCGGACCGTTTTTGACAGCGAAAAGGCATTTGTACGTTTGGATATGAGTGAGTATGGCGAGCAGCACACCACCCAAAGACTAATCGGTTCCCCTCCAGGGTACGTTGGCTACGAGGAAGGGGGACAACTGACTAATCCGGTGATGGAACGTCCTTATTGCCTGATTCTTCTGGACGAAATAGAAAAGGCCCACCCCAAGGTTTTTGACGTTTTTCTGCAGGTTCTTGATGATGGGCGATTAACTGATTCCCAGGGGCGGCTAGCCGATTTTAAAAACACTATCATTATTGCCACTTCCAACATAGGCCAGGACGAAATTTTGGAGGGGGAGCTTGAGCGCCAGAATTCAATAACCGGCGGGAAGACCTATGACGAAAAGTTATTCTTTGAGCAAAAGATCATGCCAAAACTCAAAGAGCATTTTCGTCCGGAATTCATTAACCGATTCGATGATATTATTGTCTTTAGAGCGCTCAGTAAAGAAGATCTTAAAAAAATTGCCAAAATTAAATTGTCCGACGTCATTAAACGGCTTTCAGAAAGAAAGATAAACCTTTCTATTAAAGAAGAAACGCTGGACTTACTAGCGGAGTCTTCTTACGATGTTAAATTTGGGGCGAGGCCGTTAGTCCGTAAAATTAGGGAAGAAGTGGAGAACACGATTGCCAATAAAGTAATCGACGGGAATGTTAAGGAGGGCGATACCCTGGAAATTTAATTTGAATTAATTGCTATGGAAGCGATAACTTGTCCAAATTGTGGTGGTAGGGGGTGCGGCAACTGCCGCGGCAGCGGTGTTTTAGCTGTGGACGAAGCCGGCCGCCAGTTCTACGTGGTTCGCAATGGTGGTGGTGAGTTACAGGTTGCTGGATCAAAAGATGGTGGTGATGAGGGCTTTGGGCAAAATTTTGTAGACCGGGTTTTTGGTATCTTTCTTTCTCTAGTCGCGGAGCCGCAGGACCTGTTTTGGGCGGCCAAGATTTTATCTAAAAGGAAGTAAACTATGAAACCGGAAATTACGTTTGAGGATTTTGCGAAGATAGATTTAAGAATTGGTAGGATAGAGACCGTTGAAGCGCCGGAAGATTTAGCTAATCTTTATAAACTGACCGTTGATTTCGGTGCGGAAATTGGCAAAAAGACTGTTCTGGCCGGCGTGCGTAAGTACTATTTGCCGGAAGAACTTTCCGGAAGGCAGGTGGTGGCTGTGGTAAATCTTGCTCCCAAGAAAGTAAAAGAGTATACGTCCGAAGGCATGCTCTTAGCTGCCGATCCGGAATCTGGTCCGGTGTTTCTTATTCCCAACAAAGTTGTCCCAGAAGGGTGTCTCGTACGATAGCGGCTTTCGTGTTTGATAAGTTTTTGGCAAGTTGTTATCATATGATCATGCCGGTAATCGACTGGGTTAAAAGGAATAAACTTTCTTCTTTTCTAATACTCATTCTGGTAGTTCTTGGCCACAAGGTCTTTTACGGAGACCCCTTTCTTCCAGCACCAATTAGGTCTCTCAATAGTATTGGAATGGTCCAGGACGCCTCTCCAATGGCGGGTTACCGGAAAAGTTCTTCCGGCATCACGGTTCCATCCATGATGCCCATTTATGGGGAGGCGGCACCAGCTCCGGAAATGACTAATAGGATGATTGTTTCCAATTCCCAGATTTCCCTGCTGGTTAAGGATGTCATTTCGGCCCTGGCGTCCATAAAAACAAAGACCGCCAGTTTAGGAGGCTATATGGTGGACAGTAATTTAACCCGCCCGGAAGAGGCGGCCAGCGGACATATTACCTTGAGAATTCCTTCGGAAAAGCTAGACGACGCCCTTAGTTTTCTTAGGTCTTTGTCTGTGAAAGTTGTTTCTGAGAATCTATTGGGCGAGGATGTGACAGATCAATTTGTTGACAACGAGGCGAGACTCGCAATACTAGCAGAAAATAGCAACCGGTTTCAGGAAATAATGAAAAAGGCAGAAAAAATTCAGGATATACTGCAAGTTCAACAGGAGATCTTTAATATACAGGCACAAATGGATAGTATCAAGGGTCAGCAGAATTACTTGGCCAAAACAGCCCAGATGGCGAAACTCACTGCTTACCTTTCCACCGACGAGCTGGCCCTGCCTTATGCACCATCTTCCCCCTGGCGGCCGGAAGCGGTGTTTAAACTGGCCGTTAGAAGCCTGCTTGGTAGCCTGCAGGCAGTTGGGTCCAAGGTTATTTGGCTGGCCGTTTACAGCGTTATTTGGCTGCCCTTACTAATTGCTTTGCTAGTTATCTACAATCTATACAATAAGAAAAACAAGAGGTTAGCTAAATCCTAAAGACCGCCCGCTTCCACTAAATATTTATCCCGTCTATAATGTTGTTACTCTAGTCGCGCCTGTAGCTCAACGGTAGAGCAGATGTCTTATACACATCTGGTTCCTGGTTCGAATCCAGGCGGGCGCACCACGGGCCGTTAGCTCAGTTGGTAGAGCACCGCATTCGCATTGCGGGGGTCGGGAGTTCGACTCTCCCACGGTCCACCACATTCAGTTATGGATCACGTGGCTATCATGAAAAAGTCCTGGGGACTCTTGCCCAAAGTACTTTCCGGGGAAAAGAAAATCGAAAGCCGTTGGTATTTAAATAAGTCGGTTCCGTGGGGAAAGATCGCCGCGGGTGATAAAGTCTATTTTAAGAATTCCGGGGAGCCAGTAACTGTCAGTTCTGAGGTTGAGAAAGTCAGAAGTTATGGGGACCTAACTCCCGACAAGGTCCGAGAGCTACTGATGGAATACGGCCTGGATGATGGAATAAAGCCTAGTGAACTAGACTCCTATTACAATTTGTTTAAGGACAAGCGTTATTGTCTCTTAGTCTTTTTAAAGGATCCGCAAAAAACGACTCCGTTTAATATAAACAAGAAGGGGTTCGGGGCTATGGCATCCTGGATCTGTATTGATGACGTGGAAAAAGTAAAGGTCTAGCTAAAGCTCTGCCAGTTCGTGGATCTCATCTCTGGGACGTTCTATGTAGGCTAAGTACTTTTCGGTAGTAGAAAGCCTCTTGTGTCCAGCTATTTTGGAAACCAACATTAAAGAAGCCCCTCTTTTTAAGTGATGGGCTACAAAGGTGTGGCGTAGGTCGTTAACTTTGGCATTGGGAATTTCGGCAATCCTAAAGTAACGATCAAGAGTGGAACGGATGTTTCGAATGAGTAGGGGTTTGCCGGTTTTAGTGATAAAAAGCGTTTTGTCTTTTACTTCCGGCCTAATCTTAACGTATTCCTTTACCGCGTTTTGAACCGATTTGTTTAGGGGAATCACTCGTCCCTCATGCCCTTCCATGGGGTGGATAATTAGTTCCCCTGGTTTATCGTCGCCGCCGAACTTTAGGTCTTCGAGCTTGATTCTAGCCAATTCGCCAATTCTAACTCCAGTTTGAAGGAGAATCTCCACGATCGCATAAGTGCGCACGTCTTGTTTAGTAGCGTCTCTTAGAGCAGAATATTCCGTTTTAGAAAGGATTCGGGGGGCCTTTGGTTCCACTTTAGGGTGGGCCAAAAACGAGGCCGGGTCGTCGGAAACGTACTCCTGAACTTTTAGAAACTTAAAGAATGTCTTAGTGGAGTTCGTTTTACGGGAGACAGATTTTGGGGTATAGCCGGAATTGGTGAGCTTAGCCATAAATGCTTCTAGATCCTCTTTAGTGATTTCCTGGACATGAGACCTTTGTAGCTCCCCAAGGAATTCTATAAGCTGGGAGATGTCTTTGCCGTAGGCTAAAACGGTCGCACCAGAGCGGCCTCTTTTCTTGAGGTGTTCAATAAATTCCTGATGGGCCTTATTTAGCTGAATCATATAGCTTCCCATTATAGACTTGTTATAGGTCCTTGTCAAACGGTCCTATAGTATACATATTTGTTATGTATTGTGTACTAGGTTTAGGTAGGGTTTACAATGTTGTTATGAACTGGAAAAACGTCCTGTTAATTTTTGTGTCACTAGTCTTTGCGGTGGGGCTGGTCAAGACCCTTGGCAATATTTCTCAAGGTCGAAGGAGGCTGGCGGAAGTCAAAGACGAAGTTACCAGGACGGCTAAGCAGAAACAAGACATCGAAGAAGAGATAAAACAGCGGGAAAGCTTGCTTTACTTGGAAACTGAAGCTAGAAATCGGCTAAACCTAATTAAGCCCGGCGAGCGCGTCGTCATAATGCCAAAGAAACCGGAGGTGGCAGGCTCCTCTGACGGATCCCTGGGCAGTCCTGCCGACGACTCTCTGCCCGAGCCAAATTGGGTAAAGTGGAAAAGGCTGTTTTTTAATTGATTTGGTGCCAGGGGAGAGAATCGAACTCTCGACAACCGCTTTATGAGGGCGGCGCTCTACCACTGAGCTACCCTGGCCTAAAACCAATTTTATCAGGACACCCTAGATAAGCCAATTATCCACCCCCGCATCTTCTTAAATAACAGCGAGCTCCTCTTTACGTAAACTCTTAGAACCCCGTAATATGACTTGTCTGGTGGATACTTCTTCTTTTGGACGGAATTCTGGAAAAACGGCTTTCTAAATTGAGATCTGGAAACCCCAAGGAATTTTGACCAGAAGCCCTCAAACTTTACGATAGAATCTTTTAAAGATACATTAGCCGTGACCCTTAGCCTTAAGTCCGTCCTCTTTACTTTTAGACATTTCTCCAGCCAAAGCAGATACACCTTAACCAGCCGTGGGTCCGAATTTGAAAACCCCAAGGCGTTTTCTTTCTTGTGCTTAAATCCCTCAGCCCAATATAACATTACCCCAACTAGAAATAGTTCTCTCGTATTTAAGGTTCCTATTTCCAAAGCCGCCATTCTTTCTATGTCTTTAAGCCTTTGCAGGTTTAGCGCGACTCGCCTCTTCATCGCTTGTCCATGGCTTATTCTACCCTTCTCCTTCGCGCGGCTCTTCAGGAGTACTATCTGCCCTTCCGTAAGAGAGAACGGCCGGCACCACAGACTTGCTGTATTTTTACGGACATTGAGCTTTTCGGCTATTTCATTTATTCCAAAGCCCGCCTTTCTAAGAGTTACAGCTTCTACTTTTAGGGCGCTCTTACTCATACCCCGATTATAACATACTTACATACATCATAATAGGGGCTATTGACCGGATGTTGCGAATGCCGTATACTTTGGCAGTTGACATGCGGGCGGGGGGTGTAGTATCCCGTCAGGCTCGATTTGGGCCTCCTAAAGAGCAATCTTTAAGAGAATCTCGGCTCATAACGGTGGAATCCTGATGTTACGTTGGGACAACACCGTGGGAAGTCTCCGCCGGTTGGCGGATGACCCCGTAACGACTGATTTCCAAACGAATGGTTTAGGAATGAGATTTCATTACGTGAGATCACACGCCGAGCTCCCGATGTGACGTCAGGATGAAGGTATAGTCTTACCACATTGGTAACAATGGAAGGTGCATAATCTGACATAACCAGGGTGCGAGTCCCTGGGCCCGCAACCAACCACCGATTAAGAGAGGTTGGCTATTCAGACCTTTATTTCCTTACCGCGATTCTCCTTTGTTACGCAAGCCAATTTCGTGATTTAATTGTAAGAGTATGAAAAAAAGAATTTTGACCGGGGATACGCCAACGGGAAAACTACATTTGGGCCATTTTGTGGGCACCTTGGAAAACCGGGTCAAACTGCAAAATGATTACGAGACCTTCATTATCGAAGCCGATTTACATTCACTGACGACCCTTTCTAAAACGCCGAACCTCGTTCCGGAATATACCCGTCAGGTCGTTTTGGACAACATTTCGGCTGGTTTGGACCCTTCCAAAGTGACATTTTTTATTGAGTCGACGGTGCCGGAAATTTATGAACTGGCCGCCTTTTTTAGCATGTACGTTTCCCACAACCGGGCTTTAAGGAATCCCACCATTAAAGATGAAATCACTATGAAAGGCTTGGGCGACCAGTTTAGCTTGGGTTTTGTTAACTACCCTATTTACCAGGCAGCGGATATTCTGTGTGTTAAGGGGGAGTTGGTTCCGGTGGGGGTGGACCAAAGGGCCCACCTGGAACAAACGCGGGAAATTGCCAGAGACCTAAATAGCTTAGCCGGGAAAGAAATATTTCCCATCCCGGAAGCTCTGGTGGGACGGGTGGGGAGACTTCCGGGAACCGATGGCGAAGCCAAAATGAGTAAGTCTCTGGGTAACGTTATTTACCTTTCCGATAACGTGGGTGCAGTTACCGAACGTGTTAAAAAAATGTTTACCGACCCCACTAGACTTCACCCCAACGATCCCGGGCACGTGGAAGGCAACCCCGTCTTTATTTATCACCGGGCCTTTAATAAAAACCAGGCCGAGGTGGATGAGCTGGAGGCCCTTTATAAACAGGGAAAAGTTGGGGACGTTGTTGTTAAAGAAAAGTTAGCCAGCGCCCTTAATGAGTTTTTGGAGCCAATCCGGGCCCGCCGTGCGCAGTACGAAGCCAAAGGCAAAAAATATCTGGATGAGGTTATTTTTGAGGGAACAAAGAAGGCCCGCTCACTTGCCGGGGAAACTCTAGAAACGGTCAAAGAGGCTATAGGGATGGGCTATTTTAATGGCATGGTAAGATAGAGTGCTAAGTATGGCTAACAGAAATAATGGCAGTCTAAAAATTAAATTCGTTAAGAAAATTAGAAAACCGGGTAACAATCGGGAAATGGTGAAGTCCGTTATTCTTTACGGCGCCATTCTTTTAATTTTTGCTTCTATTTTCTTCACCTTTGCCGTTCCTTCTAAAAACGTGGATGAGGTTTCCTTTTCTCAGGTTCTCACCGAAATTAAAGATGGGAAAGTTAAAAAGATTGAAGTTTCCGGTGACCTTGTGGATGTTTTTTTGAATGATGGTAAGGAGGTTAAATCGCGTAAAGAAACCGGGTCGTCGCTGGTTGAGGCCTTGCAGAGAGCTAATGTTGATCCATCAAATTTGAACATTACCGTTAGGGACGACACGGGGTCTTCCAAGTGGTTTGAAGCCCTCGTCAATATTTTACCGATCCTTTTAATGGTGGGATTTTTTCTTTTAATTATGCGTCAGGCCCGGGGGGCTTCCGACTCCATGTTTTCCTTTGGTAAGTCACGCGCCAAGTTATTTAGTAAAGACAAGCCAAATGTTACTTTCGCTGACGTAGCTGGGGTGGAAGAAGCCAAGCGCGAACTTTCGGAAATTGTCGATTTTTTAAAGGAGCCGGAAAAGTTTAGGAAACTTGGAGCCCGGACGCCCAAGGGAGTTCTGCTTTTGGGGCCGGCTGGCGTGGGTAAAACTCTTTTGGCGCGGGCTTTGGCTGGGGAGGCCGGGGTCCCATTTTTTAGCATGGCCGGAAGCGAATTTATGGAGATGTTGGTTGGAGTGGGGGCGTCCAGGGTGCGGGATCTTTTTGATACAGCTAAACGCAACGCCCCGGCCATTATCTTCATTGATGAAATTGAATCCATCGGGCGCCACCGTGGTATGGGTATGATGGGAGGGCACGACGAGCGCGAGCAAACCCTTAACCAGATTTTGGTGGAAATGGACGGATTTGAGCCCAACACCTCGGTTTTAGTTGTAGCCGCGACTAACCGCCCCAATCTTTTGGACCCGGCCCTCGTTCGCCCGGGTCGCTTTGACCGCCAGGTTCGACTCGACTTGCCGGACATTGAAGGCCGGCAGGCTATTCTAAAAATTCACATGCGCGGCAAGCCTGTGTCCGAGGCCGTTGATCTTAAGAAACTTTCCAAAAGGACAGTAGGTTTTTCTGGGGCGGATTTGGAAAACATGTTGAACGAGGCCGCGATTCTGGCGGCCCGGGCCGGTAAGAAAGAAATTGATCCTGTTGATTTGGAAGAGGCTGCCACCAAGGTCAAGCTAGGTCCCGAGAAAAAGCGTTTGCAAAGTGAGGAAGACAAAAAGATGACGGCTTACCACGAGGCGGGTCACGCTTTGGTTTCCTCACTTCTTCCAAACATGGACCCGGTGCATAGAATATCTATTGTCAGTCGAGGCCTGGCGTTGGGGTTTACGATGATCCCGCCAGCCCAGGACAGGTATAACGAAACAAAGACGAGGCTTTTGGAACAGATTGCCACGATGCTGGGGGGTCGCGCCGCTGAGGAGCTGGTCTTTAACGAAATGACGGCCGGGGCGGGTAATGATATCGAAAACGCCAGCCGGGTAGCTAGGGCTATGGTCACGGAATATGGTATGAGCGAAATTGGGCCCATGTCTTTTAATCTCGATGAAGATACTCGCTATTTGGTTTCGGCCGCGGGCGAATCGAATTCTTTGTCCGAAGAAATGGCTAAAAGAATTGACCTGGAAGTTAAGAGAATAATTGACGAGGCGCTCGGTAGGGCCAAGTCAATTCTTTTACAAAACCGGGATAGATTAGACGCCGTGGTTTTAGCCCTTATAGAAAAAGAAACTTTGGAGTCGGAGGAATTCGAAAGGATAATCGGAAAAAGTTCAGATACCCAAACACCTAAGCCTACGCCAGATACAGCTTTCGCCTAAAACTGTTAATTTCCTGCGTGTTATTATTTTCCTATGGAACGTTTGGTTCTAATCGACGGACATTCCCTGCTTTACCGCGCCTATCACGCCCTGCCCAAAACATTTCATGACCGGGAAGGCAATCCAACTAACGCCGTCTACGGGTTTATGACTATGCTTCACAAGGCCAGTTCCGATACGAGTCCGGCTTACCTAGCCGTGGCCTTCGATGAAAGAGGCCCGACCCTGCGCCACACGAAGTTGGCGACTTATAAAGAAGGGCGCCCCGAGCCAGAGGAGGATTTTATTGCCCAAAATCCAATTATTAGGGAAGTTCTGGCAGGTTTTAATATTCCCGTTTTTTCTATACCCGGGTACGAGGGGGAAGATATAATCGCGACCATCGTTGCGAAAATTCGAAGTTCGAAATCCGGAATTAGAGATTTGGAAACGTACATAGTGAGTGGGGACAGGGATGTTCTGCAACTCATTGACGAGCAAACAAAAGTTTATACCCCAGGAAAAAGTTTTTCCCAGACGGTAATTTACAGTTTGGACAACGTGGAAAATGTGTTTGGGGTAAAGCCTTCCCAGATCCCAGAATTCAAGGGTCTTAGGGGGGATCCGGGTGATCGGATTCCCGGAGTTTTTGGCATTGGCGAAAAAACGGCGGCTAGCCTTATAAATAAATTCGGTACGGTGGAAAACTTGTACAGAAATCTTGGTAAAGTTCGGGGGGAGTTTGGCGAGTCGGTAGAAAAAAAGCTTTCCGAAGGGGCGGAGGCGGCCGTTTTGAGCCGGGATTTAGCGCACATCCACAATGACGCGCCCCTCGAATTTAAGGTTTCCGAACTAGAATTTAATGGGTTTAATGACGTTAAAGGATTAAACGTTCTTAAAAACCTTGGGTTCAAGTCCCTTCTAAAAAGATTTGGGCACGAGGAGTTTTTGGAAAAGCCTAAAACAGCTGGTCGTAACAGGGTTAAGAAAAAGACAGAAAATTCTGAAGGGCAAGTAGCTCTCTTATGAAAATCGCCATTGTTTGCGACTATCTAAATGTTTATGGTGGGGCCGAGCGGACGCTGGAGTCTGTTTTGGAAATATACCCTAAGGCGCAGGTATTTACTTCCATCTTTGACCCGTCAAAGTTTAGACCGGAAAGTCCAATTAGGAAAGCGAAAGTTCATACCGTTTTACCGGCCTACTTCCTAATTTTTACTTCTTACTTTTTAAAGCACATAACCTTTGTGATGCCCTATTTTTTTGAAAGATTAGACCTTTCTGCCTTTGACTTAATAATTTCTTTGGGAACGATCTGGTCAAAAGGAGTTAAGACTGAAAGCGGCCGTCAGAAACACATTTTTTATTGCTTGACTCCACCGCGATTCCTGTACAAGTACCCTTCCGCGACCTCCAAAAGAAACGTTTGGTATTACCGGCCCTTCACAACAATTCTTGATCACTGGCTTCGGATCTGGGATTTTAACGCCGCGCAGAAGCCCACTCAAATTATTTCCATTAGTGAGGAAGTGCAAAGAAGGGTAAAAAAGTTCTATCGGCGGGATTCGGTAGTGATTTATCCGCCTGTTGAATCTGGAATTAAGAATCAAGAAGCAAAAATTAAGAAAGATAGGGAATACTATCTGATAGTTTCCAGACTAGCCGCTTACAAAGGAATTGACGTGGCTATAAAAGCTTGTAATGAGCTTAAATTGCCGTTGAAGATAGTTGGTACGGGCAGGGAAGGGAGCAGTCTCAAAGCACTTTCGGGCCCTACGATAGAGTTTCTTGGATTTAGGTCGGACGACGAAATTAACGAACTCTACAAGGGTGCCAAGGCTTTAATCTTCCCGACTCCAGATGAGGATTTCGGCATCGTACCCCTCGAAGCTAACGCCCACGGCGTGTCCGTAATTGCTCACAGAAGTGGGGGTCCTCTGGAGACTCTAGTTGAAGGGAAAACAGGCGTCTATTTTGAAGGTCTCGACGGGCTAAAACATCTTCTGGCCGGTTTTAATGAGAGCATATTCAGTTCGGAAGGCTGCATTCAAAACGCCGGAAGGTTTAGCCGGGAAATATTTAAAGATGAATTTTCCAAGGAGGTTTTAAGTTGTTTGGAAAAAAGTACAGGGACGCTAACAAGTTAAGCGCCCCCGTAAACAAATTCTAGTCTGGCAGTAGGAAGAGAGGGGAGATGACCCCGCATCCCAAGCATTCTCTCCATCGCCAACACTCTCGGAGATGCTTCCTAATCATTTCCACATAGCCCGCAAGAAAGACCACCACCGTGACTATGTAGACGCCGGTTCGGATGGATGCTTCCGAAATGAGTGCTGTCGCAACCGCCGAAATCACCAACGCCGGGACCGCTGCGCCCACGAGCGCTATCGCCCTTAGCAGGAATAATTTCATAGACCAGTCTCCTTCTAAAGTTCTTGCGCAAGGGAAATTGGGTACGCAGCAACGCTGCCGGTCACCGTAATGGCGGCAAGTTCTTCTGGGGCGAGTCTTTTTTGCAAGGCCGCTACCAGAAGTTCCTCCAGCAAGGAATTCTGAGACTGTTCACAAGTGCGGTGGGTGATCGCGATAGTCACCTCGTCTGGGACACGCGCCCACTCCACTTTGAAGGTGGTGTTAGTGCTTACCCACGACGCCGTACTGCCGCTTTCGCCGCTGTTTCTTTCGGGCTCGGCTTTGAGCGCTTCAGTGAGGGCCCGCACCACTTTTTCAAACAATTCTTCCATTGGTCTCTCCTTTCTCTGTCTTGTCTCGATTACTTCGAGTCTGGTTGCAGATTAGCAACTGGAAAATACCTTGTCAAAACTGGAAAGTCGGTCTGGGGTTGGAGTAAACTTGCTATTGTGGCAAAAACAATTATTGAAGTTAAAAATTTAACGAGGAAATTTGGCAATGGAAGATCGACTTTTACTGCCGTCAATACAGTTTCTTTTAAGGCCGACGAGGGTGAGATCGTCGGGCTTTTAGGGCCAAATGGCGCCGGAAAAACCACTATTGTCCAAATGATTTTGGACTTGCTGCGCCCCACCGAGGGGGAAATAACTATTTTTGGTTTAAATCATCTTCAAGACCACACCAAAATAATGTCCCAGCTTAATTTTTCTTCTACCTATGTCAAAATGCCGGGAAAGCTGACCGTTGCCGAGAACCTTTATATTTTTGCCCTGCTTTTTGATATTAAAGACGCGTATAAACGGGTGGACGAAGTTCTTTCCCTGTTGGGCTGTTTGGATCTTTCCAAAAAGCGCTACAGCGTTCTTTCTTCCGGTCAGCGAACCAGGGTGGGTTTGGCTAAGTCCTTGCTTAATAATCCCAGGCTGTTACTTCTAGATGAGCCGACGGCTAGTCTTGACCCGGACGTGGCCGACAGGCTTAGAGAGCTAATTAAAGAAGTTTCCAGAAAGCAAAAGACAACGGTTCTTTTTACTTCCCACAACATGGCCGAAGTGGAAGAACTTTGTGACCGGGTGGTTTTTATAAATCACGGGCGGGTGGTGGCTCAGGGAAGTCCCCTGGAAGTTACCCAGAAAATTTTGAAGGAGAAAAACACTGAGCCAGACTTAGGGCAGGTGTTTTTGAAAATTGTTCGCGAATTTGGACCCTAGGAGGTTGTGATCTAGACTCGGATTTATGCAAAGACTTGCTCAAGGAGTCCTCCCCGACGATTACGTCGGGGCACCTCCTCAACGCGCGCTTTTGCACAAATCCTCGTCTAACTATAATCATGAATTCGAATAGAATTAAAGGAATAGTTTTAAGGCATTTAATTTACTGGACAAGGTCCCTTAACCGTCTAACGGACGTTTTTTGGTGGCCCATGGTAAGCCTTTTGGTTTGGGGACTTTTTACGGTTTATGCCCGGGAAAAATTGCCGTCGATTACCCTTTGGCTTTTAGGAGCTCTCGTCCTTTGGATTATAATTCAGCGGTCTCAAAACGAAATTAGTGTTTCTTTGATGGACGAGGTTTGGAGCGAAAACTTGCTTAACCTTTTTTCCACCCCCTTAACCTTTGGTGAGTTTTTGGTGGGGATGCTGGTTATGAGTATTGTAAAGCTGACTGTCGCGATTGTTATGTTAGCGGCAACAGCTTATCTTCTTTACGCTTTTAATATTTTTGTTTTTGGCTACTACCTGGTCCCGTTTTTTGCCGTAACCATTGTTTTTGGCTGGACGCTGGGAATTTTTATAAACAGCTTAATACTTCGTTTTGGGCGGGATAGTGAAGCTCTGGCCTGGACGGCCATTGTGGCGGTCCAGCCGTTTTCCTGCGTGTTTTACCCTTTGTCCGTCTTGCCAAAATTTATTCAAAGTGTGGCCGTTTTCCTACCCTCTACCTATATTTTTGAGGGCTTAAGATTTTTTGTTTACACGGGTTATGTTCCGGGTATCTATTTAGTAATGGCGGGATCGCTGTGTGCCCTCTACTTTATTGTTTCCCTATTTTTATTTAGACACACGCTTGTAAGATCAAGGGAATTGGGACTTTTGTCCAGACTCGTAGATTAATATGCCGGAACTTCCGGAAGTGGAAACAATTAGAAGACAGTTGGAAAAAGAACTAAAAGGATTCACTTTTGTTTCCGTGACTACAGATAACGAGAAAATGTTTCGGCCTTCGTTTAATGCGGTCTCGTTAGGAATTAAAAACAAAAAGATCATTTCCGTGGACCGTCAAGCCAAGCTTCTCATCTTTAAATTGTCAAAGGGTTTGAGCCTTATTTTCCATTTAAAACTGACCGGCCGACTATTGGTAAGGAACCAAGGCGGCGTTGTCGATGAGTATACCCACAGCGTCTTTACTTTGGCGCGGGAGGCAAAAGGCAATAAGAGAAAAAGTACAAAAGAGTTGAGGTTTTGTGACGCCAGGAAATTCGGGTTTGTGAAGCTGGTGACAGATAAAAAGGAGATGGAGCAGCTTCTATCTGGCTACGGGCCGGAGCCGTTTA
>Ga0233425_10007817_pt1 | contig 14705 bp, 12 predicted proteins | sample Watercolumn_Towu_2_FD_181712 | JGI IMG/M metagenome (GOLD analysis project Ga0233425, IMG submission 181712) | Freshwater microbial communities from Lake Towuti, South Sulawesi, Indonesia - Watercolumn_Towuti2014_140_MG | ecosystem: Environmental > Aquatic > Freshwater > Lake | place...
GGTAGACTAGCGCCGGCGCGTCGCCCTCGGGCACGCTCGGCAAGGTGTACGGGTCGCTCGCGATGCTGTACTCGGCAGGCGCAAGCCCGGCTGTCCGTACAACGTCGGCGAGGCAGTCCGTGAGCTTCCGCCCATCGAACGGCTCGCCGCCCGGCCAGACCGCCCGCGTGAAGCGTCGCCATAGACCCTCCGCTTGGAGACTGAGCGCTCCGATGCTCTCGGTGTCGGCGTCGGCGATGCCCTTCCAGTCCGCGCCGCTCGTGAAGCCTCGGAACCGCGTCGCGCCGCCGTCAACGAGCCGGACCAGCATGTTGGGTTGAACGTGGTGCGCCAGCGACTCCATCGCGACGAGCGAGGCGGTGAACCGCTCGCGGTCAAGCCCGCCCTCGCGCGCGAGCGTCAACTGCTTGTCGGCCGCCGTGCCAATGATCTGCGTGCCCGCCGCACCGTCCGAGCCGATCACGCGCGCCAGTGCCAGGTCCAGGCCCGAGAGGAAGTAGGTCTGCTCCTCGTCAGCCACCCAGCCCAGCGACCAACGCAGCTTGTGCCGCGCCGGGACGAACGCGCCGCCGGTCTGCGGCCACGCCGAGCCGTTCTCGTCTTCAGCCGTGACGGTCGGCTCAAGCACGCCATCACTCGACCACCCGGCCAGCGTCACGCTCAGCGGCTGCGTGCTGCCCTCGCCGGCGATGCCCACGGTGTCTGCTTCGACCAGCTCGAGCAGCGGGTCGGGGTAGTCGGCGAACATCTGCCGGCAACAGGACAGGGTAATCAGGCCCTCGCCCTCGATGTGGTACGGCCCGGCGCGCAGCGCGTGCTGCCGCTGGTCAGGGTCGGTAGGGTCAACGCCCGGCGCGTCGTCGTAGTAGACGAGCCCGAGGTTGCGGCGCCCGTCGAAGTCGTTCAGCATGGACCGGATCACGAGGCGCGGGCCGATCTCGTAGATCCAGAGCCAGTGCGTCGCCGGCGAGTAGCGCCCGTCGGCGAGCCAGTCGAACACGGCACAGACGGTGTACGCGCCTGCGCCCAGGTCCTGCTTGGCGAGGTCGGCCTTGCCCGTGCCGAACAGACGCAGTCGCCAGACGATGCCGAAGTAGACGGTCAGCACCTCGGCGCGAGAAGCGTTCTCGCGGTCGTACGTGACCCAGCGCAGCCAGCGCGGCTCGCCCCACTCGGCGTTGTCGCTGATCGCGGTCCAGGCACCGTCGCCGCGGTGCGCGAGTGCGCGGGTGTAGGTGCCGCCGGCCTCGGTATACCACGGCGACGGCGATTCCGCGTTGCTCGCCCAGTCGCTCGGCACGTCGCTGCCTGAGAAGTCCCAGTCGGCCACGTCCATGTCGGAGAGGTCGAAGGACGGCTGAGCCATGAGCACGCCGCTCGTGCGGTCGTGGTACATGCCCTCCATGCGCAAGTAGCCGCTATCCAGCGCCCGGCGCAGCGTCTCCACGGTCTGCGGGGTGAACTCCCAGTGGTACGCGCAACCCGGCTCGTGGATGACGTTGCGCGCCTCTTGGAGCCACAGTTGCGCCGCCACTATGCCGCCTCCTGCATCGCCCGATCGATGTGCTGGTCAATGCGGTCGGTCACGATCTTCGCCATGCGGTTCATGCCACGCTCGGCGGCCTCGGCGATGGTCATGCCCGCGCCGATGGCCGCGTTGTAGACCGTCTGCGCGTCGGACAGGTAGCGGCCCTGCGCGATGATCGCCGCGTCGCTCGCGCCAAGGTTGCCCAGCACCTGCGCCATGAGACTGTCGGATTTTCCGACAGCGCGGTCAGTGGCCCGGCGGGACACGTCGCCCAGTTCCACGCGCAGGTTGAGCGGTGGCTTCTCTGGCTTGGCCTCCTTGTGCTCGCCGCGCAGGCGCTCGATGACGCTGCGGCCCGTTGCCCAATCGACCGTCGGCTTGCCGCCCGGCTCAAGCACGCCACCGGCTGCCAGGGTCCGCTCGGCGATGTCGCGCCGAGCCACCGCGGCGAGCCGGTCGAACGCCACCGCCGCCGCTTGGTCGCCCTTGCGCCGCGCCTCATCGGCGAGCCCAGCCCACGCCTCAGCCGTGCGCGTGAACTCGGTTCGCAGCCGCAACTGCGAGCGGATCAGCGCCTCCGGCCCGGCCACCGCGGCCTCGCGCAAGCGCCGCGCCTGTTCCTCCTCCAACCTCTTCCGCTCGTCGAAGAGTTGCCGCTGGCGGTTCGTGGCCTCCTGCGCCGCTTGCGCCGCTGCGCGCTGCGTGGTGATGTACTCGTCCACCAGCTTGACGTGCAGATCGGCGTTCTCGCGCAGCGCCTTGGCCTCGGCCTCATAGGCTTTCGCCTTGGCGTCCTGGCCGGCCTTCTGCGCCGCCGCCGCCAGCGCCGCGAGGTCGCGCAGCTTGGCCTCCGTCTCGGTCGTGTAACTGGCCTTGAGCTTGCCGACCGCCGCCGACACCAGCTCGGCGAGCCGCGCGTCGCTGGCCTGCTTGTCCAGCGGCGGAAGGCCGAACCGGCGGCGCTCGGTCTGCTCGGCGGCGAAGGTCTGCCGCGCCTCGGTCGTGGCCCGCGCGACCGCGCCCTTGCCAATGCCCGTCGCGGTCAACGCCGCCTCTGCGCGCTTGCGCTCCTCCTCGCGCAAGACCGCCGCGTCGGTCGCGGCCTTGGCCTGCGAGACGAGATGCTTGCCCAGCGCGAAGTTGACCAGCGCGTCGCCGGCCGCCCGGTTGCGCGCGAACCGCTCGGGATCCGACAGATAGTCCTCCATCTCCCACTTGCCCGGCGCGCGACCCAGCAGCTTCGTCAGGTCGGCGAGCCGCGTCATGGCGTCGGCGTGCTGGCCCACCGCGCCGGCCGCCGTGAGGTGCGCCGCACTCGTCGCGTTCACCGCCATGGTGTTCGCGTTGACAGCCATGGTCCACTCGCCAGCAGCGGCCAGCCCGGCCTTGTGCGCGTCGTTGAGCGCCTTCACCTCGCCTGTGAAGTCGTGCGTCCGGCGAATGTTGGCCGCCCACGCACCACCAGCGCCTTGCGCGAAGTACTTCTTGGCGTCTTCTGTCGCCTTGCCGATGATCTGGCTGAACGCGCGCAGTTCCTTCTCGGCAGCTTCCAAGCCGAGGAGACGTGAGAGCAAGCCAAGCGTGCCCAGACCGACGCGCGCCACCGCCGACAAGCCGCCGATGATGGACGGCGCCCAGTCGACAAACTTCGCGCCGAACTGCTGGATCGCCAGCCACGCCCGGCCGAACGCCCACTCGACGTGTTCCTTGAACTTGATCAGCGCCCGGCCAACCAGCTCGATGTGCCGAACCGGCTGGGCGGCGAACGACGCGAACACCGACTGAACCACCGGCAGGAGCCTGGATAGACTGCTTGCGAGCGCGCCGAGAATCTGCATCAGCCCGGAGAAGGCAGTGACGGCGAGGTCAATGTTTCGCGGCTGCAACGCCCGCTCAAGCCCGGCGGTCAGCGTCGGAAGCACCGTCGCCGCGCGCGCGCCCAGCGCCTCGAACTGCGGGCGCAGGCGGTTCAGACCCTCGGCCAGCGCGTCAATGGCCGCGATCCCGGTTGTGCCGGTAAAACCCTTGCCGAACGCGACGAGCAGTTCCTGCCACGCCATGCGGAGATTGATGATCGCGTTCATCGGCCCGGACGTGGCGCGCGGCAGTTTCTCGGCTGCCGCGACGATCCCCTCGATGAAGGCAGCGCCGGACACACCGCTCTTCGCCAGCGCCTCGGTGTCGGCCGTGCCGAAGGCCGACTGCATCAACTGCCGGATCTGCGGCAAGGACTCGGCCACGACGCGGATGTCCTCCTGCATCACCCGGCCCTTGCCGATCATCTGCTGGAACTGCACGCCGACGCGAGCGATTGTCTCGGGCGTGCCACCGACCATCGCGTTGATGTTGCCCAACTCGCGCGCCGCGCGCAGCGCCAGCCCGGCAGAGATGCCGACCGCCTGGAGCCCGACGCTGAACCGCAGGATGCCCTGCACGTCCAGACCGGGCAGCAGGGCGACCTTCTGGATTTCGCGGAAGTGCTCCGCCGCCTTGTCAGCTGAGCCCATGATGCTGGTCAGGCCGCGGATCTGTGTGTCGCGCGCGATGGCCGCGGCGATGCTCGCCCGTGCGAACGCCGCCGCGCTGGCTGCGCCAACAGCCGCCAGCCCGAGCGCCACCCGCGACGCCATGGCGGCCGCGTTCGCCAGCGTCGTGGTCAGCAGCCGGACCGCGCCGACGGCGACGTTGCCGATGAAGTGAAGCGCGGTTGAGCCGACGGCGACAAGCCCCTGCGCCACCGTGCCCAGCGCGACCGTGCCGAGCGCCATGACGGAACCGAACGCGCCGGCGAACCCGCTTTTCGCTACGCTGGCGAAAGACGCCACGCCGCGCGTCAGAGTCGCCAGCGAGCCGCCCACCGTGTTGATGCCCGTCCCGAACCGCGTCCAGCTAGTGCTAGTTGACACAACCGCCGCAGCTGCCGCTGCACGGTCCAAGTCAGACAGCTCTTTCTTGACGCGCTTCGCGCCGGCTTCCACCTGCTCGACGCCGTCAATCCGAAATGCGATGATACGTTCGTCAGTCGCCATGGTCGCGCACCGCCTCATTCACCTCGCGCTGGACCCGCGCCCAGTCGGCCATGGTCGCCTCCAACGACGCCGGCGAGCAGTCAAGCATCGCCGGCACCGTCGCCAGCTTCTCCACCACCCACCACGCCCGTTGCTCCTCCTGCGCCTTCGGCAGCAGCAGTGTCCCGCAGGTTCCGAAACCGGATCGCGGGCACCGCCGACCCGACAACGCCCATCGTCAACTCAGTGATCGCGAGGTCCAGCGCCCGCGCCGCACCGAACGGCAACCGGCCCGCGTCGTTGACCGTCAACAGCGGTGCCCCGCCCGGCCCGGTGCGCACCGCGAAGCTGAGTAGCACGCGCAGGAACTCGATGGGGTTGTGGACCCACGCATCACCGCCGACAGGCATACGCGATCCCTCGGCAGCTTGCCGCCGCTCGCCCTCCGTCACACTGCGCACCCAAACCGCCGCTTCGGGCTCGGCCTGGAACAGCCCGGCCACCCAGCGGCCACGGTGCCGCAGACGCGCACGCACGGAAGCAGCGTCACGTTCCTCGCCCGCATCTACCGGCGCGGCGGAGAAGCCAGTCGCCGTCGCGAGCGCCACCATCAAGTCGTTGGACACCGAACCCATGACGGACGGGTCGCCGAACTCCGCCGCCTCGGCCGCACTGGACCAGACGGGCGTCAGGTCGGCCTCGGTCGGTTCGTCGGTGTCGGCGAGGTAGACACCAGCCGCGAGGATCCCACAGTTGGCGTCGGTGTCCGTGGCGTCCTTGCCCACGTCGCGCATGGCCCGGAAGGCAGCCGCCCGCGCATCGTCAACGGTCAGCGGGCGGAACCACAGCACCGTGTCCGGCGGGGCCACGTCGGCCGGTAGCAGACCAGCCGCGCAGCCCCACCGGGCCGGAGCCGCCAGAACTTCAGCGAGCGTCTCCGCGCTCGTGATCTGGCGCATGGTCAGTAGCCCAGTTGCGAGTAGATGCTTGGCACCTCCTCGGCGTAGAGCTTGACCTGGCAGGTGTACCCGCCGGCCGTCTCCGCCGCGTTGGTGATCTCCAGCGCGCACTCATGCGAGCCCAGGCGGGTCGTGGTGTTGTCGACCACGTCGCACGAGCCCACCACGGTGCCGTTGAGCGCCTGCAACGTGGCGTACTCGGTCCCATCCAGCAGCAGGTTGCCGGTGATCCCGGCATCGTCCTTGATGCCAGCGGCCTTGCGCTTGTTGGCCTCGTCGCCCGAGCCGCGCAGCGGGATGAACCGCGCTCCGTAGTCCCATGTGACGGTCCCGGTCGCGGTGTAGTCCACGTTGTTGATGCGGATCTTGACCTTGTCGCCGCTCAGGCGGCCGGTCATTGCCATGTCGCTCTCCTTGTCAGGCCGCCGCCGCGTCGTAGTGGCAGACAACCTCATAGGTCTGCGTGACCAGACGCGCCGGGTAGGCGGCATCCTCGGTCAGGGGTGTCCCATCGGCGTCGCCGCCGGTACAGTCAACGTGCTGGACTGGCTCAACCAGCAGCACTTCCTCAACGGTAGCCCGGAGCAAGTCGCCCATGATGGACGCCTTGTCGAGCACGTCGGCGATGTCCGCGCCGCCGACCGCGAGGTGCAACGTGACTTCGCAGGTCGCCTCGCGCGCCGGCCACGAGAAGCGGTCGGTCTGGCGCCAGCGCGGGCCGGTGACAGCCAATGCCGGCAGCGAGTCGTACATCGGCAGGCACTCGATGCCCGGCAGAATCCCGCCGCTGGCGATGGTCGGGCAGGACGCGCTGGCGAACGCCGAGTTGATGGCGGTCAGCAGGTCATCCGCCATGAACGCGCCTTTGAGGTCTGCCTGCCAGCCCATCAGAACCCACCTCGCTTGAGCCGCATGATCAACTCAGCGAACCCTCGCCGCACGGCCGGCTCGACAAACGGCCGCGCCTTCGTGCCGTGGTCAGCGATGGTCTGCTGAACCGCGTAGGCCATGCTCAGCTCGGCGCGCTCAACCTTGCTCATCTTGAACCCGAGCTTGCCGCGCACCGTGCCGCGTTCGACGCGAAGCGGGTTGAACTGCGACTCCATCCGCAGACGCATCCTCGCGGCGCCGACCACGGACTTGGACACCTTCTTGCCGTTGACGAACGCCTCCCCGCTTGCCAGGTGCTCCGCCTCCTTGCGGGTCAGCGTCGCCGCGGTCAGCAGGCGGTTGCCACGGACCCGCTTGCCCGCCGGGTAGTCTGCCGAGTAGCGCGAGACGTGCCGGACAAGCTCCGTGAGCGCGGCCTGCCGCTTCTCGTTGTTGCGGACGAACCCGCCCTTGACCGAGACGCCGCCGCGCTTGTGCTGCTCAACCCAGTCGCCCGACTTGCGCACCAGACCCTTCGCCACGACCCAGCGCAACAGGCCGCCACCGTCCGGCGTCACGATGGGCGCGATGTGCGGCGGCGTGCCTTCCTCAACCGCCTGCCAGTAGCGCGCCGCGCCGAGCCAGCCAAGGATGCTTCCACCGACGCGGTCGGCCCCGCCCTGCACGCTCGCCAACAGGTGTCCCGTCGCGATGCTCAAGTTGTCACGCAGGTTCTCACGCGCCATGCCGACGATGCGCGTCATAGCGTGCTTGGCCTCGGCGTGTAGCCGCTTCGTAACCTTCTCCGCGTCGAACGCCGCGCCCGGCTTGACCTGGTAGGTCACCGCGATCACAGCGCGCACCTCCGGTAGGGAGCCAGAATGGCCCGCACGCGCTCAGGGATCGGCACTTGCCGCACCGTCATACTCTGCTCGGCGATGGTGATCTGCTCGCTGCTTGGCACGGGCGAGACGAACCACTCCGACGCCCACATCAACGCCGCCGTCTCGAAGTCCAGGCGCGCGGCCAGGTGCTCGTCAACATCGCCAGCCGCGATCACGCAGGGCAACGTCGGGTCGTAGCCGACAATGGCGTCCACCTCGACCATGTCCCAGCCCGGCGACTCGACGTAATCACGCAGCCGCACGATCCCCGCCAGCCGGTCGGCCTTGCTCATGTACCAGCCGGACACGTTCGGCCCGGTGCTCGCCGGGATCGTCTCCAGGCTGTCGATGAACCGCACCTCGTCGACCATGCAGATGGGGTAGAGCCCGTGGTAGTAGAGCGACAGGATGCCCGTGCCGTAGGTGCGGACCTGGATGGTGGTCGGCTCTGGGTCGTCATCTTCTACCGGCCCCGGCGCGATCAGCCGCCGGCCGCAATGCGCTTGCATCCTGGCCGTGACGCGCGCGAGCAACGCCGTGAGCGCGTCGTCGGAGAACCGCCCGACCTCGCTGTCCGTGCGGTTCTGCTGGAGATAGGCGCGCAGGGTGTCGGCGTCAGTCGCCAGCAGCGCGCCCTCGGTGTTGCCCCATGCGCTCATGCCGCCACCTCGCCCTTTGGCTCGAACTTCTGCACCCGCGGCGGCCGGCCGGCCACTGGCCGCGATGTGCGGCGCCAGACCGCGAGCGAGTGGGTCGCGCCCGCGAAGTCCCACTCTGGCCCGGTCAGCACCTCGGCACAGATCTGCCGGATGCGCCACGGCTGCGGTTGCTCGCCGCGCACGCCCCAATCATGCATCGCCAACCACCCGCCCGGCGCGACCCGCCAACGCCACAAGTCCAGGTCGTTGCGGACGTTGAAATCATCGTGCCCGCCGTCGACGAACACGCCGCCCAGCACCATCGGCACCTCGCCCGAGCGCGCCGCCTCGGTGCTGGTCAAGCGGATCTGGACAATGCGCTCAGCGTCCAGCCCGAGCGCTTCCCACCATTCGCGCGCGAGGTCGCCGGTGTCCTGACCGGCGGCGACCCGCACCTGCTCGCGGTCGAAGAGCAGCGGGTCGCACGGGTCCACGGCGTAGACCGCCTGCCGGCCGCCGGCGGCGAGGAAGGCCGTGCTCAGCCCGCAGAACGTGCCCACCTCAAGGATAGGGTCCGTGGCGACGGCGGCGAGTTGGTAGAGCCGGTCGGCCTCGGCCCCGTCCAGCCAGCCGCGCACGCCGCGCTTGACCGCCTGCGTCCAGACCTCACCCGCCGACAACGCCTCACGCGACGCGGCGGGCCTTGAGCTTGCGCGCTTCGATGGCATTCCACACCTCGGGACTGACCGACGCCTCGGCGCCGGGCTGGATGCTCAGGTTGTAGCAGGCGAACTCGATGGGATCCGGCCCGTCGTTGACCAGCCGGATCGTCGCGGCCTCGTCGCGGTCGTCGGTGACGTAGACGGCGTGCAGGAAACCGTTCTCGTGCTCCTCGTAGCGCCAGAAGGTCCCGTCCGCCTGGTAGTGCCGGCAGCGAACGTCGGTGTCCACCCATGGCGGCGCGCCCCCGGCTTGTTCGAGCTGCCAGAACCAGAAAATGTCCTCACCGAGCACGCCCGAGCCGTTGGCCGGGTCAAGTTCCAGCGCGTCGCGCCGGTGCGCGCGGTACGTCTCGTAGCCGCCCCACCCGATACGCGCCATGACCTCGCGCGGGATCAACGCGCAGCCGAACCCGGCCACGCGGCAGACCTGCACGCGATGCGGGCGCAGCGGAACGTACAGGCCAGCGCCCTCGCCGATCCACTTCGAGTTGATGTCGCCTCCCCAGTGTCGGCTGGCGTAGATGCCGCAGGCCGTGCGCGGCTTCTGTGGCCCGCGCGTCGCGGTCAGCACCTTGTGGAGCCGCAGGAAGGCATCGTCCGGCCGCGGGTCCACGTCGGAGTCCAGCCAGAAGAACCACTTCGCCGGCCCCTGGTCGAAGCGCGCCTTGAGCGCCTGGACGCGCACGGCTTCGCGAAGCAGCGCGAGCCGGTGCATGAAAATGACGTTGGAGTAAGTGCCCTCCTGCGCGAGCTTCGCCAGCTTGTCCGAGCCCGGCACGCGCTTGTCGACGTTCGGCGACTCGACAAAGACGGCCGTGTAGCCGACCGCCTCGGCGAATGCCTGCTTCGTCGCCTTGCTGGCGTCCTGTGAGCACGCGATCACCGCCACCGGCCGCCCGCCGAAGTCCAGCTCGCGCCAGCGCGCCGCGATGCGTGGGATGATCGCCGCCTTGGACTCGTCCAGCAGCGTGCAGATGATGACCGGCTCGCGCTCAGGGTTGCCCACGTCTGCCTCCTGGTGCGGGCCGGCAGTTGCCCACCGGCCCGCTTGCCAGTATCAGTTGACCGCGCTCGCGTCGTTGTAGAACAGCAGCACGGTGTCAGCGTTGGTGTCCACCGCGGTCGTGCGACACGAGCCCGCGCCAAGCGTCAAGTTCGCCGGCTGGATGTACGACTTGAAGCCTCCGGTGTTGCCGTCGAACACGATGGCACCGAGCGGCTCGTCCGCGGCGACCACGCCAGCGGCGGCGAAGGTCGCCCCGCTCGTCGCGCCGGAGTGGCTGAGCGCCTTCATCATGGTCGGCAGGAAGCCGTTCAGAACGTTCATCACGATCTCCATCCTCCGTCGCTAGACGGTCAGCGCCACCTTGTAGCCGAAGGCGCACATGCGATGCGCGGCCGCGGCCTGCTGCACGAGCGGCTTGAAGTCGGCCCGGTAGGTGCCGACCACGCGGAACTGCTGCGACTCCACGTCGCGCACTGTCTCGATGGTCACGCCGCGAAGCGTGGCCAGCACGAAGGCGTTGCGCGCGAAGATCATCAGCCCGCTGGTGCTGCCCAGGCCCGTGTCCGTGCCGTCGGTGTGCAGGGTGTTGCTCATGTACGAGCTGACCACGATGGGCACGCCGAAGGCGTAGCCCAGCAGGCCGTTGACGTTGATCGCCTGCGATCCGGCCTTGTCCATTGTGATGAACGACGGCCAGAGCGACGCCGCGTTGGCCGCGATGGTCAACGCGCCGCGCTTGGACACGACCGCAACGAGGTCGTCGAGCCGGGCATTCTCGCTGAGCTTGCCCATGGTCCGCACGAAGTCGCCTTCCTCGAACGCCGCCGTCGCCGGCGCGCTCACGGTGGCGCAGTCGTACTCGCACGCGGTCGCGACGTGCGCGAGGTAGCGCAGCCCGTCCCAGGTCCGGCGGCAGTCGTTGGCAGCGGTGACCACGGTGTCGCGATGGGTCGCCCCGCTCGCGTCGCCGTTGAGGATCATCGTCTCCAGACCGTTCGCGATGGTCTGGGCGATCTGCGCGCGAACGTACTCCTCCGAAGAGACGATGCTGTCCTCGTCGAACTCGAAGCTGATCGGCACGCGCAGACCGATCACCTTGGCGGTGTAGGTCTGGTCATCCGTGGTCGGCGTGCTCACTGGGATCCGGGTCGCCGGATCGCCGGTCTGCTCGCTGATCAGGTACGGCAGGCCAGCCACGCCGCTGACCGGGCTCTTGTACGGCGAGCGCGGGATGGTCCGCTGCTGCACGAGGCCGGGGATCTTGCGGTCCAGTTGCATCTCCTCGACGAGCGTCGACGAGAAGCTGTCCGGCACGAAGTCCGCGCCCGCGCCGTCGACCGCGATGCCCAGGCCCTTGATGCGCGCCTGGAGCTCGCCGAACGACCGCAGCTTGCGCACGTCCACGCCCGGCATGAGCGCCTTGAGCATGTACACGCGGTCGTTGAGCCGCTGTGCCTCACGCACGCGCGCGTCGGCACTAGGCTCTTCCATGAGCGACTTGACGCTCACGCAGTAGCCCTCAGACTTGGTCGTGATGTCGCTGAGGGTCGGCGCGTCGGTCGGCACGATCGGCGCGCTCTTCACGCGCTCAGCCGCCATGGCCTTCTCGACGGCGGCAGTGATCGCGTCGGGACTGATCGCGGCCGAGCTGGCCTTGACCGCCTCGGTCAGTTGCCCGATGAGGGCTTCCAGGTTATCCATGGTCAGAGACTCCTTGCTCCGATCAGGCGCTGGCGGTCACGACGCACGGCGTCGGCCGCCAGACTGGCAACGAGGTCGGGCGTGCGCGTGGCTTGCGCCACCAGCGCCTTCACGGCCTCGGTCAGTTGCGCCGCCTGCTGCTCGGATAGGGCTCCGACCGCCGGATTGGGCTCCGGCTCGGCGGTGACGGAGGGCTCGCCCTCCGATTTGGTATGACGCTCGTCAAGCGCCAAAGTTGCGACCCGCACACCGATCACCTCGGCGAGGTCCGTCATGGCCCGGTCCAGGCGCTCGCGGTCGAAGTCGGGTTCGACCTGCGCCTTGATGCAGTGCCGGACGTGGTTGCGCAGCGACTCAGCCGCCGACGAGAGCCGGCGCATGTCGCTTGCGACGCGCGCGGCGGCGTTCTCGTCCTTGGCTTCCGGGTAGTACGCACGGAGGAGCAGCACAGCGGCGTCAGACCCATCCTGCGCGGCCTTGACCAGCGCGCCGGGATTGACGGGCAACGGACAGGCCGACACCTCGCGCAGTTCCCAGCCGGCGATCACCTGGCCGCCCTTCTCGGTGCGGCCGGAGTAGCCGGTCGGCTGGAAGCCAACGCTGAACCCGGCGAGGTAGCCGCCGGCGTAGAGGTCGAACACCTCGCGGGCGAAAGGCGTGTCCGCGAACTGGAAGCCGGCCTCGACGCCCTCGCCCGGCTTGGCCGTCACGACCAACGCCTTGCCGATGGGCGGGATCTTCGCGTCATGGTTCCAGAGCAGCACCGGGTTCGCGAGGTACGCCGCCGCGTTGCAGCCGGCGGCGAGCAGCACGTCGCCCTGCCGGTCCATCTGCTCCGTGCTCACCATCGCGGCCAGCGTGCGCGCGGCCTTGTCGATGCTGCGCGGCGCGCCGGTCAACGCCTTGTACATGATGTCAGTCATAGCGGCAACTCCTGCTCCTCCGGCTCGGGCTCCGGCAACTGTTCATCCTGCGGGCCGTCCACAGGCATCGTCCAGCACTTGCAACGGCATGCCTCACCCGGCGGCAGGGTGGCCGCGCCGGGGTAGAGCGCGCGGTAGCCGTGAACATCAAACGGCTCGCCGACGCGCCGCACTTGACCGGATACGTCGCCATGACGCGAGCCGGGCAACATGCTGAACTGCCAGCGGTGCCACTCGACGCCGCCGTCCCGCATCCCTTCGAGCGAGCCGTGCATGTACGCCCGGTGCGTCTCCGTGAGCGCGATGTTGTCAACCCGGTCCAGGTAGGCGAACTGCTGGTCCGGCTCGTCAGAGCGGCCGAACGTCGCCATGACGCGCTGGCGCACGCCAGCCAGCCCTTCGCCGTTGTCAAGCGCCGTGCCGATGGCCGCGCGGAGTTGAAGGCGGGTCGTGTCCGTGACCCACGCAACCTGCTGGCTGGACTCGCGCCGGATCCACTCCAGCACCGAGGGCCGCACCATCTCGGGTTGTACCGGCAGCGCCCAGACGTTCGCCGTCACGGTGACGCCCTGCATCGCCGCGCTCTCCCACATCGGCGAGAGCAGCGTCTGCATCGGCACGGCGCCCATCGCGCGCATCAACTCTTCGGCCATGCTCACGGCCTGTTGCGGCTCGTCAGCCTTCGCGCCGTAGATGTCGCGCAGCGCCTTGGACGCGGCCTCGGCCCACTCCTGCAACGCGGCGTCCACCACCGGCTTCGCGCGCTCGACTTCCGCATCCAACCCAGCGAGCACCTGCTGCCCACGGTCCCGCCAGTCGCGCGGGATCGCCTTGACCGCGAGCGGCCCCGCCGACCTGGCAATGGGCCGGCGGGTCGGCGGGGCTTCGCGTCGCGGCGGAAGGACGCCGGCGGAAGGGGCCACCGCCGGCTCTGGTGTGGGGAGGGTACGGTTCGCTGGGTCGGCGAACGTCACATCGGCGAGCGGTTCCTCGCCGAACACGAAACGGGACGCGGCCTCGGTCTGCCAGCCTGCGGCGACGAGCTTGCCGACGGTGTCGGCCTGCTGAGCTACATCCTCGCGCATGGCATCGAGCGAGTCGCGGTCTGGCCGCACCTCGACCTCCGGGCCGTACTGCGTCGCGAGTTGGACCGTGATCGCCGACGCCAGCAGGTTGACCGCTGGCAGCACGGCCAGTTCCCACAGCGCCCGCCACGCCGTCTCGTAGTTCGAGAAGGTGGCGTCGGTCAGGTCGCCGAGGAACATCGGCGGCATCCTGTACGCCTTCGCCACGTCGCGCGTCGTCAGCTTGTCGAGTTCGAGGAACTGGGCATCGGCCGGGGTCAGGCTCAACCTCTCCAGACTGAAGTTGGCGAACGGCGCCATGATCAGCCCGTGCGCGCCGCCCTTGCGCTGCGCGCGCACCTGCTGGGCAAACTGCTCGGACTGCTCCGGCGTCATGGTGTCGCCGACGCCCAGAACCGCGTCGGCCATCAAGCCGTTCCTGAAGATGTCGCGGTTCGCCGCCTTCGCCGCGGCCTCGCTGTCCAGCCCGAGGCGCAGGGCGCTCAACGGCGACTGGCCGCGCAGCGGGTCGGCCGGGTTCCAGAACGTCGCGGCGACCACGTCGCGCGGATCGAGTTGGTGCGCGTTCGACTCCGACTCACCGGGCACGGTCAGGAGATAGCGCGCGACGATCTGCCCGTCCGTGCCGGGCACGACACGCATCCTCTGGCCGCCGATGGGCCAGAGGTTCGTCGGCAGCCCGGCATAGGCGCGCCGGGTCCGCTCAACGAGCAGGAACACCTCGCCGGTGAGCCACAGCCAGCGGTAGGCGTGACCAAACGCCTGCGGTCCCCAGTGGTAGTTGCCACGGTCCAGCAGCAGTTGCAGGTCGTGGTCTGGCGCGGGCTCGCCGCGCTCGTAGACTTCGAGCCGAACCTGCGTCGCGCAGTCGGCCAGCAGGTTGACCGCCGCGTAGACATCGTCGCTCGTGGCGTAGCGCGTCGCGTCCGAGACGTAGGCCGGCGGCGGCAGGATGCCCGTCTTGAGCATCACCGTTTGCGTAGCGTAGCCCGAGCGCGCGGCCGGCGTCACGTCCCACCCCAGCGCCTTGCGTACCGCCGTCCTGAGTCCCATCAGATCACGCTCCACCGCTGCCCGACGAGGGTAGCACCTTCCAGCGCGAATGCCAAGGCCATCACGCAGTCGTCGTGCATCCCGAGCGGCGCGGCGTAGGTGACGCCGCCGCTGCGCGTGACGCTCATGGTGAACGCCTTCAGCTCACCGACCAACGCCTTGTCGGCCGGGATCTTCAGCCGGTGGTGGTCGAACTCGCCAATCAGCCGGCCGACGATGCGCGCCTTGCTGGCCTGCGTCGTCTCGAACCGCCGCACGGGCAAGCCGGCCTGCTGAGCCAAGTCGCAGAGCGGGTCGCCGACACCGTTCGTTTCGGCGAGCAGCAGTT
>Ga0233425_10007818_pt1 | contig 14705 bp, 14 predicted proteins | sample Watercolumn_Towu_2_FD_181712 | JGI IMG/M metagenome (GOLD analysis project Ga0233425, IMG submission 181712) | Freshwater microbial communities from Lake Towuti, South Sulawesi, Indonesia - Watercolumn_Towuti2014_140_MG | ecosystem: Environmental > Aquatic > Freshwater > Lake | place...
CATTGAAGAGATGGTCCGCGACCACGGCGAGCGGTTTCTGGCGCGGGTCTTCACACGACACGAGCGAGCCTTCGCGGTGGAGGGTGGCAAGCGCCAGAGCGAGCGGCTTGCGGCGAGGTTCGCAGCGAAGGAAGCGGTGTTGAAAGCGCTCGGAACAGGGATGAGCGCGGGAATCGCTTGGACCGACATTGAAGTCCGCATGCTCGCCAGCGGCGCGCCGACGATTGTTCTCGCTGGCGGCGCGGCGGCGATTGCGGCAGAGCGACGCATCAGCGTCTGGCATGTCTCGCTCTCGCATGCGGGTGGCCTTGCGCTTGCAAGCGTGATCGCTGAGTCCGCGCCTGAGTGAATCGGTAGGATTGGGGAATGCCTCGCGACGGAACCACGCTCTACGAAGCACGACGCCGAGGTGGCGCGAGTGGCGGTGGACTGATCACGCCACGCCCCGTGCGGCTGCCGCTCGGCATCGTGATCATCGTTGCAGTGCTCGTCGCGTGCATTGCATTGCTGGCATATTGGATCGGCTTCTCGCGCGGCAGGCACGAGGGCGAGGGTGGCGCTCGCGAAGCGGCGCAGGCGCCGTCGCACACGATCGACCCGATTCCACCAACCACGCCGGGGCGTCCCTCAACCACGCCGTCCGCCGTTGCCGATTCGCCCTTGCCTCCCGCCCAAGAAGGGGATCCGAGGCAGGTGGGCATGAACTACTTCGTCATCGCCGGCGAGGTCGCCAGCGACCGCGCAGTCGAAATGGTCGCGTTTTGCAGGACCAAGGGGCTTGATGCCGTCGCGATTCCCGGCAATAATGCGCGGTCCCACGTGTTTGTCCTTCCCGGCTTCGGCCGCGAGGAGCGCGGGGCGGCTCCTGTGAAGTCACTGGAGGCGAAGATCCGAGCGGTCGGTGCGCAGTGGAAGGCGCAGGGCCGCGGTAACAGTGACTTCCACGACTTCTACCCCAAACTCTTCAAAGGTCCGTCATGAGCATGCACCGCAGTCTCAAGTCCAAGTCAGGCGCACTGAACCAGCACCGCAATGTGCTGACGAGGGCTGAGCGCATCACCAAGCTCTCTGAACTTGAGAAGTTCAGCGCGAGCTCGAACTCTGCGCTCGGATTGCCGAAGGTGCGATCGATCAAGGCGGCCGTCGCCAAGAAGCCGAAGAAGGCCGAAGCGGCTGCGGCCGGTGCCGATGGCGCGAAGGCTGCCGACGGCGCGAAGGCTGCCGACGGCGCGAAGGCCGCTCCGGCGAAGGCCGCCGCTCCCGCGGCCAAGAAGTAAGCGATGGCTCCCGCGGCAAGGGTGCCGGAACTCGACTTCGACCGACTCTTCTCGCGGCGCGCGCTGTCTATCGACGCCTCGGGGATCCGTCGCGCATTCGAACTCGGCGCGTCCATCTCGGACCCGATCAATCTTTCCATCGGGCAGCCAGACTTTCCGGTCGATGCGCGCGTCAAGCAGGCTGCGATCCGCGCCATCGAACAGGATCGTTCCGGCTACTCGCTGACACAAGGGTTGCCGGACCTGCGCGCCACGATCTGGAAGGCGCTCGAATCCGATCTCGGCTGGGCGAGCGGCGGCAGCGAGGATTTGATCGTGACGGTCGGGACGACCGGCGCGCTTGTGCTCGCTGTGTTCGCACTGATCGAAGAGGGGGACGAGGTCATCATCCCGGATCCTTACTTCGTTGCGTATCCACAGTTCGTGAAGTTGGCTGGCGGTCGCGCGGTGTTTTGCAATACCTATCCAGACTTCCGCATGACCGCCGAGCGCATCGCCGCTCTGATGACGCCTCGCACCAAGATGGTGATCGTCAACAGTCCGAGCAACCCATGCGGCGTCGTGCTCACCTCGCGCGAACTCGCCGAAATCGTTCAGTTGTGCGAGGAGCGCGGAGTGCTGCTCGTAACTGATGAAGTCTACGACGCGTTCACCTTTTCCGACGCGCTCGATGCAGGGCGCTGCCCAAGCCCGGCGCGGATGTCGAAGTCACTGCTCTTGGTGCGCGGCTTCGGCAAGAGTTACGGTTGCACTGGCTGGCGGCTGGGTTACGCCGCCGGACCGCGCGCCCTCATTCAGAGGATGGCGATCCTGCAGCAGTACCTGTTTGTTTGCGCGCCAACGCCGCTGCAGGCGGCCGCGGGCGAGTGCTTTCATGTCGACCTCGGCCCGATCATCGCGCGCTATCAGAAGCGACGCGACATGGTGGTCGATGCTCTGTCTGGCATCACGCACATCGTGCCCCCGCAAGGCGCGTTCTACGCATTCATTGAGATTCCTCGAAAGCTTGGGCTCACCGGCGCGCAGTTTGCCGAGCGCGTCGTGACAGAGAAACTGATCGTTGTGCCAGGCGGTGTCTTCAGTTCGCGCGACACGCACTTCAGGATCAGCCTCGCCGCCCCGGAAGAAAAGCTCGCCGCAGGACTCGAGGTCATGCGGCGAGTGATGATTAGTTGAGCGCCGCGTGTAGGCGCGGCGCGCTCGAACCCGACGGTGCTCCGTCAGTCCTTCTTCGCCTTCTTCGGCGGCGCCGCGTTCGGATCGCTGGTCGACCCCAACTTGCGGTTCGCGTTGAATGCGTCATCCGGTCCCGGGACTTTCTCCGAGGCGGCTGGCGGGGGCTTGGGCTGAACCTTGGTGACGCGCGAGCCTGAGTCGTCGCCGCATGCCGTCAGGAGGCATGCTGCGCTGGCGAGCGCGACGATGGAAAGTGTCTTCATGCTGCGGAGTGTAGTGCGGATCTGGTGCGGCGGAGTCGCTGAGGTGGATTCGTGACCGGTTCGTGACGCGCGCGCGGCAATCATGAGTGGCATGAGCGGAGAGAGCCCGCCAATGAAAAACCCCCGCGACAAAAGACGGTCGGGGGGCGGAGGGGAGAAAGATGCTTGTTCGTGAAAGTTGGCACCGGAGCCCTCTTCCACACGCATTGGTGTCGGCGAGATCCCGCCGATGGCATAAGTTTTTCTTCGTGTGGTTGTGACTAGGCGGTTAGAGGCGCGAGCATGGCGCGTTCGCCGTCGGGGACGCGAGAGGGTCGGCGCGCTGCAAGATCGACATGCGCCCATCGACTCGTCGCGCGGCAGACCGAGCGGCCAGTCGAGATGTTCCAGACGAGAGTTGCGCGCGAGAGCGAGGTGCGGCCGAGGGACGTCACCCATGTCGCGCCCGCCAACTGGTCGCCTGCGAAGGCCTCGCTCAGGTAGTCGATCTCGTGGCGCGCGACAAACCACATGCGTCCCTCGCTGTGCATCCGCACGCGCGACGCGCCGAACGAGTCATGGTGGAGTTCCGCAATCCGGTCAATCCACCCGAGTACCTGCACATTGTTGGCATGCGGCACAAGGCGACTCAGTTCGGCGTCGGCGACGCTCCAGCGTGTCGTGAACGCTCCAAGCGGCGCACCCAGCGAAGGCGGAGTCTCGATCGCGGTGGGGGTCAACTCATTGGTCCTGTGCTGCCGACGCGAGCGACCTGAGGTGCGTCCAGGAGAAGAGTCCCGTGGAGTGACCGTCACTGAATGTGATGCGGAGGGCGTAGTTTCCAATGAGCTCGGCATCAACTGCGCGGAGCGGCCCGTTTGAGACGGCGGACGCTGGGAGCACCGTCAGTGGGTTCGATGCGAGCGATTCACGCAGCGCGCGCGCCTCGGCGGAGGGTGAGTTGCGCCGCAGTGTCGTCGCCGAGAGTGTGGATCGCGTTCCGTCGGCCCATTCGATCAACAGCCCTTCGTCGGGGCGCACTTCCAAATGCTTCGGAGGGGGCTCGTGCGCCATGGCGGTGCGCGTACTCGGTTAGCGGTGAAGAACGGCGTAGTACGAATGGTGAAAGAACGCTGTGAACTCGCGGCGCAGGAGGGTCATCGGATCTTCCCGGGCCGACCATAGTTCGCTTTCCTTGAAGCCGCGGCGCATCCACCCAGCACGCACCGCCGAGCGCTGCGATGGATCGTCGAGATTGAGCGTCGCGTCATTGGGCCCGCGGACGATCGGCATTGCATCAAACGCCTCGAGCAATGATCGAAGGTGTGGATCGCTCACATCGCTCGCGGAGACGATGCCGCCCCCCGGCGGATACGCCGGGTGGGTGAAAACGCGTTCCCAGGCGGTACGCAGCGCGTGAGCGTTGTTGACCGCCATGGCTACGAACAGCGGCGAGACAAAGTCGCGGAAGTCCGGATTCGAAGTGAGCGGCGCCTGTTGCGCAAACGGGTTGACTTGGTCGACAAAGCAGGGGAGGCAGCACTCGTATGCAGCGCGTCGAGCAGGTAGCCGCCTGAGCGTGTACACGGCGGGGCGCGGCGCTCCGCATGCAGAGCCATCGCCTGCCGCAAGTTGCCAGAGGAGTTGCCCCTCGTCGGAGAGGCAGAACTCGACAAATCGTCGCGCGACCTCTCCATTGGGTGCGCCGCGGAGAATTGCCACCGGGTCTGCGTCCACGACCGACTGCCCCTCGGGAGCGACGAATGTGAGCCGCGCAATCGACGGGTCGCCGGCGATGCCCGCCTCGTCAGCAAGGCTTTGCGCCTGATACCTGCCGTAGAAGTCGATCGCGATGCCGGCCGCGCTCTCGCCGTTGCCGACGCTTGTCGGAACGCGCGAGCTCGCGGCGAGAATCTGATTTGAGTTCGCGGCGGTGCGTCGCAGCACCTGCCACCCGCGAGTCCAGCCAAGGCGCTGGAGGATCGTCTCGAATGCGGTGGCGACCGAGCCGCTCTGTGCAGGATTGACGAGCGCCACATGGCCGAAGAGTCGTGGGTCGGCGAGCGCTTCCCAAGTCGTGGGTGCGGGTACGCCGAGCTGCGCGCAGAGCGTTCCATCGGCGACGATACCGAATGTGCTCAGTGCAACGCCAAACCACCGGCGATCCTTGTCATAGAGGGGCTGACCATCGATCGTGTTCTCTCCGAAGAGTTCGGCCAATCGCGCGTCGCTCATCCACGCGCATTCGTCGAGGACCCGTGTGGATCTCTCCTCGTTGCCGACCTTCACTGTGAGCTTCCTACTCAACGCGTTGAACTCGTACGACCCGCCGCCGAAGAGGATGTCCGCGTCCCCGCCAATCTCTGCGCCCTGGCGAAGATCCGCCTCATACTGAGCGACGAGCATGCGTCGAATCTCGCTTGTGCCTCCCGGTGTGCTCCAGTCGACTGCTACTGGAGCGCCATACTTCTGCTGATGCCAGCGCGAGAAGCCGAGTCCGAACTCGTAGCGGATTTGCTCGTTGTGCGGCGTGACGATGACGAGCCGATGCGGCGCGTCTCCCGTCATCTCGCCCTGATAGACGAAGACCGGAACAAGCGTGAGGATGGCAATGGCGATGACCGAGAGGATCAGCGGCAAGCGAGTCATCACGCTCTCGCTGCGGTCCGACGGCTCGGTATCACCGCATCACCAACTTCGCGCGCCAGTTGCCGCGCCGCGCGCGCGATCGCCCCCATCCAGTCCCCGCCCGCGCTCTCGGGATAGATGACGCTGCGACTAGCGGTCACGATCGCACCTCGTCCATCTTCATGGAAACAGGGGATGACGTCCGCGACCGACCCACCCTGCGCACCGTAGCCAGGCACGAGGAAGAGTTGTGCCTTCATGAGTTGGCGGAGCGCGGCCGCATCGGCAGCCTTGGTAGCACCCACGACCGCGCCGAGTGAGGAGTAACCGCGCGAGCCCACTCGCGTCGCGCCTTCCCTCGCCACGAGCACCGCTATGTGCTGAGCGACTGTCTCTCCCGACGTCAGACGCGCCGCCTGGACTTCGTCGGAGCCGGGGTTAGATGTTCGCACGAGGGCGAATGCGCCGCTTCTGGCGAGAAATGGTGCGACGCAGTCCATACCCATGTACGGACTCACGGTCGTCCAATCAGCCAGATAGTGCCCCGCTAGCGCGGCTTCGTAGTGCTGCGCGGAAACCCCTATGTCACCGCGTTTGGCGTCGAGGATGGCGACGAGGCCGCACTCGCGCGCGGCTGCAAGCGAAGCTTCGAGTGCGCGCATCCCGTCAGGGCCGAATCGCTCGTAGCACGCGGACTGGAACTTGACGCAGGGGACGATGCCAGCGACCGCGCGCACGACGCCGGTGCTGAAGGCTTCCAGAGCGGCCGCGGGTGCGAGTCCCGCGAGTGGCTCTGGCATTCGCTCGCGTACCGGGTCTAGACCAACGCAGACTGGTGCGCCGAGTGCGTCAATCGCATCTAAGAGTCGATCGGCAGGATGCGCTACGGTTGTGGGCATCGGACTGATGGTAACGAGAGCAGTTACGCTTGCGCGATGGCAATGCGCGCAGCGGTGCTGGCAATCGGCGACGAGCTGGTGCTAGGGCAAGTTGCCGAGCGTCATGCGCAGGTGGTCTCAGCATCTCTGCTCGATGCGGGATTCACGACACACGAACACCGAACCGTCCCCGATGACCTAGAGGCGATCGTCGCCGCGCTGCGCGAACTCGCTAGGTCGAGCGACCTGCTGATCGTGACGGGGGGACTTGGCCCCACGGATGACGATTTGACGAGGCAGGCACTCGCACGCGCGCTCGGCGGCGAGCGACTTGTTGAAGACGACGATGCACGAAGCGCGCTGCTTAGGCGTTTCCAGCATCGTGGCGCGGTGATGCCACAACTCAATCTGCGCCAGACGCTGCGGCCAGAATCGGCGCGGACCCTGCCCAATCCGCATGGCACCGCACCTGGACTTGCCGTGCTGCTAGGAACAACACGCGTCTACTGCCTCCCTGGGCCCCCCAACGAGATGGAGCCAATGCTGCGCGGACATGTCCTTCCCGAACTGGTCGCCAGCGCGCCGAGAGGCGCTGGGAGTGAAGTGAGAACGATGGCGGTCCACACATGCGGACTCGCGGAAGCGGAGGTTGCACAGCGGCTCGGAGCGCTGATGGATCGCAACGCGAATCCACTGGTTGGCACGACTGCGAGTGCGGCGCTCGTCTCCGCGCGGGTGCGTGCTTGGGGGAGCGCGACGACCGATGGCTCATTCGAGAGCGTCACCGACGAGGTTCGTCGCCGCCTTGCGCCGTTTGTTTACGGTGATGGAACGGCGACGCTTGCGGGTGCGGTTGGCGCGCTGCTGCTTGCGCGCGGCGAGCGACTCGCGCTAGCAGAGAGTTGCACGGGCGGTCTTGTCGGCGAGTTGCTCACCAGCGTTGCAGGATCGAGTCGCTGGTTCGCGGGCGGTTGGATCGTCTACTCAAACGAGTTGAAGAAATCCCAGCTGAATGTGAGCGAGGCAACGCTGGCAGGAGAGGGGGCTGTGAGCGCAGCATGCGCGCGGGAAATGGCGATCGGCGCCGCTCAGTCCGCCGAGACCCGCTGGGGAGTGAGCATCACCGGAATCGCAGGACCTGACGGAGGATCCGCGGAGAAGCCGGTAGGAACGGTGTGGGTTGGTCTCGTCGATCGCAAGGCGGAGCAGCTCGCGCAGGCACGGCACTTTCGGATTCAAGGTGACCGCGAGGGCGTGCGCACGCGCGCGGCTCGACTCGCGCTGCAGTGGCTCCACATGGAACTTGTGGACGCTCCCCGCACGCGCCTTCTTTGGGAGGTAGTCGAAACATGACGCGCGCGTGCATCGGGCTGGGTACGAATCTTGGCGATCGCGAGCGCATGATCGACGATGCGATCGAGGCGATGGCGACCATCAACGCGCTCTCCATCATTGCGACGAGTTCGCTCTGGGAGACGGAACCTGTTGGTCCGCCACAGCCGCGGTACCTGAACGCGGTCTGCCTCGTGGAGTGCGCGCTTCCGCCCCGCGCTCTGCTCGACGCGCTGCAAGCCATCGAGGCGCGGATGGGTCGCGTGCGCTCGCCACAGACTCGCAATGGCCCGCGGACCATCGACCTAGACATCCTTCTCCTTGGCGACGAGTGCATCCAGGAACCGGGAATGGTCATCCCGCATCCACGCCTTTGCGAACGGGCATTTGTGCTCGCGCCGCTACTAGAAATCGCCCCGGACTGGGTGCATCCCGCGTCGAGAGAACCGCTAGCATCGGCTTTCTCGGCTCTTCAGGGAACCGATGCTGGGCGGGGCGTTGCCGTGTGGCGCGCTCGCACCGCATCCCTGCGCGGCTGAGTGTGACGGAGAACCGAATGACCCAGCCTCGACTCGCCCTTCTCGGCGCCGCCCTTTCACTGATTGCTTCAACGAGCATCGCGCTCGCGCAGGGGGAGGCGAAGTCCGCCGCTGCTCCGGCACCGGCAGCGGCTGCCACTCCAGGCGACGAAGCGCCGCCAATGCCCAAGTTGGAGGACATGTTTCCGAAAGTGGCGCTGAACGCCGAGTCGTTCACCGCTGACGAGAAGTCGCCAGAGGCGATCGCAAAGGGCACCGCACTGCTCGAGGCCTCAGCCGCGGCCTACAAGGCGGCGAAGGCAATGACCGACGAGGTCACTTGGCAGGTCGCGGTGCCTGGCGCGGGCGAACAGAAGGATTCGCTGTCGGTGGCGATTGGATCTGGCGAAGATCTGCAAGTCGACATTAGTGGGGCGCAACTCACTTCGGTCGGGGGCAAGATGTACTTCACCACGACCGACGCGAAGGACAAGTATGTCGTAGCTGATCTGGACGGCACTGTTGCCAACACGCTGCGGACGAAGTTCCAAGGGCTTGAACTTCCATTGCCTCATCTCGACTTCCGCGCGGGCGGCAAGCCGGTTGAGGCATTCAGCTTCGGCGGCTCGCACGCAGGCGCAGTGGCTGGGTTCCGCACAAAAGACGGCGTTGATCAGGTGGTGATTGCGGAAGGGGCGAATGACCTCCTTATCAGCATCGACCCGACCACCAAGTTCATCACGAGCATGGACCTAGCGCTCAGCCCTCCGGGTGCGCCGGAAGGAATTCGTTTCGCCGTGAAGTTCACCTTGGAGCCTAAGGCGATGGACGCGCTTCCGAAGCCGATTGCGTTCGATCCCGGTACGCGCAAGGCCGTCGATTCGCTCGAGGACTTGGCACCGGAAGCACCGAAGGAGATCGCAATCGGCGCCGAGGCACCGCTCTTCACGCTCAAGGATCTCGACGGCAAGGAGCATTCGCTCGAGTCGCTTCGCGGCAAGGTCGTGCTCATCGACTTCTGGGCGACATGGTGCGGTCCCTGCCGTAAGGGGCTCCCGTCGATCAACGAAGTCGCGAAGTGGGTCGCCGAGACCAAGCAGTCTGCGGTGGTGTTGGGCATCAATGTCTGGGAGCGTGGCGACAAGCCGGAAGTAAAGTCGCGCGAGTACTGGACGAAGGAAGGTTTCGTCTTCCCGACGCTGCTCGACTTCGACGGCGCAACCATTTCCAAGTACGGCTTCGGCGGAATCCCCGCGACCGTGGTGATTGGCACCGATGGCAAAGTCGTCAAGGTGCACACGGGCTTCGATCCCAAGGGAGACCTTGTCGGCGAACTGAAGGCCGAGATCACCAAGGCCTTGGGCGCGAAGGGCTGATCGAGTATCCAGGTATCCGCGCGCGTGGCCGTCGCCGACGACACATTCTTCGTCGTTGACGGCCACGCGCAGTTTTTTCGCGCCTACTACGCCATTCGCGGGGGGATGACTAGTCCAACCACGAATGAACCGACGCAGATGGCGTTCGGATTCGTGGGAATGCTCGCGAGGCTGATTCGCGAACGCCGCCCTGCACACCTCGTTCTCGTCATCGACGCGGCTGGCGATCAGGAGACATTCCGCTCCGAGATTTTCCCCGAGTACAAGGCGCACCGGGATCCAGCGCCGATCGACTTCCATGGGCAGGTCGAGCGATGTCTTGAGTTCACGAGGCTGATGGGGATTCCGATTTACGCAATCGAGCGCGTCGAAGCAGATGATGTGATCGCGACGATCGTGCGAAGGGTGCGGCGCGAGCGTCCAGAACTCCGCGTCCGCATCGTCTCGCGAGACAAGGATCTCTCGCAACTTGTCGACGAGCAGACGACTCTCTTCGACCCACAGTCAGGCACGGATCTTGGGCCCGAACAGCTCTTCGAGACAAAGGGGGTACGCGCCGATCAGGTCGCGGACATGCTCGCGCTGATGGGGGATTCGGTCGACAATGTTCCGGGGGTGGCTGGCATAGGCCCCAAGACCGCAGCGCAACTCATCACTTCGTATGGCTCGCTCGACGGCGTGCTCGCCAATCTCTCGGCGCTGACTCCGAGGCGCCGGGAGTCGATCGAAGCGGCGCGAGCCACGCTCGCAATCTCGCGGCGCTTGGTTGCGCTCAAGGAAGACTGCGACATAGAGCTCGACTATGCCAAGACAAAGAGCGATCTCTCGCGGGCGGATCGCGTGCGCGTGATCGAGCTGATGTCCACGCTCGGTTTCGGTCGGCTCAAGGGGGAGATTGTCGCGCTGCTTGGTGGAGAGGCGGCGCCGGAGTCGAGCACCCGGACCAACGCGGCGACTGCGGCAGGTGGGGCAGGTGACTCGTCGCAACCACAGGTGAGAAGGAAGGCAGCGTCAAGCCCCGCACCGCCGGCGAACGACGACCTCGCGAATGCGCCGCTCTTCGCGCCGCCTGGCACAGCGCTAGAAGAATCGCGCGCTGCGGGGATCTCGCCCGAGCACCCTGCGCGCAAGGCGGATTACCGGCTCGTGCGCACAGGCGAAGAACTCAAACTCGTCGTGGCGGAAGCGCAGGCAGCGGCCGCTGCAGGCGCGCGTATCGCGTTCGACACCGAGACCGACGGGCTCAACACGCGGGTCGCGAAGCTTTGTGGGATCAGCCTCGCGTGGACGGCAGGGAAAGCGGTCTACATCCCGGTGCGATCTCCCGAACCCGCATCGCACTGCTCGCTTAGTGAGGTGCTTGCCCAAGTCGGGCCGCTCCTCGAGGACGCGGCGGTTGGCAAGGTGGCCCACAACGCGAAGTTCGACATTCAAGTGCTTGATCGGCACGGCATCCGCGTCCGTGGGCTCGTTGGCGATTCAATGATCGCGTCGTATGTCAACGATTCGACGCGCGTGAGCCACTCGCTCGACTCGCTCGCGCAGGCGTATCTCGACTACGCACCGATTCCTCTAAAGAACCTCATCGGAACCGGCGACTTTCAGCGCACATTCGATCAGGTGCCGCTCACAGACGCGGCCATTTACGCAGCCGAAGATGCGGATATCGCCCATCGTCTCGACGCGCGGCTAACCGCGCTCGTGGATGCCGAGGGACTAGGGCGTCTCTACCGAGATCTCGAGGTTCCCCTCGTGGAAGTTCTCGCGAGCATGGAGTCCAACGGCATCCGCGTTGATGCGGCCGAACTCAATCGGCAGTGCGAGCGTCTCTCGCACGAGGCTGACGCATTTCGTGACGCGATTGTTGCCTCAGCGCCGCACGCGTTCAACCCCGACAGCCCGAAGCAGCTCGCTGCGGTGCTCTTCAACGAACCGACCGACTCGCCGCCCGGTCTCGGACTTCCGTTGCGGCAGCGCAGCGGCGCGGCACCGAGCACGAGCGTTGAGGTCCTCGAGAGACTCGCGGCAGACCCAGCCGTAGCGAGCGAGATTCCGGCGAAGATGATTGAGTACCGGCAACTCCGCAAACTCGTCGGCACCTATCTCGTCGCGCTGCGCGAGGCGATCGAGCCGACCACGGGTCGCATTCATGCATCGTTTCATCAGACCGGGACGGCGACCGGTCGGCTCTCCTCAAGCGAGCCGAACATGCAGAACATCCCGATTCGCACAGCACTCGGCAGGGAAGTTCGTCGAGCGTTCGTGCCGCCGCCGGACTTCATGCTGCTCTCGTGCGACTACTCGCAGATCGAGCTTCGTGTGCTCGCTCATCTTGCCAACGACCCCGCCATGATTGAGGCGTTTCAGGCCGGTCTCGACATTCACGCGACGGTCGCCGGGCAAGTGCATGGCATTCCGGTCGAACGTGTGACAAGCGAGCAGCGGAGCGGCGCGAAGATGGTGAACTTCGGCATCGTCTACGGCATCACACCGTACGGTCTTGCGCGCCGCCTCGGCGGCTCCACAACCCCGCAGCGCGCCAAACAGATCATCGATGCCTACCGCGCCCGGTACTCGAAGATCGATTCCTTCCTCCAGCGCTGCGTCGACGAAGCGAAGGAACGGGGCTTCGTCACCACGATGCTTGGGCGTCGGCGCGCAGTCCCTCAGGTTGCTTCGCGCAATCCCGCCGAGCGCGCTCTTGGAGAACGCATCGCGATCAACACCGTTGTGCAGGGAAGTGCAGCCGACATCATGAAGCTCGCGATGCTCGACATCCATCGCGCAATGCCTGCAGCCTTTCCTGACATGCGACTGCTGCTGCAGATCCACGATGAACTCGTCCTCGAAGCTCCTGCGACTTGCGCCGAAGCTGCGCTCGCGTGGGTGCGCGGGCGTATGGAGGCCGCCACGACGCTCGCGGTGCCTTTGGTTGCGGAAGGAGCGATCGCCGCGAACTGGTACGACGCGAAGTAGCGCGAGCTAACACGCGCAGGAAGCGCCTTGGGTTGACGAGTTGCCGTGCTTCGCTACCATCCAACGCCCTGAATCCGTCCTGCGGATGAAGGGACTTGTGCCCGTTTGGGGCGGTAGCTCAATTGGTTAGAGTACCGGCTTGTCACGCCGGTGGTTGCGGGTTCGACCCCCGTCCGCCTCGCTTCGCGCCCCCCGACTAGGGGGGTTTTTCATTGGTGTTTTCGTTGGTGCACGACGCGCGGTTTCATGCGTGCGCGCCGCGCTTCCACTTGATGTTGCATCCCATCGAGGGCAGTTGTTTGGCGCTTGGTGCACGGCCCGCCAGAATCGCCGCCGCCGCGGCGCGAATATCACAGCCGCTCACCGCGACACCGTTGCCTGGCCGACTGGCGTCAAGCTGTCCGCGGTATACCAACTCATGTGCAGCATCGAAGAGAAAAAAGTCTGGCGTGCAAGCCGCATCGAACGCGAGGGCGGCCGACTGATCTTCGTCGTGCAGATAGGGAAAGTCCCAACCGTGCGCATTCGCTGTGCTGGCCATCGCCTCAGGACCATCCGCTGGATGGGTTGTCACATCGTTAGAGCAGATCCCGACGACGCCAAGTCCGTCACGAACAAGGTCACGCGCAAGGGGGCCAAGCGCCTCTTGCACATGCACCACATAGGGGCAGTGGTTGCAGATGAACATCACAAGCAGCGGCTTGCTGGCGAGGTCGCCGTTGCGAACCATCGCACCGGTACGAACATCACGGAGGGAGAACGCCGGGCAGCGGCGACCGAGGCTCGCCATTGTTGAAGGGGTGAGGGCCATGCGTTGATCTCCGAAGTATGGGGAGCCAATCTGAACTGGCGTTGCAATCGGACGCGCCAGCAGCGAAGATGATGGTAACGATGCCCCGCGCGAGCGACGACGACGAAGAGGAACTCGACGAGGGGCCAAGCGATGAAGATGTCAGGCGCTTCTCGCGCTCGCGCACGCGTCCCTGTCAGGAGTGTGGCACGCCGGTACACGACGAAGCGGACATCTGTCCGCGCTGCCACGCATTCCAGTGGGAGAGTGAGAGGGTGCGCGGTGGACCGCTCGCGCGTCGCACCATTCGATTTGCTGTCGTGCTCGCCGTCGTACTCACCGCGCTCGCGCTTAGTGGGCTGCTGTTCGTGATCGTGCGCTAGCGAGTTCGTTCGCTAGGAAGCAGTAGACCCCCGATTCTGCGTGGATCACGCGAAATCGGGGGCCTTATGTTGTCGAGCAATGCCCGGAAACAAGTGGGCAGTGCCCCCTGAAGGACTCGAACCTTCGACCCGCTGATTAAGAGTCAGCTGCTCTACCAACTGAGCTAAGGAGGCGACTTGGGGGAGGGGAGTATAGCGACCACGCGATCACTTCTTGCCGCAGCAGGCCTTGTACTTCTTTCCCGAACCGCATGGACAGGGCTCGTTGCGCCCGACAGCGATCGTCGCGCCCTCGGGAACGGTCGGCATGCGCGCCGCAGCACGCAGAGAACTGCCTCCCGCGGCTACCGCCTTCGCGGCAACACCCGACGGCGATCCCGCGCGTTCGGCGAGCTCGATGTCGCGGTCCTGCTCGGTGCGAGGAACCTGCGCAGTCATGCCCGGCGCGGAAGCGGCGTCAGCCGAATCGGGAGTGCGATCCGCTGCCGTCGCCGCGCTAGCGGGAACAGGCGCCGGAGGAACAGCACTCGGCGCACCTGCTGGCGCCGTGGCCGGAACGGCCGGTACCGCGCCCGGTGGCGGTCGCATTGGCTGAGGCGAGAGCTTGCCCTTGAAGACAAGATCGGTCACGCGCTCGCGCACGCGCGCGAGCATCTCGCCAAAGTTGCGCGACGACTCTTTCTTGAACTCAATGCGCGGATCCTTCTGACTGAATGAGCGGAATGAGATCGAGTCGCGCGTCTGATCCATCGTGTGCAGGTGGTCCTTCCACGCCTGATCGAGAATCTGAAGCAGCACGAACCGTTCAAACTGTTCCAGCTCCTCGCGCATGAGACGCGGGAAGCGCGCGGAGAGATACGCGCGTGCATCTGCTCGGAGCGCGGCGCGCTCTTCCGCAGGGGGACGGAGTGTCACGGTCTTCAGGAGCCACGCTTCGAGCGCCTGCGCACGCGCCTCAGCATCGTCGCCGTGACCAGCCGCAGTCGCGTCAGCGGCGACCGATTCAAGGATGCGTTCGATGCGCGCGGCGATTCGCTGAGCATCCCACTTCTGCGCCTCGGCGATGAGCATGCCGCGCAAGACGCCCGGGTCTGTCGATGGCAGAGCGTTGGGTTGCCAGTCGACTTCG
>Ga0233425_10007819_pt1 | contig 14703 bp, 6 predicted proteins | sample Watercolumn_Towu_2_FD_181712 | JGI IMG/M metagenome (GOLD analysis project Ga0233425, IMG submission 181712) | Freshwater microbial communities from Lake Towuti, South Sulawesi, Indonesia - Watercolumn_Towuti2014_140_MG | ecosystem: Environmental > Aquatic > Freshwater > Lake | place: Indonesia...
GCCGCGCTCTCCACCTCGCGGGCGTCATACTGCCCGCACACCTGCATCGCGAGCAGGCCCGCCGCGGCCGAGGCGTAGGACGGCGAGTGCCCGGGCTGATAACAGAACGCTCCGGCCTCGGCGCCGCGCTTCGCCGAACCGCCGAAACAGCGCTTCACGTAGCCCACCGACAGGTCGATCGCCGCCGCGGGCACGTCCATCTCCGCGTTCTTCGCCGCGCGCAACGCCATGAGCTGCCAGATCGTGACCGAGAGGTCCGCGTCGCGCGACTTCGGCTCGTACCGCCAGCCGCCCGCGTCCCCGTCCCCCTTGCGCTTCTGGTCCTGGCTCCCGAGGATCAAGGACAGCGCGCGGGAGAGCCGGTCCCGTAGGCGCGCGTCCTGCTGGCCGTCGGCGCCCATCCCCAGCATCTCCGCGAGCATCAGCGACGTGATGCCGTGCCCGTACATGCGCGAGCCGTCGCGCGCGCCGAAGTAGCCCTCCCCGTCCTGACGATCGTCCTTCAGCACGAACTCCAGCGCGCGCCGCACCGACTCGCCCTCGGGCGTCGGATCGCCCGCCCCGTGGCCGACCGCGGCGAACGCGAGGATCGAGAGCGCCGTCATCGCCGTCACGTTGCCCGAATCGCCGATCGATCCGTCCGGCTTCTGCTGCGAGCGGAGGAAGGCCAGCGCGCGAGCGACGGCCTCGTCGACGCGTCCGCCCCCGGCGTCCGCCTCCGGATCCTCGCCCGGCGCGCGGCCGGCCGACGCCAGCGCCATCGCCGCCAGCACCGCGCCGGCGCCGCGGCGCCAGCGTCCGCCTCCATCGCTCGATCGCCTGGTCCTCATCGCGCTCCCTCCTGAGACCCGATGTCCGAAACCGGTACCCGGCCCGATTCGGGTGTCAGGGTTCAGGGTTCAGGTGTCAGGGTTCAGGTGTCAGGGTTCAGGGTTCAGGTGTCAGGGTTCAGGGTTCAGGGTTCAGGTGTCAGGGTTCAGGGTCCGCCTAACAGCCTAACAGCCTCCAGCCTACTTCTGCATCTCCGTCGCGAGGCGCTCGAAGTAGGCCTCGACCATCGGCCGGTATTCCTCCGGCACCGCTTCCCGCCTCGCGTCCATCAGGTCACGAGCCACCTTCGGCGGCAGCTTCGCCCAGTCGGGATCGCCCGCGCCCGCCCTCGGACCGTCCACCGCCTCGCCCCCGGCCGTCCCGGCGCGCTGCGCCGCCTGCCCCTCCGACGGCGGCGCGCGCGAGGCCGCGATGCGCGACGACGCCATCGCCTGTGCCTGGGCCTGCGCCGCCTGCGACATCGCCTGCTGGGCGGGCGCGGAGGGCGACGGCATCGCCTCGGCGGACGCCGCGGCCCGCGCGGCATCGAGCTGGTCCAGCGCGCGGGCCATCCACGGTCCGGCCGCGTCCGCCGCCTCCCCCGAATCCGACGACGGCGCGGCCGGCGCCGTCATCGCGCCCTTCATCGCTTCCATCTCCTGCACGCGCCGGCCGATCTCGTCCCGCGCCGCCGCCACGGCGGGCGCCGCCGCGGCCGCCTGCGGCGCCGTCGCGAGCGCCTCGCCCGCCGCCCGCATCTCGCCGCGGGCGGTCGCCTCGGTGCGTGCGCCGAGTTGCTGCAGCTCGTCGCCGGTCTCGTTCCCCAGCCGCTCGCCGTGGCGGCCGGCCCGCGCGAGGTCCGCGCCCGCGCGCGCCGTCGATTCCGCGACCGGCGTCTGTTCGCCGGCCAGCCGGCCCTGCTCCGCCGCCCCGCGCGCCGCCATCTGGTTGAGGCGGGAGGCGATCGCGTCCGCCTCCGCGGCCAGTTGCCTCGCCGACTGCGCGGTCGCGCCGGCCTGTTCCGCCGCGGCGGCGGACGGCGGGGGCGCCGGCGCGGGCGCATCGGCCTGCGCGAGGGCCTGACCCTTCGCGGCCTGATCGGACGCCTGACGGAGCGACTGGCCGGCCTCGGCCATCTGCCGGCCGAGCGCGCCCTTCTCGCCCGACAAATCCCGCGGGATGTCCCGCGCGGCCTGGCGCAGCAGGTCCGCCGCCTTCTCGAGCGGCGGCCTCGCCTCCGGCCGCCCGGCCTCCGCGACGGCGCGCGCGGCGGGCTCGGCCTGTGCGCGGGCGGTCTCGGCCGCCCGCTCCGCCAGCAACTGCGCCGACCGGGCGAGCGCGGCGGCCGCGTCCGCCTGCTCCCCAGCCAGTCGGTCCGTCGTCCCGGCGATCTGCTGCTCCCGCGCGTGGGCCCGCTGCAAATCTCCGGCGGCGCGCTGCGCGGTGTCGCCCGCGATCCGCGCGAGCTCCTGCCGCATCGGAGCGTTCGACGCCAGCTCGCGCTCGAGCGCCTCGATCGTCGGCGCGGAATCCCGCGCGGCCGCCTCGGCGAGGATCTCCGCGCGGCGGTACTGGTCGTCCAGCGCGTTGCGCAGTCCAATCTCGGACTCGGCCGCCCGCAGCTCGTCACGCGTGGGCTCCGCCTCGCCCCGGTCGAGGCCGGCGTAGTGCCCGGCGAGGAGTCCCAGCGCCTCCTCGGTCCGCGCCTGCGGCACGGTCGCCGCGCGCAGCTTCTCGCCGCGCGAGGCGGCGTCGGTCGCCGCGGCCGCCTCGCGGAGCAGATCCTCCGCGCGCGGCGGCGCCTGCCGCAGCATCGCGATCGCGTCGTCGGCGTCGCGCGCCCGCTCGCGGCCCTCGGGGGTCGCCAGGTCCTGCGCGGCCGCGTCGCGCCGGATCGAATCCCGCGCGGCGTCGACGCGGTCGTTGAGCGTCTCCTGCCGCGACAGGAGATCGTCCGACGCCGACCGCGACTCCGGCTCGGGCCGGTCGGCCGCGCCCGCGGCCTGGGCCTCCGTCCGCCCGCGCATCTCGCGCGCGGCCTCGTGGAGCGCCGCGAGCTTCTCGCCGAGCGAGGGCGCCCGCTGCGCGATCGCCGCCCGGGACTCCTCCACCGCCGCCTGCGCCGCCGCGCGCGCCTCGTCCAGGCCCTGCGCGACCTTGGCCGCCGGCTCCGGGACCGGCCGCGCCTCGCGGCCCTCCTGGGCCCGCGCCTGCATCTCGTCGTGGACCTGCCGGGCCTCGCCGCTCCGAGCCGCGCGCGCGATCGCCTCGCCGACCGCCGTTGGCAGGCCGGCCTTCTGCGACTCCTTCGCCGCTCCCGGCGCCGCCTGCTCGATCTCCCGCCACGCCTCCGCGCGCCGGCGCGCGGCGCCGGCCGCTCCCCAGCGCTCCTCGGCGGCGAGCGCCGCCGACGCCCGCGCGACCTCGCCGACGTCATGGCCCGCCTCGATCCGCGCGAACGCCTGTTCGACATCGCGTACGGCTTCGAGCGTCCCGGCCGGGGGCTCCGCCGACGCGTTCCGCGCCAGCGACTCCAGCACGTCCGCCGTGCGATCGAGATCCTTCGGAAACCGCGGATCGCCGTCGCGACGCCGCTCCTCGAGGGCGGCGCGGTCGCGCAGCCGCGCGGCGGCCGCATCGAGCGCCTCCCGCGTCTCGGCGACGGCCCGGTCGAGCCGTTCCCCGCTGCGGCCCGCGGCCAGCTCGGCCTTCTCGGCCCGCTCCCGAGCCCGGGCGACGCTCTCCGCCGACCGGCCGGCCATCCGCTCGAGGTCCTCCCGCGCGGCGCGGCCGAGTTCGTCGAGCCGGGCCGCGATGGGCGCGAGCGCGGCGCCCGCGCGGACCAGTCCGTCCCGCGCCGCGCGCGCGGCGGCGGGATCGACGGCCCCTTCGGGGAGCGACCCGTCGGGGGTGCGGGCGACGTTCTTCCGCGCCGCGGCCAGCGCGCGGTCCAACTCCTCCGACAGGCGACGCACGGGCTCCGACGCCGGCGGCGCCAGCGGGCGGAGGGCCTCCCACTGCGCGCGCAGCTCGTCGGCGCGGTCGACGGCCGCCGACGCCCGGGCCATCGTCTGCTCCCGCCGCGCGGCGTCGTCCGTCGCCTCGCCGGCGAGCCGGGCCAGGTCGGCCTGTTCGCGGGCGAGCCGCTCCAGCCGCGGCTGCGTGGCGCGCCCCTCGCGCGCCGCCAGCAGGCGGTCGAAGTCGCCCCCGAGCCGATCCGCGAGCTCGGAGACCTCCCGCAGCTTCTCCACGGCGCGGCCGGGCCCGGACGGGTCCGGCGCATCCGCCGGATCGGACGCCCACGCGCCTCGGGCCGCGGCGAGCGCGTCGCGATCGATGGCGCTCAGGGCGCGGCCGGCGAGCGCGAGATCCCGCGCCACGTCCCCCGCGCGGACCGTCTCGATCGCGCGGCGGATTTCCTCGCGCGCCCGGTCGGCGCGCGCCTGAACGGCGTCGACCGCGGCGCCCAGTCGGGCCATCGCCTGCCGGCGTTGCGCGTCGGTCGGCGGCGATCGCGAGATCTCGGCGTGGACCCCGCCCGCCGTTCGCCTCGCGCCCGCCGCGGCGGCGGCGAGTTCCCGCAGCGCCTCGCGCGCCCGGCGCGCGGCCTGCAGCGCGCGGCGTTCCGCGGCATCCTCGCCCTCCGGGGCGACGGCGAAGCGGAGCGGCGGCGTCTCGCCGCGGTTGCCCTTGAGATCGGTCACGACGAATTTCGTCATCACCCGGTCGCCGGGCTTCAGGCCGAGATCGATCAGCTCCCAGCGGCGGTCCACCCGCGCCTCGGCGCCCGTCACGCACATCGCCTCGCCGGCGGCCGCCCAGCCGCGGCCGTTGACCTGCACGACCTGCTCGACCGACGCGAGGGCGAGGTCATCGCGCGCGAGCGCCTGCAGCGCGAGCGATCCGGCGGGGTCCACGGCGCCGACCGTCGTGGGCTCCACGATTTCGACCGTCGGGACGAGATCCGCCTGGACGCGGATCTCGTGGCGCGGCGCGAGGCGGTTCTCGAAGCCCGTGTCGAGCGCGACGAGCCGGGCCTGGTAGGTGCCCGGCGCGCGGAGGCGCACCTCCGCCCTCCAGGTGCGATCGTCCACGCGGCGCGCCGCGACGACGTTCGTCGCGCCGCCGGCGTCGATCCGCAGTTCCGCGCGGCGCACGGCCGGCTCCACGCGGAGCTCGAGGTCAACGACCGTCCCCTCGAGTCCGTCCAGGTCGCCGGACGTCTCCGTGACGGCGAGGTCCGGGCGGCCCGTGTAGGCGGGGTGCCGGTACGTCTTGCGGAACTCGACCACGCGCGGCGGCGGGACGGCGGTCAGGACGTGGCGGCGCGTCACCGCGTCGCCGCCGCGCACGCGGTAGACCAGCCGCCCCGACCGCGGCTGCACGTCGGCGGCGAAGCGGCGCCCGCCGATCGGCTTCATGCGGACGCGCGAGCGCGGGCCGCCGCCGTCCCACGCGTCGAGGCGGATCTCGTCGGCCGGGGCGCCGGACACCTCGACCTCGACGCTCACGTCCTCGCCCGCCAGGGCGAGGCCGTCGGGCGGCGACGGCCGGGCGATGCGGATGTGCGTGCGCGACACGCGCTCGATGTCGGCGCCCGGCGCCAGCGCGCGCGCGAGCAGGCGGCGGTAGTGCAGCCCCGGCAGGAGCGAGAGCGCGAGCGTCGCGAGCGCGGCCAGCGCGGCGAGCCAGGCCCACCGGCGCACCAGGGCGTGCGGCAGGAGGGTCTTCGTCGCGACGCCCTCGAGCCGGCGCGACACGTCCCGCTGCAGCAGCGCGCGGAAGACGGCCGAGTCCCACTCCCGCTCCGGACCGCCGCGCGCGAGCTCGACGGCCGAGAGCAGGTCCTCGCGCAGTTCGGGCCGGACGTGCTCGATCAGCCGCGCCAGTTCCCGCTCGTCGAGCGGGCGCCGCAGCCGGCGCACGCACAGGAACCACAGCGCGGCCAGGACGGTGGCGTAGACGAACACGCTCAGCGCGAGGCGCGCGCCGTCCTCGATCAGGAACGCCCGGTCCAGCGCCGCCACGGCCGCGGCGGACGCGAGCAGCGCGGCGGCGGCCGCGCAGACGCCGCGTTCGACGATCAGCCGGCGGCGGCGGCGGCGGAACGCCTCGAGGTGCGAGCGGATGACGGGATCCAGCGCCACGATCGGCCCCTGCGACGTCGCGATCATAGCAGCCCCTCCCGTTTCCGGACGATCCATTCCGCCGTCAGCAGCAGCACGACGAGGGCGAACCAGGGATAGCCGCGGGCGAGGTCGGTCTCGCTCTCGACCACGCGGCCGCGGCTCAACGGGCGGAGCGCGGCGACGGCCCGGTCGATGTCTTCCTCGAGCGAGACCGCGCCCTGTCCCGCGGCGGCGATCTCGCGGACGAGGTCGGCGCGCAGGGCGCGCTCCACGCGTTCGGCGGTCGGCGGGGCGCGCACGGCGAACGCCGCCCGCACGCGCGTCGCCTCCTCCGGCCAGCCCCGCACCGACAGCGTCACCTCGTAGGCGCCCGCGTCGAGTCCGTCGGTGAGCGCCTGGAAGAGGCCCGACCCCGACTCGTCGGCGCGCAGGGGGACGGAGGCGACCCGCCGGCCGTCGCGATGGAGGAGCGCGGTCACGGCGGCATCGCGGACGCCCGTGCCGGCGGCATCGCGCAGCCGCGCGCGCAGGCCGACGGGCTCGCCGGGACGCGGGAAGATCGGATCGACGTCGAGCGAAGCGCGCGCGTCGCGGACGGCATACGGCGACTCCATGATCCAGAGCAGCACCTGGTTCCAGAAGCGCGCATGGCGGGCATCGGCCACTTCGTAGCGCCAGCGCCACGTCTCGTCGGTCGCCGCGTAGAGGACCTTCCCGGCCCCGAACCGCCGCAGGACGAAGACGGGCGCGGGCGGTTCGCCGGTCGTTTCGACGAGCGTCTCCGTGCCGGGCCGCGCGCGCGCGGGGGCGATCCAGTGCGGCGGGGGGAGCCGCGACCAGACGGGGGGCGCGCCGGGATCGGCCGCCCCGGCCTCGAGTTCGAGGGCCGCCAGCGCCGCGCCGGCCGCCGTGCGCCGGAGGCCGGGCGCGTCGGGCCCGCGCGGGGCGTCCCCGCGGTCGACCGGCCACAGCGCGCCCAGCGGGCTGGCGGCGTAGTCCCGCTGCCGGCCGCGCGGGCCGTCGAGCAGCACGAGGCCGCCGCCGCGGTCGCCGACGAAGCCGCGCAGGGCCTCGAGGTCGGCGGCCGTCCAGGCGGCGGCGGGCACCTCGCCGAGGACGACCACGTCGTAGGCGTCGAGGTCCTCGCGCGTCGGCGGGAACGCGCCGTCCCGCAGGCCGCGCGGCACGGCCGACTCGCCCGCGAGCACGGCGTTCGCGTCCCACTGCTCGTCGCGCTCGACGAGGTTCCGCAGGTAGCGCCACTCCCAGCGCGGCCGCCCGTCGATCAGCAGGATGTGGCGTTTGCGCAGGATCGCCAGCAGCGTCGCGTCGCGGCGGTTGTTGGCGGGATCGACGTCGCCCTCGACGTCGGACACCTCCGCCTCGATGGTCACGGGGCGGCCGGACCGCCGCACCGACGCGGCCGCATCGTCTTCGCGCTCCGCGACGAGGGGCTCGAGGGGGAAATCGAACGGCACCGTCCGCGCGCCGGAGCCGTCGGTCGTCAGTTCCCGCTCCCAGACGATCGCCCCGCCGGAGCGGATGCGCGCGTGGAACGTCCGGCCCGCCGGCAGGCGGTCGCGGACGACGATCTCGCCGTGGACGCGGTCCTTGTGGAAGACCGACCGCGGCGCCCGGACGTCGGCGACCGACAGATCCGCGGGCGGGCGCTCGCTGCCGAATCCGACCATCTGCACGGGGATGCCCCGCGCGGCGAGCATCTCCGCCGCCGGCGCCGGCGGCGGGCCGGCGTTGTGCGCGCCGTCGGTGAGGAGCAGGACGGCGCGGGGCGGTTCGGACTCCGCGCCGGCGGCGGCATCCGGGCGCGGCGCGGGCACGGCCTCGTTCAGGGCGAGCGCGAGGTCGGTCTCCGGCCCGTCGGGCGGCCGGTCGAACCGGGCCGGGACGGGCACGCGGCGGCCGGTCGCGCCCGCGCGCCCCTGCCAGAGGCGTTCCAGCCGTCCGCCCTCGAGGGCGAAGAGTTCCACCTCGTGCCGTTCCGCCAGGGCCGGGAGCGCGGCGCGGTCGCCGTCGAGGAGCAACGCCTGGAGCCGCTGCCAGCGCGGCGCGGCGGCGGCGCGGTCCATGGCTTCGCGCACGGCCGGCGGCGCGACGGCGGCGGCCTCGTCGGCCGCGGACGCGAATCCCGCGCGGAGGTCCCGCTCCCAGGCGATCGCGGTCAGGCGGAGCGCGTCGCCCGCCGGGCCGGCGGCCTCGTCGGGGGCGGCGGCGAGGCGGCGCGCGGGTTCGAGCAACTGCGCGCGGAGGTCGGCGGCGGCGCGGCCGGGCGCGGCGCCGCCCGGCGCGGCAGCGAAGGGCGAGAGCCGCGCGCCCGGGATCGGCCGTTCAAGCGCGCCGCCGGGCAGCCGCCAGCCGACCGCGGCGTGGCTGGAGCCGGTGCCCTCCTTCACCAGCGCCTCGACGTAGTAGCACCGGCCCGCCTCCAGCCGCACGGGCCGCGACTGCTGCGCCGGGTCGCGGTCCCACTGGAGCGGATCGGTCCATTCCCGGACCTGCGCGACGAGCCGCCGGCCGTCCGGCGAGTCGCCGCGGTCGTTGAGCCAGAGCTGGCATTCGTCGTCGCCGCTGATCCAGAACACGTAGTCGCCCGAGACCGGCGGCGTGACGCTGCCGCGCAGGCGCGCGCCGAACGCGTCGCGCGTGTCGTCGCTCGTCGCGAAGGCATCCAGCCGCTGCGTCGCCGACGGCGGACGCCGGAAGGCCGGCGAGCCGGTGAGGTCGGCCACGCGGGTGCCGCCGACGCCGTCCCATCGCTCGAACAGGATCCCGCCCCGCGCGGGCAGCCGCGCGAGGGCCGCCGGATCGGCCCGTCCGAGGGCGGCGGCGGCCAGCTCGATCTGCGCCAGCGCGTTGGACGCCCAGCCGGCGCCCTCGGCGCCCGGCGGGTCGGCGGCGCGGCCGAGGGCCTCGGCGGCGTCGAGCAGTTCGGTGCGCAGGGCCCCGCCGGGAATCCAGCCCATGCGGTGCGCCAGGCGCAGGCGGCGGCCGGGCTCCATGGCGGGGTCGTCGAAGCCCATGCTGGCGGAGGCGTCGACCACCACGCTCACGCGCGCGAGTTCGCCGACGACGCGGCGGTGGCGCAGGACGGGCCCGGTGAGCGTGAAGACGGCGAGCGCGACGGCCGCGGTCCGCAGCGCGGGCAGGAGGCGGCGCATCGGCGGGCGGGCGGCGCGGAGTTCGAGGCGGTAGAGCGCCCACGTGGCCGCGCCGGCGAGGATCGTCCACGCGATCCCCCACCCCGGCGCCCAGTCGCCATGGAAACCGAACGTCGTCATCACGTCTCCCGCCGCGCGGAAAACCGGCGCACCAGCAGCCGCTCCGCGAACAGGGCCGTCGCGAGCAGCGCGAGCAGCGGACGCCAGAGCTCGCGGCCGAAGCGGCGTTCGCGCGCCTGCTGCGCGTACGCGTCGCCCGACCGCGCCACCGTCGCGCCGAGGTCCTTCGCGAGCGCGTCCATCCCCGCCGCCGGGAGCGTCGCGAGGTCGGACTCCGCGGGGGGGACTCGCACGACGAAGTGGTTCGTCTCGCCGCCGGCCGTCACCAGCTCGTAGAGGCCGGGGCGGCCGGTATCCTCGAACTCGCAGGCGGCGCGCGCGCCGCGGGCGACGGGGATGCACGGATGCGCGGCGCCCTCGGGGTCGACGAACCTCGCCTCGCGGCCCGCCTCGGAGGCCGGCAGCAGCGCGGCGAGGCGCCGGCCGACGTCGACGTTGCGCGGCGGGTGGATCGTGGAGGCGAGGTAGGCCACGATCTCCTGCATCAGCGGCAGGTAGAACGGCCGCAGCGGAAGGTTGCTCCAGTCGGCGTCCGCCGGCGCGGCGGCGAGGATGACCCGGCCCGCGCCGAAGCCGCGCTCGACGAGGAACGGGTCGCCCGAGTCGAGGCGGGCGATGACCGTCGCGTCGCGCGCGGCCGCCTCCGCGGCGCCGCCGTCGGCGGCGAGGCGGTGCCACGTCCGGAGCTGCGCGCCGCCGAGGCTGCCGAAGCGCGGATCGTTGAACAGCGCGAGGGCCGGGTGGGTGAAGTGCTGGCCCACGATCGCCGCCGGCGCGGCGCCCTCGCCCGCCGCGCCGTCCGCCAGCGCCGCCAGCGGCAGCGGCAGCAGGCCCGCGCCCCCGGCATGGAGCCGCGCGTTGTACCAGTCGGCGCGGGCGCGGTCGCCGGGGAGGACGAGCACGCCGCCGCCGTCGCGCGCGAAGGCCGCGAGCGCGTCGGCGACGCGGTCGTCGAGGCGCGGGACGTTGGCGAGGATCGCGACGCGCGCGTCGGCGAAGACGTCCGGCCGCGCCTGCTCCGCGTCGACCGTCCGCGCGCGGATGAGGTTGGCGACGCCGGGCCGGCCGTCGGGGAACGGCTGCAGCGCCAGTTCCAGGTACGCGGTCTCCGAGCGCAGGGGATCGGCCGACACGTCGCCGCTGAGAATCGCCACGGGCAGGCGGTCGAGGACGAGGACGGCGACGCGGGCGGCGTTGTCGCCCTCCAGCCGGTCGGCCTCCGCCCGCGCCTCCATCCAGTGCGAGCCGGGCCGGTCGAAGCGATGCGTGAAGAGGAGCTGCCCGGTCTCGCCGGGCGCCAGCGAGACCTGCGAGGCCTCGCGCTCGGCGCCGTCGACGCGGAACCGCACGCGCAGGTCGCGGACGGCGGCGGCGCCGTGGTTGCGCAGGTTGACGCGCGCGAGGACCGGCTGCCCGACGCCGAGGAGCTGGCGGGAGACGTCGACCGAGACGACGCTGACGTTGTCGCGCGCGCCGGCGTCGACCGGGAACAGGACCACCCGCGGACGCAGCGGCAGGGCGGCGAGGCGGGCGGCCGCGCGGGCGCGCTCGCCCGACTCGCCCTCGCCCCAGCTCGCGCGCTGGAAATCGCTGAGGACGATCAGCTCCCGGTCCGCCTGACGCGCGGCGGAGGCGAAGAGCGCGGCGGCGGCGCGCAGGCCGGCGGCCGGGTCGGCGGCGCCGTAGCCGGCGCGTTCGCCCTCGAGCGAACGCCGCAGGGCGCCGCGGTCGACGGACGGCTCGGCGGGGGCCGCGAGCGGCCCGGCGAGGCCGACCACGGCGGCATCGGAGCCGCGCGGCAGGCCGTCGAGGATCCGCCCCGCCTCTTCGCGGGCGCGGTCGAAGGCCGAGCGCGCGGCGTCGCCCGCCTGCATGGAGAGGCTGTTGTCGAGGAGGATCACGTACGACCCCGGCGCGTGGCGCGCGAGGTGGCTCCAGCCGGTGAGGACCGGCCGGGCCATGCCGAGCGCGAGCAGCGCCGGGATCGCCATGCGCAGGAGGAGCAGGAGGATCTCCTCGAGGCGCAGGCGGCGGCGGTTCGTGCGGAGGATGTCCTCGAGGAACGCCGTCGCGCCCCAGCGCACGACGCGGAAACGGCGGCGGTTGAGGAGGTGGATGACGAGCGGGATCGCCGCGGCGGCCAGCCCTCCGAGCAGGATGGCGTTGAGGAAGCTCATGCGCGCTTCCGCCGGAGGGTGAGATAGCTCGCGAGCGCGTCGGCGTAGGGTTGGTCGGTCACCAGCGGGACGAGGTCGATGCGGTGGCGGCCGCAGCCGCGGCGGAGTTCCTCGCGGAACGCCTCGACCTTCGCGAGGTAGGCCTGCCGGAGCTGCGCGGGGTCGACGAGATGGCGTTCGGCGGCGGTCTCGAGCGAGTCGAAGCGCGTCCACGAACGGAACGGGAAGTCCAATTCGTCGCGGTCCCAGATCTGGAAGACGAGAACCTCGTGGCGCGCGTGGCGCAGGTGCGCGAGGGCGGCGAGGAGATCCGTCGCGCGGCCGAAGCAGTCGGAGAGGATGATCAGCAGGCCGCGGCGGTGGATGCGGGGCACGAGGTCGTGCACGACGCCGGCGAGCTCGGTCTCGCCGCCGGGCGCCGAGCGCGACAGGGCGTCGATCAGCACGTGCAGGTGGCCCGGGCGCGCGCGGGGCGGGACGTACTCGCGCATCTTCGTGTCGAAGACCACCAGGCCCACGCCGTCGGCCTGCTGCAGCATGAGGTAGGCCAGGCAGGCGGCGAGGCGGACGGCGTAGGCGTGCTTGGCGAGACGGCCGCCGTCGCCGCCGTAGGCCATCGATCCGCTCGCGTCGAGGAGGATCGTCGCGCGGACGTTCGTCTCCTCCTCGTACTCGCGCACGTAGAATCGGTCGGACTTGCCGTAGACCTTCCAGTCGAGGTAGCGAATCTCGTCGCCGTGCACGTAGGGACGATGCTGGCGGAACTCGACGCTGAAGCCCTTATGCGGCGAGCGGTGCAGGCCGGAGCAGAAGCCCTCGACGACCGTGCGGGCGAGGACCTGGAGGCGGGCGATACGGCGGACGTCCTCGGGCGTGAGCAGGCTGGAGAGGCTGGGCATCCCGCGCGGGCGCCGGCGGCTAGACGACCGCCGCCTCCTTCGGGCGCGGGAGGGCGTCGAGCACGCGGCGCACGATGTCGTCGGTGCTGATCCCCTCGGCCTCCGCGTTGAACGTCGGGACGATGCGGTGGCGCAGGACCGGCGCGGCGAGGGCCTCGACGTCGTCGAGCGTGACGTGATGGCGGCCGCGCAGCAGGGCGCGCGCCTTGCCGCCGAGGATGAGCGTCTGGCACGCGCGCGGCCCCGGGCCCCACTCGATGAGGCCCCGCACCTCGGGCAGCGCCTCGGGCACGCCGGCGCGGCAGCGACGGACGAGGTCCAGGACGAAGTCCGTCACATGCTCCGGCACGGGCACGCCGCGGACGATGCGCTGGCATTGGAGGATCTCCGGGCCGGAGATGATGGGCTTGAGGTCGACGTCGAGCAGCCCCGTGGTGCGGCTGACGATCTCGCGCTCCTCGTCGCGCGTGGGATAGTCGACGCGGACGTGGAACAGGAACCGGTCGCGCTGCGCCTCGGGCAGCGGGTACGTGCCCTCCTGCTCGATCGGATTCTGCGTGGCGAGGACGAAGAATGGCTCCTCCAGCGGGAACGTGTGGTTGCCGACGGAGACCGAGTGTTCCTGCATGGCTTCGAGCAGGGCGGCCTGCGTCTTGGGCGGCGTGCGGTTGATCTCGTCGGCCAGGATCATCTGCGCGAAGACCGGCCCCCGCTGGAAGACCAGCAGGCGGCGGCCGGTGGCGGGGTCTTCCTGGATGATCTCCGTGCCGGTGATGTCGGCCGGCATGAGATCCGGCGTGAACTGGATCCGGCGGAAGGAGAGGTCCATCGCCCGCGAGAGGCTGCGGACCATCATCGTCTTGGCCAGGCCCGGCACGCCTTCGAGCAGGCAGTGGCCGCGCGCCAGGATGGCGATCAGCAACTGCTCCACGACGTCCGCCTGCCCGACGATCAGACGCCCGATCTCGGCGGATATCTTCCGCGCCGCTTCCCGAAGAAACTCCGCCTGCCGAAGGTCCTCGGGCGTCGGTTCGGTCATGGCCCCGGTCGACTTCTCGTTCATGATCACGCTCCCGGTTAACGGTAACATAGAGGCCGTCGCCGCCGGCACCAAGCACAAACCGCCGGAACACGAAGAACCAGTAGCTAGCCGCGTCCAGCGCCGATTATCCAAGGCGCTACGTGTCAACGCGAATGCGACGGTTTCCTTGGCCGGTCAGCCGGTCTGTGGCCCCGGCGCCGTGCGCCGGGACGGACAGAACGCTGGGGGGACACGCCGCTCCGGCCGGCCTCAACGAGGCCAACACTCAAGGGACAACACTCAAGGGACAGTGAAGCAGTGTCAGAATCTCCCGGGAAGATCGGGGCTCGTTCCTTCTCCTCCCTGGAGGCTCGCATCGGGCGAGCCGGAGAAGGGCGTTTCAAGGGACAGAGAACGGGTTCCGGAGCCTCGGCGTTGAAGTGGAAGTGTGGAACTGGAAGTGGCGCCCTCGCCGCTTCGGGAACCCGGCCGACGTAGAATCGGAGTCAAGAGCGAGTTGTCCGATCCTTGGACAATCCATTGCGCGGCCACGTCTTGGACAACGCCGTGTCCCGGCCACACGTTCTCTGTCCCCAGTCTCCGCCAGTCTCCGTCCCGTACGCACTCGCCCGATTTGTTCGGACCGCGCGCTGATCCGCGCGCTCCCGAACAAATCGTTCGAGCGCCTTTTCGGCTGGCCTTGGCAAGCGAAGCTTGCCAGCCCAGCCGAAAAGCGTTCAACTCGCCGTTGGCTTGAGGAGAAGACGACATGAATCAGCAGAGGTTATTGCGGTGGCTCGGTGTGGTTGTACTTCTTGCAGCATCTCAAGGGATCGCTGGCGAACAGGAGGCCTTGCGCGGGCGCCCAGTTGTTGATGAACCTGTGTCCAACGTTTTTCGCGAGGGTAGATTCAAACTGTTTCGCTACGAGACCAAAGACGGTTGGGTTGCTACAGGGATTCGCGTGAAGAAAGGACAGCAGATCGCCATTGAGTGCACAGGGAAATGGTCGCCGGATGGAGGCAACACCCGCACTGACCCCAACGGCGCTCTCAGGGTCGATTGGGAAGCCGTCAGTTTTCTGCCCAAGGTGGCCCACGGGAAGTTTCTCGTATACCTCTCAAATGAGCCAGAGAAGTACATCGAGGCCGGTTCCAGAGTAACCTTTGTCGCAGGAGCGGACGGGGAAATCTACATTGGCCTGAACGACAGAAACGCCGTTGACAACAAGGGAACCCTGTCAGTGAAGATAACCTACTAGCCGGACTTTCTTCAGAACGCGCGAGAGGGCCATGTTGCACGACGACGCCAACACGGCGTCACGGTACGCTCGCAATCTCGCGCCCGTGAACGCCAGCGTTATCTGTGGAG
>Ga0233425_10007820_pt1 | contig 14702 bp, 14 predicted proteins | sample Watercolumn_Towu_2_FD_181712 | JGI IMG/M metagenome (GOLD analysis project Ga0233425, IMG submission 181712) | Freshwater microbial communities from Lake Towuti, South Sulawesi, Indonesia - Watercolumn_Towuti2014_140_MG | ecosystem: Environmental > Aquatic > Freshwater > Lake | place...
GTCCTCGTCACGCTCGCTGAACTCGACGTCGAGCGCGTCTTCGAGGTCCACCACCAGCATGGCGCCCGAGATGCGGTAGACGCGATCGGACTCGCGCACCAGGTCGGGCTTCTCCTGGTCGAACTCGTCCTGAATTTGTCCGACGATCTCCTCGATGACGTCCTCGAGGGTGACGATGCCGCTGACCCCGCCATACTCGTCGACGACGGCGACCAGGTGCTCGCGCTCCTTGCGCATGCGGCGCAGCAGCCGGTCGAGCGTCAACGTCTCCGGAACGAAGTGGATCTCCCGCTTCACGGACTCCAAAGACTCTGGGAGCTCCTTGGAGCGAAACAGGTCCTTGATGTGCACGATCCCGATGGCTTGGTCCAGGTCCTCCTTGCACAGCGGGAAGCGCGTGAACTCGGTCTGTCGCGCGATCTCGAGGTTCTCGGCCAGCGACCGGTGGAGCGACAGGTAGCTGACGTCGGCGCGGGGGACCATCACCTGGCGCGCGGTGCGGTGCGAGAGCTCGAAGACGTTGTCCAGGAGCTCGCGCTTCTGCTTGGAGAGGCGCCCGGACTGGCCCGAAGACAGCAAGAGCCGCAGCTCCTCCTCGCTGTGGTCGGCGTGCTCGCCGCCCGTGGCATCGACGCCGACCAGGCGCAGCACGGCGTTGGTCGAGCGGTTCAAGAGCCAGGTCAGCGGGAACGTGAGCCGATGGAACAGGTACATCGGGATCGAAACCCAGAGCGCCACTGACGCCGCGTTCTTCAGACCCAACCACTTCGGCGCTTGTTCGCCGAGAACGATGTGAAGAGCGGTGATGGTGAAGAACGCGGCCGTGATGCTCGCCGAGTGGAGCACCGCGGGGCTCGCCCCCGGGATGTGAGCGAAGAGCGGACGCACGAGCCACGCAAACGCGGGCTCGCCGATCCAGCCGAGCGCAAGGCTGGCCAGGGTGATCCCGAGCTGCGCCGCCGAGAGATACGAGTCCATGCGGCCGAGGACGTGCCGAGTCATTCGCGCGCGGAGCTCGCCCTTCTCCGCTCGCGGCTGGATCTGGGTCGGGCGCACCTTGACCAGCGCGAACTCCGCCGCGACGAAGAAGCCGTTCACGGCGACCAGCAGCAGGCCGAGCGAGAGCCCCACCCACGGATCCATGCTCGGGGTCGCCGTCGTCCCCTCCGCTAGGTTCGTGCTCAAATCCCGGTCCTCACGCTGGCAATCCACGAGCCCAGCCGTCGCCGAGCTCGCCACCCCGCGCGCGCTCGACGCGCGCTCATGAGCCCGACCTATACCGCACCGCCAGCGCGAGGCGAAAAGGCCCGCGTTTCTCGGCTGAAATTGGCCATTTCTGCGCACGCGCCGCCGCGCGTCATGGGACGAATACTTGGCCCAAGCGAGCAGGAGCCGGTACGCGCGACAGGCAGGGAGGCTCGGAACTTGATGCTCGGAGCGGGTGAGCTCGACGCTGCATTCATCGGGATCGTGCTGCTGGAGGGAGCTTTCGTCGCGTGGCTGATGGCGCGGTCCCGTCGCGAGCGAGACGCGGGCTTGGTGGACGACGCGGTGCGGTTGGGCCTGCGTGCGAGCCGCCGGCGGGCCTGATCCCCGACGGGCTCGGTGCTAGACGAGCCGAATGAGTCGGCGCGGCCTCGTTTGGGCGGTGCTGGGCATCGCTGTCGCCGCGGCCCTCTTCTTCTCACGCAAGGGCCCAACCCCGCCGCCCGCAGCGACGCTCGCCAGCGCCTCGGAGAGCGCACCGCCGGCATCCGCGTCAGGCTTCAGTGTGCGGGTACGCGGAGGTGGCGCACCCGTCGCCGACGCGAGAGTGGCGTTGGCCTTGGGGGATGACCTCGTCGCCAAGGGGCACACCGCCCAGACCGGGCTCGTCACCCTCCGCCCGGTCGCACCGGGGCGCCTGCGGCTCGTGGTCAGTCACCTTCGCTTCCAGCGCTACGAGCGAACGCTCGCGGTCGAGCCCGGCGGCCATGCCGAGGTCGAGCTGGTCGCGGCGACCGTGCTCAGGGCCAAGGTGGAGGACCCTGCTGGGCGAGCGGTGAGCGGGGCCACAGTGCGCGTCGAGGCCGCTGGCCGCGAGCGCGGCCGCTGCGAAACCGCCGCGGACGGGCGCTGCGAAATCGGTGAGCTCGCGCCGGGCGCCCTGGTCGTTCACGCCCACTCCGGGCGGCACCGGCCGGGCGCCGTCGAGCTGACCCTCGAAGCCTCGCAGGCGGTGGTGGACCGCACCTTGCGCTTGGAAGACGGCCGGGCCCTTTCCGGGCGCGTCGTCGACGACTCCGGGGCGCCGGTGGCGTCTGCCGCGGTCGGTAGCTCCGACCTCGGAGGAGCGCTGGCCAGCAGCGACGCCGACGGACGCTTCGAGCTACGCGGTCTGGGCGACGCGCCGATCAACGTCTTTGCCAGCGCCGAGGGTTTCGCGCCGCGCCACCTGCGCGCGCTGCGACCGGGCTCGGCCAACGTCGAGCTTCGCCTCGAGCGGCCGGCGAGCATCGAGGCCATTGTGAGCCAGGACGGTGAGGCGAAGTCGTTGATGGTGAGTGCCTGTGCGTTCGACGCGCATTTCTCCGAGGAGCTCTGCGTGGCGCGCAAGCTCGTCGAGCCGCAAACGACGGAGGTCGTTCTGGATGGGCTGCCATCGGGAACGTTCGACATCGTCTTCGAGGCCGAAGCGCATCGCACAGAGCGTGTTCGAGCGCGGCTGACTTCCCGAGAGCGAACCAAGCTCGGCGAGGTGCGTTTGCGAGCCAGCGAGTGAACCTGGGTTCGGCCTTGCGTCGCGCTCAATCGAAGGCGAAACTCGTGGGATGCGGCGCGCGGTCGGGTGGATGCTGCCGTTGGCGCTGGGGCTCACACCGGCCTGCGCCAACGTGCTCGGCTACGACGAGGTGACCTTCGACGACGGCACCGGCGGTCAGTACGGGCAAGGTGGCACCAGTGCGGGTGGCACCAGCGCAGGTGGGTCGAGCGCCGGAGGCGCAGCGGGCTCACCCAGTGGGGGTGGCGCCGCAGGATCACCGAGCGGTGGCGGCGGCGGCGCCCCGAGCGGTGGCGGTGGCCCGAGCGGTGGCGGCGGCCCGAGCGGCGGCGGAGCGCCGAGCGGTGGCGGTGGCCCGAGCGGTGGCGGCGGCCCGAGCGGCGGCGGAGCGCCGAGCGGCGGCGGAGCGCCGAGCGGCGGCGGAGCGCCGAGCGGCGGCGGAGGGCCGAGCGGGGGAGGTGCTCCGAGCGGCGGCGGAGCGCCGAGCGGCGGCGGAGCGCCGAGCGGCGGCGGAGCGCCGAGCGGTGGCGGAGCGCCGAGCGGCGGTGGCACGGGCGGTTCTCCCACGGGTCACTACGAGACGAAGACGGATCCCGGCGGCACGGGCAACGAGCCCGGCAAGGCCATCCCGGTCTGCTGCGTCCCGAGCGCGACGGAGAAGACCCGCATCACCGATGGTTTCAACCTGCTGAACCAACACCGCATCGCCAACGGGCGCAGCGCCCTCGCCTACGACACGAAGTTGGAGGCCGCCATCGAAGGTCACTGCCATCACATGGCGATCCACACCTTCTTCTCCCACACGGCGCCGGAGGCTTCGATCAGCAGCCCCTGGACCCGAGCCGCCCTGTGCGGGACGAGCGCGAATGGGGAGAACATCTACTACGGCTCGACCAGCGCCCAGTCCGCGATGACCGCGTGGATCAACAGCCCCGGCCACAACGCCAACATGCTCAGCACCAGCTTCAAGCGCGTGGGCATCGGCAACTACAACAGCCAGTGGGGGCAGATTTTCGGCAACTGAGCCGCGAACCAGGGGTACCTTCTGCGGGGCATGCCCACCGAGCTCGGGTCCACTCTGGCCGAAACCCTGAGCGCCCTCAGGGGAACCGTCGTCGACATCGTCCGGCGCCGTGACGATCCGCTGTTCCACGAGACCGTGCTCTCCGCGCTGCACACTGTCCCCATCGCCGCGACCAAGACCCTGCCCTGGCTGGTCAGGGCGCGCGAGGGACGTGACGAGAGCATCGAGCGCATGATCGCCGAGAACGCGCGGGTGGACCCGGACGCGCTCGCGCTGGAAATGGACGACGAGCAGCTCACCTGGGCCGAGCTCGACGAGCGCGTTTCCCGCATCGCCGCCGTGCTGCACGAGGACGGCGTGAGAAGCGGCGACGTCGTCGTGCTGCTCGGCGAGAACTCGCCGAGCTACCTTGCGGTGCTGTTCGGCGTCTCGCGGCTCGGGGCCACCGTCTCGCTCATCAACAACCACCTGGAGGGCGTGCCCCTCGAGCACGCCATCCGTTCGTCGCGGGCGAAGCTGTGCGTCGTCCAGCACAGCTTCCTCCCGCGCGTGCGCCAGCTCGACGCCGTCCGCTCACCCACCCTCAGCTACGACCCCGGCGAGCTCGAGGAACGCCTGGTCAAGGTGCGAGCGTCGAAGCGTCGGGTGCGTGTCGATGCCACCAGCGATTTCGTCTACATCTTCACCTCGGGGACGACCGGGCTCCCCAAGCCCTGCAAGGTCACGCACGCCCGAGCGGTGCTCGCTGGTGCGGCCTTCGGCCAGCTCCTCTTCGAGTTTCAGCCGGGGGACAAGCTCTACTCAGTCCTCCCGCTCTATCACTCGAGCGCGCTCTTGATCGGGGTGGGCTCGTGCGTGATGACGCGAACGCCACTGGCGCTCAGGCGCGCGTTCAGCGCCAAGGCGTTCTGGTCCGACGTCCAGCGCTACCGCGCCACCGGGATGCTCTACATCGGGGAGCTCTGCCGCTACTTGGTCAACACGCCGCCCTCCGAGCTCGAGCGTAACAACCCGCTCCGGGTCGCGGTGGGCAACGGCATGCGCGCCGACGTCTGGGAGACCTTCGCGCGCCGCTTCCAGGTCGCCTCGATCCGGGAGTTCTACAGCGCGACCGAGGCGCCCGGCCTGATCGCGAACCTGACCGGGAAGGTCGGGTCCATCGGCCACGTCCCGTTCCGGCGCTTGGGCGCCATGAAGCTGGCCCGCTTCGACGTCGAGCGCGAGGAGTTGGTGCGCGACGCGAGCGGCTTCTGCGTCGAGTGCGAGCCGGGGGAGATCGGCGAGCTCGTGATCAAGCTGAAGGACGTCCCGCGCACCGCGCTCGGGGACTTTCGCGGCTACACCGACGAGGCGGCCACCGAGAAGAAGATCCTGAAGGACGTGTTCAAGCGGGGGGACCGCTACTTTCGCTCCGGCGACCTGATGCGCTTCGACGACAACGACTACTTCTACTTCGTCGATCGCATCGGCGACACCTTCCGCTGGAAGGGCGAGAACGTGTCCACCGCGGAGGTCGCCGAGGTGATCAGCCTGGCGCCCGGTGTCCTCGGCGCCACGGTGTCCAGCGTGCGGGTTCCCGGCATGGAGGGGCAGGCGGGGCTGGCTGCGGTGGAGGTGGACGCGAGCCTCGACGTCGCCGCGTTCTGGCAGACGGTGCAGGGTCTGCCGAGCTACGCCCAGCCGCGCTTCGTGCGCGTGCTCGGGCGGCTCAGCACCACCGGTACCTTCAAGATCCAGAAGATGCAGCTGCGCGCCGAGGGGGCCGACCCGAACCGCGTCAGCGACCCGCTCTTCGTGCGCACCGACGAAGGCTACCTGCCGCTCACGCGCGAGCGCTGGGCCGAGCTGGTCGAAGGACGGCTGCGCTTGTGACCGAGAACGACACACGGCAGCTCTCCATCGTGGCGATCGCCTTGGTGGCGCTGCTCGCGTGCCTCGTCGGGCTGACGAAGCTCTCACGCCGAGCGCGTCCTGCGGCCGCTGCGGCATCGAGCAGCGCGCCCAAGCCAACACCGCTCGAGCCGCTCACGGCACCGGGTTGGCTCGTCGAGCTCGAGGTGCCGGGGCACGCGCCGAGCTTCGTGGCCGTCCCGCTCGGCGCGCGCGAGCCGCGCCCTCTCTGGATCGCCCTGCACGGCGGAGCGGACCGTGCGGAGTGGGCCTGCGGCACCTGGACCGGCGTCGCGAAGAGCCGCCCCTTCGTGCTGTGCCCGCGCGGTGTCTCCGTGGGCGATCGCTTCGGCTGGGGCGACCAAGCCGAGGTCGAGCGCGAGCTGCGCGCGGCGCTCAAGGCGCTCAAGGCTCGCTTCGGCAAGCACGTGGCGAGCGGCCCCGTCGTGCTCGCCGCGTTCGGCGCTGGCGTGAAGCACGCGCTGGAGATCGCGCGCCGCGAGCCCGCGTTCTTCAATCGGATGGTCCTGGTCGGAGCCGAGCCGGAAACGTGGTCTGCGGGCAAGGCCGCGGTGTACGCGAAGTCGGGCGGGACGCGTGCGCTGTTCGTCGTGTCGGACCCCGAGAGCCGCGGCGCGGCGAGCACGTACTGGCTGTTCGCGCGGGGCACGGGCCTCGACACCAAGCTCCTCGATCTCGGGGAACGCGGGCTCGTGCTCGACGCCGACGTAGCGCGCGGCATCGGGGCTGAGCTCGACTGGCTGGTCGCGGGTGAGCCGATGTACGCAAGCGGCGCCAAGTGAGCGGGCTGCACCCGTCGCGACTGGGTGATATCCTGGCAGGCGATGGCCCCACGCGTCCTCGTCACGAGTGCCCTGGTCTCCCTCTCTCTGCTCGGTTGCGACTTGCTGAAGCCACCACCACCGAAGCCCTTCGAGGCTCGAGTGAAAGTCTTCGGTGATCCCGGCCAGCCGCTGAAGGGCGCGGAGGTCTGGTACAAGCAGAAGAAGATCGGTGTCACCGACGACTCGGGCCTGGTGAACTTCCGGCTCAAGGGCGCCGAGGGCGAGGTCTACGATCTCACGCTGAAGTGTCCGACCGGCTTCCAGAGCCCCGCGAAGCCCGTCAGCGTCACGCTGCGAAAGACGGCGGACTCATCGCAAAAGCCCGAGTATCAAGTGGACTGCCCGAAGTCGACGCGCGCGGTCGTGGTTGCAGTACGAGCGGATTCTGGACCCAACTTGCCCGTGATGTATCTCGGTCGCGAGGTCGCTCGCACTGATGTGTCGGGCGCTGCCCACGTCTTCCTCGAGATGCCGCCGAACCAGATGTTCCAGCTCTCGCTCTCGACGGAGGGAGACGCCAGCAAGGATCTGCGGCCGCAGAACCCCGCGGCGACGTTCGAGGTGAAGCAATCGGACGATGTCTTCGTGTTCGATCAGAAGTTCAAGATCGAGAAGAAGAAGGTCCGCGGCGGCAGGGCGAAGCCCAAGGGCCCGACGCCGATCTGAGCCGCTCGAGCGGAAGTTTTCGAGGCCGTCGGACGACCCCGCAAGCCCGCTGGAATTTTTCGGCGAGGGCGGCAAAAAGTTCAAAAAAATCGCGACCTTCGAGTTGATTTTGTGTTGCGGACCGGGAAGGCTGACTGGTAAGGTTCGTACCAGAGGTCAGGAGTGTCGGAGAGCTTCGGAACGACCCTCCTAGCGAACGTGATGAAGGCCCCCTCCCCCCAGCGCCGACGCCGCACGAGGTCCCTGGCCAGCGATGGCCGCGGGGCGATCATGACGGAGTACGTCGTCCTGTTGGGCACGGTCTGCATCGGGTTCGCCGCGGCGATCCTCGGGCTCGGCCCGAGCCTGGTGGCGAACTACGAGCGCTCCCAGGCGATCATCCTCTCACCCTTCCCCTGAACCCAAGACCCTAACCGGCGACCCCAGCAACCAACACGAGGTAAGAGAACATGGACAAGATTCGTCGTCTGATTCAGGACAAGCGCGGCGCGAACATGGTCGAGTACATCATCGTCGTCGCCGTGATCGCGCTGATCGCCATCGCAGCGTTCCGCACGTTCGGCAACAACCTGAACAGCAAGACCAACGAGAAGGCCTCGCAGATTCAGGGGCTCTGATAAGGTCGCCGGAGGCGCGCCGGGTGCTCGTGCTCGGCGCGCCGCAACGGACCCTCGAGGATGTACGGCGAGCAATACTTTCTCCTTGCCGCAGTTCTCGTGACCGGCCTCTCGGCCTGGTTCGACTGGCGAACTGGCGAGATCCCCAACTGGTTGACGCTCGGGCCCCTGGCCCTCGCACCCCTGGCTCACGCCGGCTTCGGCCTCGCGCGTGAGGGTTGGAGTGCTGCAGGGCAGGGGTTTGCGTTTTCTATCGTGGGGATCCTCACATGTGGAGTGATACCGATTTTCCTGTATCGCTCCGGAGCAATCGGTGGAGGTGACGTCAAGCTACTCGGGGCCATGGGAGCGATGCTCAGACCGATGATCGGCATCGAAACGGAGATGTACTCCTTCATCGTTGCCGCGCTCTACGCCCCGGTGAGATTGGCCTACGAAGGCAAGCTGCTCAGGACCCTCGGAAACAGCCTGTTGCTCGTCCGCAACGTGTTCGTCCCGAAGGAAAAGCGGCGGGAGCTGACGACGGAGATGATGTCGGAGCTCAGATTCGGACCTTCGATTTTCGTAGCGACCCTCATAGCGATACTTCTCCACTGGAGGGTCTGAGCAACAGCAAGTGGCGAGACAGAATCGAGCAGAAGGAGGAACCAGCGTGAGCCGTCCCAGCCCAGAGCCGCAGCGCGGCCTCAGAAAGGACAAGCGGGGCGCCGTCTACGTGGAGTTCCTCGGCGCGTTCTTCCCCATCTTCTTCGGGTTCTGGTGCCTGATGCAGTCCGTGGGGCTCTACTCCGGGAAGCTGGTCGCCATGCACTCGGCGTACCTCGGCGCTCGAGCGGCGGCCGTGGTGCTGCCGGACGATCCGAAGGGCTACGGCAACGCGGGCGTCGGCGCGGCCACGGGCAAGCGCAAGGACGCCATCCAGCGCGCGGTGCAGATGGGGCTCGGCGGCAACAAGAGCCTGCTCTGGCCGCTCGCGCAGGTCACGGTGCGCGGCGGCGACGGCAAGGAGAAGCAGAGCTTCAAACGCGACGAGGTCGTGACCGTTCGCGTTCAGGTTCCGTATCGCTGTCGGCTGCCGGTGGCCGACAAGGTCGTCTGCGGGTTCGCCGGCCTCACCACCATCAGCGCCGAGGCGAAGATGGTCGTTCATGGAGCGGACTATGAATACCCTTGACCGCTTCCTCCACTGGGTAGGCCGTCCCGAAGAGCGCATGCGGCGCTGCGGGGCGGATACGGGCCATTTGAAGAGCGACCAGAGCGGCGCGATCATGATCGCGGGCGTCTTCATGGCCGCGCTGCTCGCGGCCGGTGTCTTCTACCTGATCGGCATGGGCAACGCGATCGTGTATCGCGAGCGCATCCAGGACGCCGCCGACGCCGTCGCCTACACCTCGGCCGGCGTGCACGCCCGCGGCATGAACATCATCGTGTTCATCAACCTGATCATGGCGGCGCTGCTCGCGGTCCTGATCATGATGCGCATGCTGATCCTGATGCTCGGCATCACCATCGTGGCGTGCGGCATCTGCATAGCCGCAACCATTTTCTGCCCGCTCTCGGGCGTGTGTGCGGCGGCGATGCCGTACATGGTGAAGATCGAGAAGGGCCTGATCAGCGGCGCGAACAAATACGAGAAGGTGCTCGACAAGGTGCTGCCGGCCTTGAGCATCTTCGAGAAGGTGGTGGCGATCACCACGCCGTACGTGGCTGCCTACAAGGGCAACAAGGTCTCCAAGGCGTACAAGCCGCTCATCACCTCGGGCATGGCCCTCAGCCCGTCGATGGTGCCTTTCGTCCCGTCGTCGAAGAAGCTCGGTCTCCCGGTCCAGGAGATGGAGTGGGACAAGTTCTGCAAGAAGAGCGCGGAGCTCGCCATCGAGAACGGCTTCGGCTGGCTGCCGGGCCCGGTGGGCTGGATCCTCAAGAAGATCGCCGGCGCCATCGCCGGGACGTTCAGCGGTTACTTCTGTGGTGGCGCGGGTGCGAGCAACATCCAAGACATCATGGACAACAAGATCAACGAGCAGGTGAACGAGGGCTGCTCGAACCAGAAGAAGGACTGCTCCGACAAGGTCAAGAGCGGGAACAGCTACCCGCAGTGCACCGGCAACGTGGACCAGGACAAGGCCACGCCGTGCATGTCGAAGTTCTGCACCGACCTCGGCGGCGGCATGGCGGAGTTCAACACCGCGAACTGCAAGAAGGAAGGCAAGCAGACCGCGCAGGACAAGATGAAGGATACCGGCTTCGACCCCAAGGGCGGCGGTATCTCCAACACCAAGAACAAGACCCCCAAGGAGATCTGGGAAGGCGCGGAGATCGGCTCCATCTGGTTCCAGACCTTCGGCTTCACCGGCGGTGACGAGCAGTGGCCCCGAAAGCTGGACAAGGGCCTGGCCATCGCCACCAAGACCGGCCAGATGCCGAAGGTGCAGGGGAGCTGGGGCAACTGGCGCTTCGGTCAGGCCGAGTTCTACTTCGACGACAAGGGGAAGTGGAAGGACCTGAAGGAAGACTGCATGTGGAAGATGTACTGGCGAGCACGGCTGCGTCGCTTCGCCATCACCGGGCTGAACCTGGGTCAGCTCGGGCTCGGGAAGCTCTTCGACGTGATGAAGAAGTACGTCGACACCAAGTTCATCGACGGCGCGGTGAACGGCGGGACCAGCATCATCCTGGGCGGTCTCGGCAAGGACACCTACGACCAGCTCGCCGACAAGCTGAAGGACACGGTGACCGGCGCCCTGGGCAAGGGCATCGACAACGCCATTGATGGATGGGTGATGCCGTCTTGGGAGGTCATCCATTGAACACTCGAGACGTGCTCCAGCGGGTTCGGGCTCGGCGCCGCCGGCGCGGCGCGGCCATGACCGAGTCGGCCATCATCGCGGCCTTCATGGTCATCCAGTTCGCCTGCATCTGGGCGGCGGTCAGCTACCAGAAGGCGAAGATCGGGGTCATGGACGAGGCGCGCCTCGCCGCGTGGCAGACCACCATCCAGTACTGCAGCGGCGGTGGTGACGTCTCCACCGACATGGAGCAGAACGTCGGCGACTCCAACGCGGGTGCGATGCCCGACATCAGCGGCGCGCAGGAGCAGGGCGGCGGGAGCTTCGGCCTGGGCAACGACGTGTTCAAGGACTCGGGCTACCCGAACATCCAGAAGCAGAGGAACGCCAAGTTCCCGGGCGTGATCGGCGGGTCCAGCTACACGATGTACGGCAAGATGCACATGCGGTGCAACGAGCCGAAGAAGAACGACAACGGCAAGAAGTACTTCTTGATTGCCCTGGGCGCGGGTGCAATCGGGGCGCTCATCATGAGCTTGATCTGACGAGGAAGCCATGGCCCGTTCGTACCAAGAAAGACGAGTCAGTCGCTCCTGGTGGGACATGCCGCGCCGGCTCATGTCGGTGGCGTTCACGCCGCGCGTGAGGGGCGTCTTCCGCGTGGGGGCGTACCTCGGCGCGGTGTCGCTGGTGGGGGCGGGCCTCGCGGCGCGCTCGGCCCACGGCAGTGTGTCGGAGCAAGCCCTGGCGACGGGCCGGCAGCTCGCCAAGCTCGGTGAGTTCACCAAGGACACGGAGCGGCTCCTGCTCAACGGCCAGCCGCTGAACCTCTCTTCGGCCACCACCGACCTCTCGATGAGCCAGGTGCTCGATCGTTTCGAGGCACTGTGCAAGGAGGAGGGCGCGGTGCACCGCGACCTGCGCGAGGTGAAGGGTCTGCTCGACGACCCCACGCTGGCGAAGGAAGCCCAGCGCCTGAACTACGGCGTGCTCCGCGAGGAGTCGAAGGGCGACGGCGTGATCGCCTGCGCGGTGACCAACCCGGCCAACGGCAAGCGGCGCTTCTGGGACGGCATGGCCGCGTTCGCGAACACCTGGGACCTGGCCGAGGTCGGCCACCTGCGCTACGCCTACGTGCGCAAGCTCGAGAGCGGCCGCACGCACGTGCTCGCGGCGTGGACGGACGGCTCGTTCAAGGTCGACGCGATGGTGCCGCCGGCGGATGGCGCGGACGCCCCGGGCGCGGACTCGCCCATCGTGCCCCGCCCGCCGAGCTCCGTGCGCTACCTGTCGGCGTCCGCGGAAGGGCGGCCGCACGGCATCCGAGTGTACGAGTCGAAGGCGCCGGCCACGGAAGTCCTCGCCGGCTACGAGAAGGAAATGGAAGCGAAGGGCTTCGAGCGCGTCTTCATCGGCGAGGACGCTCCGGAGGCACGCTATTTCAGCAAGGGTGGGGTCGACGTCGTGATCGTCGCGGACCAGAACGGCGACCGGACCCTCGTCTCCTCGTTCGAAACCCGCGGCTTCTGAGCCTGCTGCCAACCCGTGCAGTAGGCCCGCGTGCGCCGGAGTGCGACCTCGAATGAGGTTTTCGCCGCTTTCCGGCTCTGCGGGGCTCTCTCATTCCGCGCCCTCGGCGTGCTAAACCTGTCGCCCATGAAGGCCGGCTGGAGGATTTCATCTCTGGCAGAACGAGGCGATACTGAGGTCCGCGCATGAACAAGAGGGCGTTGCTCATCTCGCTCGTGGTCGGCGTGGTCGGGGTTCTCCTGCTTCTGCTGTACCTGTCGCGGTTCGAGCAGGAGGCGTCCGGCGGCGAACGCGTGCGCCTGTTGATGGCCGTCAAGGCCATCGAGCCGGGCACCTCGATCCAGGAAGACGCGCTGACCATCCGTGAGGTCCCGCTGGCCTACGTGGAGGACCGGGCCGTCAAGGCCGTGGAGAAGCCCAAGGTCGTGGGGCTGCGTCTCGGGACCAAGGTCGAGGCCAACCAGACCCTGATGTGGACGGACCTGGCCATCGCGGCCGATGAGCGCCGCGACCTCTCGTCGTTGGTGCAGCCCGGCGCGCGCGCCGTCTCCATCAAGGCCGAGAGCGGCGACAAGAGCTTCTCGCTGATCCAGCCCGGCGACTACGTCGACGTGATCGCCAGCATGCCGGGCGCCGACGCCGAAAAGCGCAACGCCGTCGTGCTCCTGCAGAAGGTGCTCGCGCTGGCTGTCGGCCTGGAGACGGCGCCGGAGAAGATCACCGACTCGAAGGACGAACGCCGCGAGATGGTGCTCACGCTGAGCGTGAGCTTGCAGGAGGCGCAGCTGCTCTCGCTGGCCTCGGAGCGCGGCAAGCTGCTCGTGGCGCTTCGCAACCCGGACGATCAGACGCTGCTCGACGGGATCCCCGACATGCCGTCCTCGGCCCTCGAGGACAAGGTCATCCGCAAAACCATCCAGGGTGCCCGGAAGACGGGCCCCGTCGAGCTGCAGGCCAAATGATCATGAAACGATTCGCGCTGCTCCTTGCCACGAGTCTGATGCTGTCGGCCGCTCCCGCCTTGGCGCAGGAGGGCGGCGACGCGGGTGGGTCGCCGGACGCCGAGGGGCAAAACGAGCTCAACCTGGTGATCGGCGAGAACAAGACGATCAACGCCGGCAACGTCAAGAACTACTCCGAGGGCGTGAAGGGCATCGTCGACGTCAAGCTGACCACGGACAACACCAAGTTCGTGGTGGCCGGCAAGCGGCCGGGCACCACCACGCTGCTGCTCATCAACAAGGACGACTCCACCACCACGTGGGTCATCAACGTGTTCTCGCGCTCGCCGGAGGCGGTGCGCCGCGAGCTCTCGCAGCTCCTGGGCGAGATGCCGGGCGTGCGCGTGCGGCGCGTCGGCTCGCGCTTCTTCATCGAGGGAGGCGTGGCCACCGAGGGTGACGTGAAGCGCATCGAGAAGATCGCGGGGCTCTACCCCGGGCAGGTCGAGTCACTGGTGGTGGCCGGCGGCGGCGGCGTCGCGGATCGCAAGGTCAACATCCGCCTCGACTTCTTCTTCATCCGCTACGACAAGACCTCCGGCTATTCCGTGGGCGTCGACTGGCCGACCCGCATCGGCGGACCGGGCGTCGTCGAGAGCGAGTTCAAATACGACTTTCTGGCGGGCACGACCACGACCGCGGAGGCCTCGGTGGTGAACCAACCGCTCCCGGCGCTGGACGTCGCGTCGCGTCGCGGCTGGGCCAAGGTGCTGAAGCAGTCGACCGTGATCACGGTGAACGGCACCAAGGCGACCTGGGAGTCTGGGGGTGAGCAGAACTTCCCGATCGCGTCCGGGCTCGCCGCAAACATCAAGGAGATCACCTTCGGTACCAAGGTCGAGGTGTTGCCGCGGCTCGACGAGCAGACGGGGGAGCTCGAGGTCCAGGTGGACGCGGACGTCTCGGATCTGACGCCGCCCGTCGAGAGCACGAACTTGCCGGGGCGCAACATCTCCAAGCTGAAGACGCTGGTGCGGCTCAAGCTGGGTCAGTCGCTGGTCCTGTCGGGGATCCGCTCGACCAGCCGGCGTCACGACATCCGCGGTCTGCCCATCCTGAGCGAGATCCCCGTGGTGGGCGTGCTCTTCGGCTCGCACCGCGACTCGGCGGAAGACGTCGAGGGCGCGTTGTTCATCGTCCCCACGGCCGTCGAGTCGGTGCCGAAGCCCGCCATCGAGATCGTCAATGGCGCGCTCAGTCAGTTCGAAGAATACTCTGGGGACATCGAGGCGGTGAACGCCTACAACAAGCGCCCCGCGCAGTGGCGCAAGGTGAACAAGTAGGCCCGGTTCGAGCCGGGGCGAGGCCCCGGTACCGGCGCTCGCACGCAACGGATCATGAACGTCCTGGTGGTCATCGAGTCGCAATCGGGTGGCAAGCGCACCATCCAACTGCGCGCGAACGGGCTCCTGTCCATCGGACGTGACCCGGAGTGCGGGCTGCGCATCAAGAGCGACCTGATCTCGCGCCAGCATGCGGTCGTGGAGTTCAGCGGCCAGGCAGTGCGCGTCGAAGACCGCTCGACCAACGGCACCCTCGCGGGCGACCAGCTGCTCCGCAAGTCGAGCGTCTGGGTGCC
>Ga0233425_10007821_pt1 | contig 14702 bp, 14 predicted proteins | sample Watercolumn_Towu_2_FD_181712 | JGI IMG/M metagenome (GOLD analysis project Ga0233425, IMG submission 181712) | Freshwater microbial communities from Lake Towuti, South Sulawesi, Indonesia - Watercolumn_Towuti2014_140_MG | ecosystem: Environmental > Aquatic > Freshwater > Lake | place...
GACAAGATACCGCCTAATTTTGGCAAGTAGTGGAGACAGAGCGCCAATTCTCTGGGGTTTTGCGTCAAATAAAGAAGCGCTATCCCAATTTTTTAGTATCGACTCCATAAGTCCGACAGACTCCTAGCGGAACGTTTCGCTGCAGGAAGGCATCGATCTCGACCCTTTGGCAATACCACGAGTTCAGGAAAGTCTCGCTGACCAAAGCCAGGGCGATGTGCGCCTGCGCCATTTGGTCCTTGATGGTCTGGTCCCACAGATTGCCGGGGTCGATCTTGCCATCGTTCCAAAGGGTAACCCCGTGGTAGATTTCCAACCCCGCCAGATATCCCAGTAAAGGAGCCAGGTAATCCTGGTCCTTGTGGCTGTAGGTGATGAAGATCTTGACGCTCTCAGTCACTCCCGTCCTCTCCCGTTCTTCTTGTCTTCCGACCATCCAGGCTGCCAATCCATCCCGCCGCGGGTGGTGGCGATTGTAAGACAGCCGACGCGCGTCCGGAAACTACAGGAGGTAAGGCGCAGCAATCCGCCACTTTGCCAAGAACGAAAAAGGAAAGGGTGGGGGAGAAAGACGGAGCCTACGACCCCCGCCGCCGAGTCTCCTCGGCGGGGAAGTTCGAAACGCGGGCGGATCGCCGGCGCGCATCCGCCCTCGGGTTCAGCGGCCGTAGTTCTGGCGTGCGGCCAGGAAGCGTTCCGGGGAGCGGGCGATGTCGCTGGCGGCGAGGAATTCGGCGTAGTAGTTGCGCGAGGCGAAGCCGAAGTTGGGGTGGTCGTATTCCTGGACGATGCGGACGAAGTTGCTGCCCATCTGGTTCTGCGCCCGCATCATGCCGTTGATGCCGTGGTTGTACGAGGTGATGGCCGCCGGCCAGTCTCTAAGCTTGGCGTAGGCGTAAGAGAGATAGCGTGCCGCTCCGCGGGCCGAGGCGATCGGGTCGAGGCGCTCGTCGACTCGGGCGTTGACCGTCATGAAGCGTTCCGCCGCGCCGCGGGTGAACTGCCAGATGCCGACCGCTCCGGCGGAGGACCGTGCCGAGGCTTGAAACGAGGATTCGACGTGAGGGAGATAGGCGAGATCTTCCGGCAGGCCGGCTTCGCGGAAGATCTGCCGGTAGATGCCATCGTAGCGGGAGCCGATTTCCAGGCCCTTGAAGAAGCGCTCCTGGGTACCCCGCTGCGAATGCACCCGTTCAGAGGCGCCGGCGAGGCGGTTGCGGCGGCCGTCGGCCTGGAATCTGGCGAGGATGAGGCGTTCATCGGCGTCCAGGGGAAGCCGTGCGTTCATCTTTTCCTCCAGTTGCCCCAGGCGTTCCGTCCAGTAGTTCCTGCGACTGGCAACCGCGTCCTTCTGCTCGGGCGTCAGGGATTCCGCGACCGGTCCCGGTACTTCGAAGATTTCGTAGACCACGTCGAGATGGCGGTCGTCGTGGATCGCCACCTGGGAGCGGCGCCACACCGAGTATACCTTGCGCCAGAAGCCGACCGCCGGCTCCAGGGCCTGTGGCCTGGGAAACGCGCCCGGCAGGGGCCGGTACTCGGAACGGCTGTCGGCCGGCGGCAGCCGCAACGACTGCGGCGGCAGCGGTCGGGCCTGCGGCTGCTCCGCTCGTTCCGGTGCGACCGGCTCGGCGGGTTCGTCGGGCGGCCGCCGCTGGGAACAGCCGGCCAGCATCAGCAACAGAAGAATCGGCAGGACGAGGAGCGGCTGCGCCAGCCATCGCCATTCCGCCATGGCTGGCGCCGAGGGATCCACAATGCCGTGAGAGGAATCAGGAACAGGATAGGCCCGCATGGTCGTCATCCGGAGAGGGGTTTTGGGTTGAATCGCAATGGCTGGCCCCGGTTTTCACCGGGCCCCATCAAGTCTAGTAAACCCGGCATCCCATTGAATAGGGTCCGCCACCGAAAACTGCGGAATTTCCATTATTTCGGGGCAAACGGTTCGGATTGCTTGCGGGCGTTTCGGATGATCGGTCGAAATTCGAAGCGGACAGGATTCGCCCAATTTGGAATCCGTTGCCGGCGCGTCTCACTGCAAGGCGTGCTTCCAGGCGGCACGGCGCCGCTTGGCCAGACCCTCGGCGAAGGTGGCAAATACCGACTTGCCGCCATCCATCACCAGGGTGCAGCCGATCGTGCCCCCGCTGCAGGCCCCGCTCCAACCCTCGAAGCGGTAGCCGTCGGCCGCTGCCGCCGTCAGTTCGACCGGCGTCCCAAAGGCATAACCGGCGCTGCAAATGGCACCGCAGTCGATGCCGGACGGCGCCGCGACGACGCTACCGGACCCGGTCGTGGTGACCGCCAGGTTTACCGCCAGTATCGGGGTCGCCGGATCCGGTACGGTCAGGATCGGCAGATAGGAGATGAAGCCGGCGGAATTCGGTTCGTCGTTCTTGTCGGTGATTCTTCCGTCGATGATCGCGGTGTCGGTGGTACCCCAATAATTGCCGGTGGCGGTCATCTTCGCCGAGGTATCCCCCGGCGGCAGGACCAGATTTACATTGCCGGCAAAGGTGTTGAACTGGAGCACGGAGTCGGAACCGCCATAGGCCGCCTGATTGGTGATGACGAAAGAACCACCGCTCAGCAGGTTGAACAGGTTCCTGGAAACGCTGGAGAGAATACCGTTGTTCAACAGAAATGTGGCGCTACCGGAGCCGACGAAGGTGCAGTTTTCGATCACCACGTTGCTGACCGGGTACCAGAAATACATGCCGGTAGTGAGGCCGCTGATCTGTGATTGGCGCAGGGTGAATCCGGCATAGACCGCATTGCCGGTCGCCTCCCAGATGCTCCCGCCTGAGATTTCCGCGTACTCGATCTGCAGCAGCCCCGGGAAAGCCGGATCGGCCGGCGCCGGACCGATCCGGACGTCGTTGAAGGTGATCCGGCTGATACTGGTCCCGACCGCCTGCAGATTGCCGCCGGCCACGGCGAGACGTTGGTGATTGCCGTTGATCACGACCCCGGGGGCAATGGTCAGTTCGGCGGGCGCGACGATGGTGACATTACCGGTCAGGTTGTAGGGCGAACCACCGGTAGTCCACGTAGTATTCGCCCCTATTTGCCCGGATACATCGGTAGCGGAATCGGCCTTGGCGGCCAGAAGGGATATCCCAATAAGGAGGAGAGGTCAAGAAATCCTCATGATTCTCTCTCTGAAAAATGTGCGGCCCGAAAATTCGGCTTCCGACCATCGGTCGTTTTGCGTGGCGGCAAGGGATCGAGTCAGAGTCTAACTCGCAACCGCAACCCTTACAGCAATTCCCCGCCACCGCCGAGAAACACACGGGTAGCTATTGGTCCGGGTCAACATTAGGTCCGGTATCCTGCGCCACCGCTGCGGAATTGGCAGTCGGAGGCGGAACTTCCTCGTCGACATCGATGAAATCGTCTGAATTCAACGCCTCGCGGCTGGACTCCACCGGAATTGGGCAATCCTCCGGAATTTCGATCCCAGTGCTCGGAACAACGGGCGCGGGAACCGGTGGCGAAGTCTTCTTAATTCGAACTTGCGATGTCCCTGTGCCTGTTGCCGGACTCTTGGCCAGCTGTGGTATTTCAACGCCGCCCGGATCGGGCATGGATGGCGCCGTTTCGGCACGAAAAACCTTCACTTCGGGCAGCGACAGCCCTCCATCCATAGCCGCCAGGAATAATGCCAGCAACATGGAACAAGACGACCTCATGAGTCACGTTTCCCGCATTTCTTGGGAAAACGTCGATTCCGCCTGGGATGTCGGTGCTCTCCGCTATACGGTCTTGAGCCCTTGGGGGGTGATTCGAACACGGAACGAAACGGCCACTGCGCTGGTCACCTTGCGCTGCCAATAATTCGTTCAGCTGCGGAAGGAAGTACACCCGGAGACGAGTCATCAATTGATGACGTCGATACGCGTGGCGACGCACTGTCCGTTGTGCTTTAGGGTATCGTCGATGGTGACCGAAACCGGCTTATTGAGGGCGACCGCCAATTGAGCCTGATCCAGCATGGCGAAGGCAAGATCCTTGGCTACATAGGTGCCGGTACAGCTGAAACTGACCGAATAGCCAGGGCAATTCACCGGCGGAGAAGCACTGCTGACCAGGCTAGCGAAGGAAGCCATGCAACCGCCGAAATGGGCGGAACTGACCAAAGTCCGGGTAACCGTACTTTGCAGCGTGCCGGTCGCCGCCCATATCGACGACACCGGCAACGCGGCACCGACCACTAAGGCGAATAAGGCGAACGGGAAAAGCTTTGTTTTCATGACTGGGACTCCAACAATTACGGATTCATCTGGAAGAAAATTCTAAGACGAGTTGACGGATTGGGGAAGCGAGAGCCTCGTCCCCATTACTCGAACCCGTCATTCCAGAAATGGCATCGCAACGGCCCCTGCTCGCAGGAAGAAATACCAGGTCGATCAATGGATTCCAGCCATTTTCGTGGACAACACCTGGACCGCGACGGCTTTTCGCAACGAAATTCAAGCTCCGATGCCGCTGCTCCGGATAACTGCCTGACGGCCTCTACAAAATAGCATTTTCCGCGCTGGACCCGAACACCGGCGGAATGCTCTACTAACTCCCCGGCTTGCCTCCGACACGGAGACTCAATGCATGATCAATTACTTCATCCTGGTCTTGGTGGCCACCGCCGGCATCGTCGTGATCGACGACGATCCCACCAGCGTCTCGCTGCAGGAGTGGATCCTGTTCGGCGTATTGATCTACGCGGCGGTCTCCTTTCTTAAGCTGTACATCGAAGCCAAGACCAGGCAAATGAAATAGCCCGGCCAGGTTTGCGCAGCCGCCGAACGGCCCCGCCCCCGCATCCGGAGGGGGCTGCGTGCCGAGCGCGTGGCCTCTATTTCTGGCAGCGGGGGCAGTAATAGGTGGAACGCTGGCCCACCCGCTCGCCGCAGATCGGGCATCCACAGCGGGTACAAGCCTCGCCGGTCCTGCCGTAGACCTGCAGCACCTGGCGAAAATAGCCGGGATTGCCGGCTGCATCGACGAAATCCCGCAAGGTGGTGCCGCCCTGTGCGATGGAATCCGCCAGGGTCTGGCGAATGCTTTCCGCCAGGGCGCCGTAGCGGCGCGCCGAAATCCGCCCGGCGCTGCGCAGCGGGTGGATGCCGCAGCGGAACAGTGCCTCGTTGGCGTAGATGTTGCCGACCCCCACGACGACGCGCGAATCCATGATGAAGTTCTTCACCGGGGCTGTGCGGCCGCGCGACACCGCGTACAAATGGGCACCGGAAAATTCCGGCTGCAAGGGTTCCGGACCCAGCTCGCGCAGCAACTCGTGGCGGTCGGGCTCCTCCGCAGTCCATAACAGGCAGCCGAAACGGCGCGGATCGTGAAAGCGGATGCAGGCCCCGGTCTGCAGGAGGATGTCGACGTGGTCGTGCTTGCGGGGCGGGCTGTCGCCGTCCACGATGCGGAGACTGCCGGACATGCCCAGGTGGGCGATCAGGCTGCCCTCCCCCAGCCGCATCAGCAGATACTTGCCGCGGCGCTCCAGTGCGGCGATACATTGGCCTTCGACCAGATCGCAGAGATTCTCCGGCACCGGCCAGCGCAGCCGGCCGTCGCGGACGACGACCCCGGTGATCTCGCGCCCGCAGACGTGGGGCGCCAGTCCGCGGCGGGTGGTCTCGACTTCCGGCAGTTCCGGCACGTCAGAAGGGATTGCAGGCGCGGTGCTGGGCCAGGTAGTCGGGGCGGTGCAGCGGCACGACCAGCACCATTCCGGCCAGGAAGCCACCGATATGCGCCCAGAAGGCCACGCCTGCTCCGCTTCCTTGCAAAGCAGGCAAGCCCCCCGCCAGTTGCAGGAGGAACCAGTAGCCCAGCATGGCGAACGCCGGCAGCGACACCGTCGTATAGAAGAACCCGAGAAAGATCGCGGTGATGATCTGCGCCCGCGGAAACAGGCGGACATATGCGCCCAGCACCCCGCCGATGGCGCCGGAAGCGCCGACCATGGGGGCGAGGGCGCCGGGGTCGCTGGCAATCTGGGCGGCCGCCGCGGCCAGACCGCAGAGCAGATAGAACACGACGAACCGGACCGGCCCCATCACATCCTCGACGTTGTCGCCGAACACCCACAGGAACCACATGTTGGCGATGATATGGAACCAGCCGCCGTGCAGGAACTGGTGGGTGAAGAGACTGAGGATGCTGCCCTGCTCCAGGTGGCACCCCATGTTCTGGCCGACCGGGATGACGGCCCCGGCGGGTGCCCGCCCGAGCAGTTCGCCGGGAATCAGGGCGTATTCGCAGAGGGATCGCGCCAGCGGCTCGGCCATGCCGAGCCCCTGCACCAGCAGCCAGGCGGCGACGTTGAGCCCGATCAGGATCAGGGTCGCCAGCGGCTGGCGGACGTTTTCGTTGACATCGCGGATGGGAAACATGGCGCAAACTCGCTGCTGGCTGAACCGTTGGTGTGTCCCTCAAACGGGACCTTCGCCGTCGCCCTGGCCGATCTGGCAATCATCCAGCTGCGGCAGCGGAACCTCGGGTATCGACAGGCCGTGTTCCCGCATCGCCCGCCGGAGGCACTCCACTTGGACATCCAGTTTCTGGATATGATCGAGCATGTGGTTGATGGCATGCGCCACCGGATCCGGCATGTCGGCGCTCATGCCGTAGGCATCGAAGCCGAACTTGCTGGCGATGGCCTGGCGCTGCGCCTCCTGGGCCTGGCGGTCGGGATTGACCACGTGACCGGGGATTCCCACCACCGTCGCACCGGCGGGCACGTTCTTGAGGACCACGGAATTGGAACCGATCCGGGCGCCGTCGCCGACGTGGATCGGCCCCAGCACCTTGGCTCCGGCGCCGATCACGACCCCGTTGCCGAGGGTGGGATGGCGCTTGCCCTTCTTCCAGCTGGTGCCGCCCAAGGTCACGCTGTGGTAGAGGGTGCAGTCATCGCCGATCACTGCCGTCTCGCCGATCACCACCCCCATGCCGTGGTCGATGAACAAACGCCGGCCGATGACGGCACCGGGATGGATTTCGATCCCGGTCAGCCAGCGCATGGCGAAGGCCACGAAGCGCGGCGGCCAGCGCAGCCCGGCGCGCCAGAGCCGGTGCGAAATCAGCCGGTGCGCGAGGACGGCGTGGACGCCGGGATAGGTGGTGAGGATCTCGAAATAGGACTGGGCCGCCGGGTCGCGGGCAAAGATGCAGCCGAATTCTTCCTGGATCAGTTTCAGCATGGCGTGGCGCTTCGTCGGATACGGTTCTGCACGGCCGTCAGGATCCCTCGCAGAATGTTGATGTCGGTGCGTTCCAGTCGTGCCCGGTTGAAGATCCGCCGCAGGCGGCGGATCAGGGCCGGCGACGACTTGCGCCGGTGGAGGAAGCCGACCTCGAACAGGGTAGCGATCAGATGGCCGAAAAACGACTCCATCTCCGCGCCGTTCGCCGGCTCCACCGCCTCGGCAGCGGTTTCCGCGGCGGCGTCCAGACTCGCTAAATACAACTCGTAGGCGACCACCTGCACCGCCGCCGCCACATTGAGGCTCTGAAACTCGGCGTTGCAGGGGATGTGCAGGAGATAATGACAGCGTTCCAGTTCCTGGTTGGTCAGTCCGGCATGCTCCCGTCCGAACAGAATCGCCGTCCGGTGACCCGCCGGAGACTCCCGGATCAGGGCAGCCGCCCCCCGCGCGTCCACTTCCGGCCAGGCCACCGTGCGGCGCCGCGCACTGGCACCGATCACACAATGGCAGTCGGCCAACGCGCTGTCGACGCTGGCATGAATCTCGGCGCGCCGCAGGATGTCGTCGGCGCCGGAGGCCCTCGCGTCCGCTTCCTCGCTCGGAAATTGCTTGGGCTGGACCAGCGCCAGATCCGTCAATCCCATGTTCTTCATGGCGCGCGCCGCGGCACCGATGTTTCCCGGGTGGGTGGTGGCAACCAGAACGATGCGGATGTCGGACAGCAGCACGCGTGGTGAACAATTCGCCGGCTCAAAGGGGGTAAAATACTAACAGACTTCGTGCCCCTGCCGGCCCCCTCCCCAACCTTCGGTGCTTCCATGGATCCAATGCTTACCATCGCGGTTCGCGCGGCGCGCGCGGCCGGCGATCTGATCGCGCGCTACAGCAGCCGCGTCGACACCCTCACGATCACCCCCAAGGGGCGCAACGACTTCGTCAGCGAAGTCGACAAACAGGCAGAACGGGAGATCATCGCGATCCTGCAGAAGGCCTATCCGAGCCACGGCTTTCTCGGCGAGGAAGGCGGCCGCCAGAATTCGGCGCTGGGCAAGTCCGAATTCATGTGGGTGATCGATCCGCTCGACGGCACCACCAATTTCCTGCACGGCTTTCCCCAGTATTCCGTGTCCATCGCCCTCCTCCACAAGGGCAAACTCGAATGCGGGGTGGTTTACGATCCCAACCGTCAGGAATTGTTCACGGCCAAGCGCGGCGCTGGCGCCATGCTGGACAACCGCCGCATCCGGGTCAGCAAGCAGAAGAGCTACAACGGCGCGCTGCTGGGCACCGGCTTCCCGTTTAAGGACCAGCGCCACATGGACGCCTATCTCGCCATCTTCAAGGATTTCATGAAGGACACCGCCGGCGTGCGCCGGCCCGGCTCGGCCGCCCTGGACCTGGCCTATGTCGCCTGCGGGCGTTATGACGGCTTCTGGGAATTCGGCCTGAAACCGTGGGACATGGCTGCCGGCGCGCTCCTGATACAGGAGGCCGGCGGCATCGTCACGGACCTGGAAGGGGGCGATCCATACATGATGAGCGGCAACATCCTGGCCGCCACCACCAAGCTGCACCCCTTGATGCTGGAGACGATCCGCCCGCACCTGACGCCGGGACTGCGCAGTCAGCCCGCTGCTGCGGACTCCGGCGCTCCGGCACCGAAAGAGGAGATTCGAGGCGCCTGACCCGCCCGGTGCACCGGGAATGCCGGAAACCGCGGGGAAACCTCCATGCCGGCGGTTGGTGCGGAACCGACTACGCCCGTTACCGAAAACGTCGCGAAGAGAACACCTTGATCTCCCTCTCCAATCGCAAACGGTCGCTTGAGTCTCGACCCTTCCCTCCGGGAGAGGGTCGGGGTGAGGGAAATTGACCATGGCGCGAGTGCTTGCCTGGCCCGGAGTGGCACGCGTGCGGTAACCGGAAAAGAAAAAAGGCAGTGGCCGCCCCAGCGGACGGCCACTGCCTGCTTGCAATCTGCCTGAGTGGGGGCGCCTCAGAACGCCAGATTCACGCCGGCCACGAAGCCTTCCACGGTATCCTTCGGGTCGTTGCCGTTGCCGACACTCCGCGCCAGATGGCTCTTGTAGCTCTGATAACGGTAGCCGGCATAGGCCGTGGCAGCGGACAGCGGCATGTAGACCGGCATCTCCCGCAACAGATGGCTGTAAGTGAGGCCCAGTTCGCCGACGTAGTAGTCGACGTTGTTCACGCGGGCGATGTCGTTGACGGTCGCCGCCGCACCGCTGGCGCGGAAATTGGCGCCGAGCCAGCCGTAGGTGAAATTGCCGTAGAGCCCGAAGCCGTGGCCGATCGGCGCCGCTCCACTGAGACCGATGGTGGGACCTGCATAGGTGACCCGGGACTTGCCGGGGAATAGCGTGGTGCAGTCACCGGCGAGCCCCGACGACAACAAGGTTCCTTCGCAGGTATTGATCCGGAAAGTCTGCTCGATCTCCTTATAGCCCCCGGTCACCGCCAGATAGGGCAGGATTTGATACCCCGCCGAGACATCCCATTCCTGCCGTGTTCCCGACATCCGGTACTTGATCGCCAGCGCATCCAGCGCCGCCCCGCCGAGTCCGGTCAGATTCGCAGCGTAGACCTGCTTCTGCTCGGGAAAGTCGTAATCGGTTTCCGACAGATAGCTGCCGGTGAGGAAAAAGTCCTTGTAGCGGGCGGTGACGCTGGGAACAGGAGAAACCGCGCTGCTCGAGCGGGCCGTCAGCGTCTGCACCGTGACGCCCTGGTCCAGCTCGGCAATTCCGGGAACCGTGGGCAAGCGCAGTGCACGCCAGGTGCTCCAGCTGTTCACCCAGATCTTGGTTCCGAAGGCCAGGGTGAAATCCTTGGTCCCTGCGCTGGAGGGGGCCGCGGAGGCCGAACTGCCCGCTGCCTCTTTATCCGCGAAGGGAGCGCTCATCTCCCGGGTTTGCTGGGGCGCTGCGGCCTGCGGCGGGGCTTGCTTCAGCTGCTTCAGCTCGGCCTGGGCGCTTTGCAGCTGCTCCGCCAGCCTCCGGTTCTCTTCCTGCAGCTGCTTGACGTCCGCGGAGACGGCGGCAGCCGGCGCGCCGAGGGGCGCCGCAGCCACTGAAAGCAGTGCACCCATCATTCCCCATGTCTTGACTTGCATGATGACTCCGTCTCTCGTGAGAATTTGTCGGTTATTGCGATCCGGGCGGATTCCTCCGAGCATTCCAGCACGGGATTGCCTACACCCGGCGCTCGATCCAATTCAGTTAAGCTAGGCCCCTCTCCCTGCGGGAGAGGGGTTGGGGTGAGGGCCAAGCCGTTCAATGCTCGCGGGGACTCCGTTGAAACAATTGGGCCTTTTGGCCCTCACCCCGGCCCTCTCCCAAAGGGAGAGGGAGATCACGGTGTTCGCTTCGCGACTTTCATGGTAACGGCATTGCCGCTCGTTCCGGCAGGTATTATGGTAAAGAGTATCGGGAGATGCAACAACTCGTTGCAGTTGTGCAACTTGGAAATCGCGGATGGTTGCGCGGAGAGGGAATCGGAACACCGGCAAGAGCCGGCGTGGGAACACAATCATGATACGGATCATGACGTTGCAGGCCTTCCGCGGCGATCCGTGGCACCGCGAAAGGCCGAGCCGTCTGACTCTTCGTCTTACGGATTCACGATCATCGGCGCATATTCGTCGCGCTTGGGAGCCGCCGTACCGCGCTCATGGGCCGCCTGGCGGAGAGCGGCTTTCGATTCGCTCAGCTCCGCATCCTTTTCCTTCAGGGTTGCCATCAGCCTTTCGTTGTCGGACTTCATTCGCTCCAGTTCTTCCATGCGGCTGCTGCGGGTCTTGTCCATCTGGGCGAACTTCTTGGTCTCCTGCTCCAGCCGGTCCTTCTCCGCCTTGAGCCGGCCCAGCTCATCCTGCTGCGCCTGGCGCGTCCGGTCCATCTGCTCGTAGCGCTTCAACTCCTCTTCCAGGCGCTGCTTCTCGTTGCTCACCCGCTCCAACTCTTGCAGCCGCGCGTTGCGGTCCTGGGACGACTTGTCGCGATCCTTCAAGGTCTGCTCCAGGCTCTGCTTTTCCCGCTGAATCGCCGCGAGCTGCGCTTCGTAATCCTTCTGGGCGTTGCGGTTGAATTCCGCCTCCTGGATCTTGCGCTCCAGTTGCTCCTTTTCCTGCTGGATCTTCTTCAGCTCATCAACGCGGGCCAGATTGGTTTCGCGCTCCGCGCGCATCTTGCTCAGCTCGCCCATCAGCCGCTCGTTCTCCTGCTGGACCTTTTCCATGTCCGCCGACTTGCGGCCCGCCTCGACATCCGCCGGCCGCTCGCATCCGGCAAAGCAGAAATCGCTGCTCAGCGAGGAGTTTTCCCAGGGAGTCTGGCGCCCGCCGGTATCCTGGCTGACCCCGATGCGCACCCGCTTGAACATCTCCTCGACACCCAAGCCCGGTACATCCAGGTTCTTCAGCAAATGTTTGGTGTAGACGCCGTTGCGGCCGGCACCGTCTTCGGCGACGTTGTTCGGCGCCGTGGCAAAGGCGATGATCGAACCGGTCGGTCCGCTCATGTTCTGCAGGCCGCGGGTGCCGCCGCGAAAACCGCGGAAGGGATTGTTGCGGCAGGCATCGAGGATGACGATGTTGAGCTTGCTGCCGGCCTCCTCCATGGTGTCCAGCACGTACCCTACATCGAGAGCCTTGTACTTGAGGTCGGTTTCGGAGCGGATGTCTTCCTTGACGGGAATCAGGTAATTGGCACCGCTGGCCTGAACGCCGTGGCCGGCGTAATAGAACAGGCCGACATCGCTGGACTTCAGCCCCAGCCCAAAGCGGCGCACGGCATCTTCCATCCCCCGCAGGTCGGCATCCTGGGCATGGATGACCTCGAAGCCGACCCGTTTCAGGGCCGTCGCCATGTCCTTGGCGTCATTCACCGAATTCTTCAGAGCTTGCTCGCCGTAGCCCTGATTCCCGATCACCAGGGCGATCTTGCTCGCCGCCCAGGCCGTCGGCGCCACCGACCCGATCAGAAACAGCAAAAACGCGGCCGGCACCAGCATCCGTGCCCCGCGCAGGCGTGAGTTCGTTGCAGAATCGATACCGTCGCACTGTGAAAACATCGCACGCTCCCCAACCGTTCGTAACAAAAACCTTCTCCACCGCAATTAAAGAGCTTCCCCGAGATGCCCGATTTTCCCTGCCTCCGTGAGGAATCGCCGGTCCGCGCGCGGCACACTGGCTTCTTTCGAGTTCCTTAACGCTTTTCACCCTGCAGTCCCTTCGTCCTTGCACCCATCGTGTTAGACCTACATCTCCCCAAATCGCGCCCGGTAATATTACCGGACAGACTCCTGGAGCGTCTCCGCGGAACAGGCCGGCACCGCCAGTCGCAATTTTACCGCCATGAACAGCCGCCATGTTCACCCAATTGCGAGTGTGCGCCGTAACAGGTCCGCCCATCCATTGCCGTCGCCCCATCTGGCTGGTGATGATCGAACCAGAGACACTTCCGAGCTACCTGCGTCCAGCGCAATCCAAGTTCCGTCGTTTACGTCTTCGGGATAAACCCCGTTGCTCTCCAATTCTCCAATCAAACACGTTCAAATGAGCCATGACTTGGGCCAGCTGTTGCCAGGCAGCGACAAGACCTTTCCCAAGACAGAACTTATCTGATAGCCTCACGACCAAAAGACTAAGGAGGCCGTATGCAACTCGCCGGAAAGCCATCTCGGTTCCGTGAGACAGCCGCGTCGCCGTGGGACCGGTACGGCACCCTGCTCGGCGTCCGCCTGCTCAGCCTTACCGCTTCGGCCAGGACCGTCTACTACGCAAGCGATTATGGCGATGCCACCGTCTTCCGCGACATCCACCCCAACGGCGTGCAAGACGCCGACGAACCGCCGGTCAAGACGGACCCGGTGACCGGCCGTTTTCCGCGCCCCAAAGGACACGGCCGTTTATACCTTTACGGCGGAAAGGAAATCCTGACCGGGCGGGAAAACACGTTACTGCTGAGCGCGCCGGACGGCTTCAAAGGAACAGGAATTCTCACGACTTTGTATCAGGCCTTGCGGGATCGGAAACTCCCGCCGGCGAAAATTCGGAAACTGCTGTTTCTGCCGAGTTCGCCGGCAGGTTATGCCCCGGATCCGGAAAAGCAGAAGAATCCGCGCCATAAGCCAAGGAAGCTTGTCCAGCGTAACGCCCAGCAAAATGCATTGGTGAACTTCATTAAGCCGCTGATCCGTAAGAAACCAGCTACGGCCCCGCCGCAGAAACCCGTTCCCCTCGCCCAATCGGATCCGTCCTACCAGGAAGACGATGCCGTCAAGGCCGTGGCCGATGCCATTCAGCAGTGGTCCCAATCCAACTCCCGGCTCGACCTGACGGACCCGCAGGCCGTGCAGTCGGTAGTCGGTTCGTCCCTCGGCACACTGAATCCCGATGTCACGGCCGATCAGGTTCAGATTATCGCGCGGGCAACGGCCACGAAACTGAACGCCGTGTTCGAAAAGGCCGGCAGGAGCGGAACGGCTCGAAGTTTCGCAGACCTTTCCAATGATCGCGCCAAAGGCGCGGAATTTCTGGCGGCCGATCAGTTCGCGGATTTCGTGAGCTTCTTTTTCGGCGCCCCGCAAATCACGGCCAATCCTCCCACGAACCAGAAATACACCAACGACACCACGCCCACCTGGAGTGGCACCATCGTTCTAGGTGCGGCCAGCAAGATCCAGGTATATCGTGACGGGATCTCCCTGGGTGACAAAGGCCAGGTCGTTCCTGACGACCAAGGCAACTGGAGCTATACCAGCCCCCAGCTGACCACCCACGGTACCTATACCTTCGCCTTCACGGCCGTCACGATTTTTGGCTTTGAAAGGAGGCATATCAGCCCCATCCACTCTAATCCTCGATACGAAACCGCCCTTTGCTCCTTGCTGTCGACAGTTCGGCCGTAAGCGTCGGCGATATTAATCTTCCCGAAAGTTTTCGCACATTCTATGCGTATTCTTTTGCATACAAGGTGTCTGGTAAACAGAAAAAGCTTTTGACCAGATCCACGCTGGAAAACAAAGCTCGCGGCTCGTAGAGCCAAGGGCGGGATGTTTTCCATGCCCCCCAGAAAGCCCAGGGCCGGGCGGGTCCCCGGAGGGGGCGGGCTCTATCCGCGTCCGTAGGGGACCTGCAAGGCTTCCCGAACAGGCCGTAGAGTCATCTGCGAGCGAATCCAAGTGACGGCTTTAACGTCACTTGGAGGAGTCGAGCGGGGACCGCTGGGGCGCCGAAGGCAATCACCGTCCCGCGAATTGCGGCCTAACGGCGTCGGGAACGCCGTTAGGCATAGCAATTCTGTGGGACACGCTGCTTTTGCTTGGATGGATTACATGGCCTCAAGGATGACGGTTTCCATCTCTTGCTTGCTTTGGATGGGGCGTTTTCCGACATCGGCCTTGGCGTGATTCCAGACTTGTTCGTCGGGATTCAACTCTGGCGAATAGGGAGGCAGGAAG
>Ga0233425_10007822_pt1 | contig 14700 bp, 10 predicted proteins | sample Watercolumn_Towu_2_FD_181712 | JGI IMG/M metagenome (GOLD analysis project Ga0233425, IMG submission 181712) | Freshwater microbial communities from Lake Towuti, South Sulawesi, Indonesia - Watercolumn_Towuti2014_140_MG | ecosystem: Environmental > Aquatic > Freshwater > Lake | place...
GCGCCAGTCCACCACCCTCAGGCCGTGGTCCAGGCGGGTGCCGCGGCCGAGGAACAGATCGCGGCGCCCACGCTGGTCGCAGAGGCGCAGGTGGGCGAAGTAGGGGCAATCCGGATCCACCGGAGTAGCCTCAGGCCGCGCGTTCAGCGTGCAGACTCGCTGCGTGAGCTGCTCGTACTGCTGGAAGAGTGCTCCGAGATCCTCGGTCTTGGCGGTACCGACCGCGTCGCGCAGGGCGTTCATCTCGGCCAGGGGTTCCTCGTCGCTGGTCGCTGGACCCACGGGGTGTTCCAGCAGCAACCCGCGCACATGGCCCAACAAGGCCTGCTCTTCGCGGACCATGGGCGGGATGGCGGAGTCCGGGGAATCGGGGCGACACATCGCGGGCACCGTGCGAGGGGCTCGATCCCCAACCCATAGGGCATCCTGGCCCGCATGTCGAGCCATCCGCGCCGGTGCCCACCGCCGGAAACGCGAACCGGCGGCACAGGGTGCCGCCGGCTGCTCAGGAAACCTGATCTGCGAGCTGACTAGTAGACGTTGGTCAGCGCGGCGCTGGTCAGGACCGCGGAGATGGACTTGGTCGCGGTGTAGGTGGCCTGGGTGCCGTCGGCGTCCACATCGCAGTAGCCGGTCACGACGAAGTTGGTGGTGGTGGGCGTGCTGACCAGGTAGGCGCCGCGGACCGTACCGGAGGGCTCCCAGCCCAGCGCGGTGAAGCCGTTGCCGGCGGTGGCATCCCAGGGGCGGGCCAGCTTGTTGACGCCGGCGCTGGGCGCGACGGTGCTCGCCACGAAGGTGTCGAAGGCGGCCTCGTAGGCGATCTCGGCGGTCTTGATGCCGTCGACGTTGGGCGGGACCTCAGCGCGCTTCGCACGGTACTGCATGTCGACGAAGTTCGGGATGGCGATGGCGGCGAGGATGCCGATGATGGCGACGACGATCATGAGCTCGACGAGAGTGAAGCCCTTCTTCATGGTGGTTCTCCGTGTGGTTGGTTCGGGGGGGAGTAGTTCCGGTGGGAACGCGCCGTACTCTATCAAGAAGCGTGCCATGCTCACGGTTCCAGCTCGAAACGGCAGTTTCATGGATCTCGAGCGGAGGTTGTCGAGAAATGTCAGTCCACGGGGTGACAGGAATTGTCACCCTGACGTTTTTCGTCACCCGCCCCAGACGACCAGCGCGCGGTGCCTCAGTCCGCGGTGATCCCGTGCTTCTGCAGCCGATATCTGAAGGAACGAAAGCTCATCCGGAGCAACTCCGCGGCGCGCGTCTTGTTGCCGCCGGCCTCTTCCAGCGCCCGGTTCAGCCAGTACAGCTCGTAGCTCTGCAGCCGCCCGTCGAGATCGACCCCCTCCGGGGGGAAGGCCTCTGGTGCTTCCTCCAGGGAGAGATCCTCCTGGGGTCGGACCTTGGCGGGCAGCAGCTCCACACCGATTCGGGGCCCATTGGCGAGAGCCACGCTGCGTTCGATCAGGTTCTCCAGCTCGCGCACGTTACCGGGGAAGTCGTACTGCTGCAGCAGCCGGATGGCCTCGGGTGTCAGGCCCTCGATGGGCTTGCCGTACTCCCGGGCGAAGCGGGCGATGAAATGCCGGGCCAGCTCGGGGATGTCGGCGCGGCGCTCGCGCAGCGGGGGGACCCGGATGGTGATGACGTTGAGACGATAGAAGAGATCCTCGCGGAAGCGCCCCTCGCGGACCTCGACCTCGAGGTCGCGGTTGGTGGCCGCCAGGATGCGCAGGTCGACCTCGCGCTCTTCGGTGCTGCCCACCGGAATGATGCGCCGCTCCTGGATCGCCCGCAGGACCTTGACCTGGGTGAGCAGGGGCATCTCCCCGATCTCGTCCAGGAAGATCGTGCCCTTGTCGGCGGCCTCGAAGAACCCGATCTTGTCGCGGACCGCCCCGGTGAAGGCCCCCTTCATGTAGCCGAACAGCTCGCTCTCGATCAGGGACTCGGGGATGGCGCCGCAGTTCACCGCGACGAACGGACTGTCCCGCCGGACCCCGCTGAAATGGATGGCCCGGGCCACCAGCTCCTTGCCAGTGCCGCTCTCGCCGAGGATCAAGCTGTTGATGCGCGCGTCCTTGATGCGCTCGACCAGCTCGTAGACCTCCTGCATGGCCGCGCTGGAGCCCACCAGCGACTCGAAGTGGTAGCGGTCCTTGAGCTCGGTCTTGAGGCGGAGGTTCTCCTCCCTGAGGGCGCGTTCCCGCAGCGCCCGCCGGATCGTCAGCTTGAGCTCGTCGTTGTTGAACGGCTTGGCCACGTAGTCGTAGGCGCCACGCTTGATGGCATCGACGGCGATGGAGGTGTTGCCGTAGGCCGTGATGAGAATCACCGGCGCATCCCTCGCCCCCGAGGCCGCGCGGGTCTTGATCTCCGAGAGCATGTCCAGTCCGCTCATGCCAGGGAGCTGCAGGTCGGTCAGGACGAGGTCGTGGGGTGCGGCTGAAAAAGCCCTGAGCCCCTGCTCGGCGCTGCCGGTCGTCTCCACCTGGTACCCCTCGCGTCGCAGCAGGATCTCGAGGAAGTCCCGCATGGAGCGCTCGTCGTCGACGACCAGGATGCGCTCGCTCGCCATGAATCAGCTCTCCTCACCCGGAACGGACACCTGGACGGGCGCCGGGGCGGCGCTCCGTCGTGGAAACTCCAGCACGAAGGAGGTACCCTCCCCGACGACGGAACGCACGGAGACCCTGCCATTGTGGAGCCGGACCAGGCGGTCCACGTTGGCCAGACCCAGCCCCGTCCCGCCCTGCCGGGTGGTGTAGAAGGGGTCGAAGACCTTGGGCAGATCCTCCGCGGCGATCCCCGATCCCTGGTCCTGCACCTCGATGACGATGAGGTCGTCCAGGGCCCGGATGGCGATGTTGATGAGCCCACCCTCGGGCATGGCCTGTGCGGCGTTGAGCAGGAGGTTCCAGAAGATCTGCCGCAGGCGGGCCGGATCCAGCTCGGCCTCGTCGTCCCCCTCCTCGTCGACCACGATGTGCACCAGCTCGCCGTAGCGCGGATCCCGGTTGAAGGCCGCCACGACCTCATCGAGCAGGGCATGCACGTGCAACGGCTGCCGGCGCAGCTCGATGGGGCGGGCGGACTCCAGGAAGTCACTCACGAGCTCGTTGAGGCGCAGGGTCTCGCGTTGGGCGATCTCCAGCAGCGGGCCTTCGTGCTCCTCCGCCAGGAGTTGCAGCACGCCCGAGAGGCTGGCGAGCGGGTTGCGAATCTCGTGGGCGATGCCCGCGGCCACGCGCCCGACCCCTGCCAGGCGCTCCTCACGCTTCCGGTCGGCCTCGTACCGGCGCAGCTCGGTGACATCCTCGAAGACCACCACCTCACCGCCGACATCCCCGAGCGGGCTGCGGTAGCACAGCAGGGTCAGGGAGTGCTCCGGGCCCCAGACGACGATCTCCTGGCCGTCCTTGTAGCGGCGCAGGCCCGGCATGACCGCCGAGAGCGGGCGCCCCTCGCAGGTGCCGAGCCGGGCCAGGGCCGCGGGGTTGGCGCTGCGGATGATGCCGCCGGGATCCACCGCCAGGATGCCCGAGAGCACCGACTGCACGATCAGCCCGTGTTCCTCCTCCAGGACGCGGGTGGTCTCCTGCTGACGCAGCAGAGCGGCGTCGGCCTGCTGGGTGCGGACCGCGAGGCGGTTGGTCAGGAAGCCGATGACCACGAACCCGAGCATGCGCATGAGCACATCGACGTAGATCACGCCGGCGGCGGTCGCCTCGGGGGAGAAGTAGAGGGCGTCCAGCACAGTGGTCGCCGCGAAGGCCACCGCGTTGGCGCCGACCACCACGATGCCGGCGAGGCGCTGGGGCACGAGGTAGGCCGCCCCCGCGATGTTCACGATGTAGAAGACGTGGGCGATGCTGTGCCGACCGCCGGTCATCTTCACGAGCAACGTGATCAACAGGGCGTCGAACAACAGTTGGGTGAGGACGAACCCACGACGGTTCCCCCACCTGCGGACCAGGGCGGCCGAGAGCCCCATGAACAGGAAGGTGAGCCCCGCCAACACGAAGATCCCGCCCAGGGAGAGCAGGCTCTGGGGGACGGTCAGCACGGTCCAGATGGCGATCCCGAAGAGGATGGTCACCAGCACGAGCCGGATGAACATGTACGCCGTGACACGGGTCCTGAGCCGGTCCGGCGCGGCGACGGGGCGCTCGATGGGCTGGCGCTCGGCGCGCTCCCCCCCCTGGTCCATGGCTCAGCCGTGGATGTTGGCGGCCATGGTGAAGATCGGCAGGTACATGGCGATGACGAACCAGCCGCCGCCGATCCCCAGCCCGACCATGATGATGGGCTCCATCATGGCGGTGAGGTTCTCGACGGCCTCGTCCACCTCTTCCTCGTAGAAGTCGGCGATCTTGTTGAGCATGACGTCGAGCGCGCCGGTGGCCTCGCCGACGCTGATCATCTGGCAGACCATGTCGGGGAAGACCTTGGTGGCCAGGAGCGGCTCGGCGATGGTGCGGCCTTCGGCGATGGAGTCGCGCGCGGTGGAGATGGCGTTCTCGATGACGCGGTTACCGGCTGTCTTTCCGCAAATCTCCAGGGCGTCGAGGATCGGCACGCCGGAGGAGACCATCGTGCCCAGGGTGCGCGTGAAGCGCGCCACGGCGTTCTTGGTCATGAGGTCGCCCAGGACCGGCACCTTCAGGAAGATGCGATCGAAGAGGGTCCTGCCCTGGGAGGACTTGTAGAAGTAGCGCAGGCCGACGATCGCGATGATGAGCCCGCCGAGGATGTAGAGCCCCTGGTCGCGCATGAACCGGGAGAGGTCCACCATCATCTGGGTGGGCGCCGGGAGGGTGGCGCCCATCTCGGCGAACATGGTCTCGAACGTGGGCACCACCTTGACCAGCAGCACCGCCGCGGCGCCGATGGCGACCAGGGTGACGATGATGGGGTAGGTCATGGCGCCCTTGATCTGGCGCTTCAGCTTGTCGGCCTTCTCCAGGTGGGTCGCGAGACGGTTGAGGATGGTGTCGAGGATACCGCCGACTTCGCCGGCCGCCACGAGGTTCTGGAACAGCTCGTCGAAGGTGTTGGGGAACTTCCGCAGGGCGTCGGCGAAGGTGGAGCCGGACTCGACCGACTCCTTGATGACCTTGAGCTGGTCGCGAAAGAGGGGGTTCGGCGCCTGCTGGCTCTGGATCTCGAGGCACTGCACCAGCGGCAGGCCGGAGTCGATCATGGTGGCGAACTGGCGGGTGAAGACGACGAGATCCTTCGTCTTGACGCCGCCCTTGAGGAAGGCCGGAATCTTGATGGCGCTGAGGTCCAGGTTCAGCCCGGCGCCCTTCTTGGAGAGCTTGGTGGGGCTGATCTGCATCTGCCTCAGCTTCTGCCGGGCAGCGGCGTCGTCCTTGGCATCGATCTCGCCCTTGCGGCTCTCGCCGCCCGAGGTCTGACCTTCGTATGCGAACAGGGGCATCCCGACCTCGCTCAAGACGGGTTCAAGCAGCGAGCATAGCCGACGCGGGCCCCAGGCGGCAAACCTGGCTCCCCGCGGCCGGTTATCTGCGCCGGCGGATGCACCGCGGAGGAATCCATGCGCCTTGTCATCGTGAGCTGCCCACCCCACGAGGCAGATACCCTGCTTTCAACCCTGCTCGATGAACGCCATGTGGGCTGTGGGAACATCGTGCCCGGGGTGCGCTCCCGGTACTGGTGGCAGGGCCGGATCTGCGTGGACGAGGAGGCCCTGCTCTTGATGGAGACGGAGGCGGCGCGGGTGCCGGCGCTCCTGGAACGCGTGCGCGCGTTGCACTCCTACGAGGTGCCCAAGGTGCTGGTGGTGCCCGTGGAAGCGACGCTCCCGGCCTACGCCGGATGGCTGCGGTCGGTGCTCGGCTGATCAGCCCCCGTACCCCGCCGGAGGAACCCACCGCGCGTCCATGGCCTCCACGACGGCCCACATGGTGAGGTAGACCAAGGCCCCCGCCTCGGCGTCGAGGTCCGCTTCGCCCTCCTCACGCTCCTCCTTTTCGAACAACGCCCAGAGCACCTCATCCAGAAGGTGCGGCTGCGCCCGCCAGGCCACCGCCTTGGCCCGCTGTGCGAACCCGGCGTCGGCCGGGTAGAGGTCCGGCGCGATCGTGCCGATGCGCTCCGCGGCGTCGGCCAGATCGGTCCCCGAAACCTTCTGCATGCGCCCTCCCACCTGCTCGAAGATGCGCAGGCAGACGGCGGACATGTAGATCGCGACCTGCGCCGACTGAACCCCCAGGATGTTGGCGTTGGCCTCGATGAAGCGGCCGACGCGGCGCTGGGCCCGGGAGAGCCGCAGGGCCGAGGGCCCGAAGGCCTTCGGGTCGTCGGAGCAGGCCTCGGCGAGGCGGTGGACATCTTCGCGGGGGATGGCGGGGTTGGGCATGGGGGCCTCCGAAGGTCCCGCTCCTTAGCTGGTCCCACTCCCCACGGCGAGCCCCACTTGTCAGGAAACAGCGTCGCCGTCAGGTGCCAGCTATCAGCCATCAGCCAGCAACAAAGCCATCTACGCCGGGTAGACGTACTCCGCCTCGCGGGGATGATGGGCGAGGGTCGGCGCCCGTCGGCTGAAACCTGATACCTGACACCTGATACCTCCCCATGCCGCGGTTTCCGGGCTCGTGGAGCCGTGCCCCGCGCGGCATGGGGGACTACCAGGAGCCGCGCACCAGCTCGACGGAGAACGGATCGCAGTCGGCCGGGGCGGGGACGCGGGCACTGGCCGCGCCGTGTCCCCGCGCGGCGATGGCGCCCAGGGGCGCTTCCCAGCGCCCGGGGCCGCAACTGATCTCCACCACGGCGCCATCCAACGCGCGCCGCGCGCGGTTGAAGGCGGTCACGTCGATCTCGGTGTGCCCGTCCGGCCAGGTGCGACCCCGGCTCGTGAGGTCGATCCAGGGGCGCACGTCGAGGTGCTGACCGGTAGGGCTCGCGTGGGGCTCGAGGATCAGCTCCTTGCGCGCGGTGTCCAGCGTGATGAGGAAGCGGCCGCTCACGTTGAGCCCGAGCAACCCGACCTGCTCGCCATCCCCGCCGCAGGTCTCGCAGACATCCACCGTCACGCCGCCGACCTCGAACCCGCCGAGCCAGACCCGGTCCACGATGGCGAGTTGGCCCGTGATGGGCCCGTTGGCGGTCAGGGAGGTGATGGTGGGGGCGTCCGGTTCCAGATGTACGCCGAGGTCCCGCAGCACGCCCGGGGTGAGGGTGGTGTAGGTCGCGCCGGTGTCGAAGAGCATCTGGGCTTCGAGCACGACCCCGCGCGGGCCCTCGAGGGTGACCGGGATGAGCAGGGAGTGACCGCTCCCCTCGTAGGGCAGGGCGACCTGGTCGCGCGCCGCATCGAGGCGGGAGGGCGGGGGCGGCAGCAGGGTGGGCACGGCGGCCTCGGGCACCGGCGGACGGGAGCTCGGCTCGACCAGCACGCCGTCGATGGCCTCGGCCAGGGCGCGGCTGTCGTCGGCCGGCAGGAGCGCGCCCAGCGGGCGCCCGAGGATCGACAACCCCGCCTCGATGGCGCCGCGGCGCTCTCCCGGGAAGAACAGCGGCAGGCCACAGAGGAGCAGCACGGGCCACAGGTTGGCTCCAACCAGCAGGCCAACCCGCCGATGGCGCGGTGTCAAGGCTGAAAATCCGAGCACCGGTAACAACAGCAGCAGCGTGGTGGCCGCGGCCAGCAGCGCGGGAGGAGGCTCCCGGAGGGTGGCCACCCCCGCCAACGCCATGGACGCGATGGTGAGCAGGGGCAGCGCGGTCGCGAGGGCGGCGAAGGTCAGCAGGCGTGACATGTTATGCGGGGAGCCTCCGACGGTCCGTCCGTCCCCCCTATCGTCCCCCGCACGCCCGTGCGGAATGGGAGCAGATCGTGAAGGAACGAGCGACCTATTTCTGCATCGACATCGAGACCTCGGGGCCGGTTCCCTGGCTCTACGACGTGCTCTCGCTGGGGGCCGTGGTGGTCCGGGGCTCGCCCCAGGGAGGCTTTGCGCTCGGCGAGCGGTTCTACGTGGAACTCCGGCCGGAGTCCGAGCGCGAGGATCCCGCCACCCGCGCCATCCACGGGCTGGATGTGGACCGCCTCCGGCGCGAGGGCACCCCGCGGGCGGAGGCCCTGGCCCGCCTGGCGAGCTGGGTCGCCGTCCAGTCCGGCCCCGACACCCAGCCCCTGTTCGTCGGGCACAACGCTCCCTTCGACTGGTCTTTCGTGGCCTTCAGCTTCGCGGCCGAGGGGATGGTCAACCCCTTCGGGTACAAGGCGCTCGACACCAAGGCCCTGGCCACCGGGGTGCTCGACCTGCACTTCTTCGACTCCACCAAGGAGGTCCTGGCCGCCCGGCTCGGCCTGCCGCCGGAGGACATGGGGAAAAAACACCGCGCAGACTACGACGCGGAGTACCAGGCCCAGATCCTCGCGGCGCTCCTCGAGCGGCAGCAGGCCCGGCGCCGGCCGTGAACGTCCTCATCGCCACCCGGGGCGATCTGTTCCCCCCCTTCCACGGCGCAGCGGCGCGCATCGTGCACGGCGCCGAGGGTCTGGCCGCCCACGGGGCGCGCGTGGCCATCGTCACCGATGACCGCGATTCCTACTGGGTCCTCGAAGACCGCTCCTGGCTGCGACGCCCATACCGCCCCCGGGTGCGGGCCGCCGAGGAGTGGCGCCCCCTGCCCGCACTCGGGCGCTGGGCCGAGCGGCTCTGCGGCCGCGTCGGCTACCCCCCGGAGGAGTACTTCCTCTACCGGCCCATGCTGGATCCGGCCTGGTGGCTCAGGGTGGCGGCCGCGGGCCTGCGCGAGGGCGCCGAGATCTTCCAGGCGGAGTTCCCGGGCTACGGGGTGCCGGTGGTCATCGCCGCCCGCAGCCTCGGCAAGCGCGCGGCCCTGGTCCAGCACAACGTGGAGTACGACCGCCTGGCGCAGATGGCCGGGCTGTCGGGCGCAGCGCTGGCACGCCTGCGCGCGGTGGAGGTCGGGGTCTGCCGCGCCGTGGACGAGGTCATCGCCGTGAGCCGCGATGACCGTGAGCTGCTGGTGCGCGATGGCGTGCCCAGGGAGCGCGTCACCGTCATCCCCCACGGGGTGCGCACCGCAGCCTTCGAGGGCGTCGACGGTGCCGGAATCCGCGAACGATACGGCGTCCCCGGGTCGGCCCCCCTGCTCTTCTTCCACGGAGTGCTGCACTACCACCCCAACACCCAGGCCGTGCGCTTCATCGTGGCCGACCTGCTGCCGCGCCTGCTGCCGCAGCACCCGGACCTGCGGGTCGTCTGCGCCGGCATGAACCCCCCGCGCTACTACGACCACCCTGCCCTGATCCTGCCGGGGCTCGTGGAGGATCTGCCCGCCCACATCGCGGCTGCAGACCTCTGCCTCTGCCCGCTGGAATCCGGCGGCGGCACCCGCCTCAAGCTGCTGGAGTACTTCGCCGGCGGCAGGGCGGTGGTCAGCACCACCAAGGGGGCCGAGGGCCTGCGCAGCCGCCACGGGGAGGAGGTCTGGATCGCGGACGGCGCCGACGCCTTCGCCGCGGGTGTCCTGCGCCTGCTGGCCGATCCGACCGAGCGCATCCGCCTCGGCGCGAACGCCCGCCGCTTCGCCCGCCGCTACGACTGGGCAGCCATCGGAGGCGCCACGCTGGCGCTCTACCGGGGCGAGGGCCGCGGCGAAGACTGGAACGAGCGGCTGTTGGCAGCTCCGGAGGCTCCGGCCTCGCCCGTCCCGGCTGCGCCCACGCCCGCGCCGACCCGGCCGGAGGCGGCTCACCTGGCCCGCCTCGTCGCCCCCAATCCCTTGACCCTGCTGCTGCTGCTCAACCGGGGCTGCAACCTGCGTTGCGCGTTCTGCGACCTTCACGACAAGCCCGAACGCCTCGACGTGCCCGGGCGGCTCCCGACCCTGCTGGATCAGGCCGTGCGCATCGGCACGAAGGTGGTGGTCCTCACCGGCGGCGAGCCCTTCCTGCACCCCGACCTGTTCTCGGCCGTCGCCATGGCGAAGGCGCGCGGGCTGGGCACCAATGTCACCACCAACGGCACGCTCGTGGCGCGCCGCTGGCGTCAATTGCTGGCCTCGGGGCTCGACTCCCTCTCCATCAGCCTCGACGGCGGCCCCGCCACCCACGACGCCCTGCGCGGCCGGGCCGGCACCCACGCCCGGGCGCTGGCCGCCCTGCGGCGCCTAAGGGCCGAGAGCCCCCTGCATCTCGCGGTCTACTTCACGGCCACGAACCGCAACGTGCGTGAGCTGGTGGAGGTGTACGAGCAGGTCGCGGTGCTCGGGGCGGCCTTCGACTTCTGGCCGGTCAACGGAGCGCCGGAGTTGGCCCTGCGTGAGCCGGCCGACGTGGAGGCCTACCTGGCCGCCGTCGCGCACATCGCCGCCCGCGACCCCGAGGTGGCCGCCCGTCGGAGCTACCTGGAGCGGGGGGTGGACTACCATGCCGGCGGTCTGGGCCGGGTGCGCTGCCTCGGTCTCGTGGATCAGTACGGCGTCACCTGGCGCGGCGACCTGCTGCCCTGCTGCGTCTGGGGCGAGCCCAGCCTGGTGGTGGGCAACGTCTTCGAGACGGCGCTCGACGTTCTCTGGACCGCACCCGCCACCCAGGCCGCGCGCGCGCGCCTGGCGCAGGAGGGCTGCGGGGCCGGCTGCTTCAACCACAGCCTGTACCACTTCGAGCGTTGCACGGGGCTGCCGTTCGTGGTCGGGGAAGCCTCGCAGAATCCGGCCCGAGCTGGCGCCCTCGCCAACCCTACCGCAGGCTCATCTCGATCCCACTGATGCTCGTGGTGCCCGTGGTGAAAGGCCCGTCGGTGAAGTAGGCGAAGGTCTCCATCGGCCCGTTGAAGATGCCGTCGGCGTTCAGATCGCAGGAGGCCCACAGGTAGAAGGTGGTCTCGGAGGGACCCAGCACCATGAACGGCAGGCTGGACTGGCCCGCGATCCCGGCGGGCTCCCAGAGCTGGTAGTCGTACTGGTCTTCCAGCTCCTCCTCGGCGAAGTCGCCGTCGGGGCGGTACTTGGCCGCCACCACCGCCACGCGGGCAGAGGGGTTGGTGGCCAGCAGGTCGTCGAAGGTGCCGTACTCGTAGTCGATCGTGCCGGAGAGCCGCACGAAGGGGACCAGGTCGATCCCGGCGCCCGGTACGGGCACCAGCATCGTCTGGTCCACGTCGGTCTCGCCGAAGGTGATGCTGTCCTGGGGGTTGCCATCGGTATCCACTGGCTGGCCCCAGGTGTCGGCCGGGTCGTACAGCAGGTTGGCGTTGCTGTCCCAGACACCCTGGGCGTCGAAGGTGCCCGCGTTCTCGCACATGATGTAGCCCCAGGTGCCCGCCGCGCCGTGGGCCCCTCCGGTCACGGGCAGGTCGTACATGATCCAGTAGGGCTCGGTCTCACCCGGGTAGTACAGGATCGTCCCGACGTCCGCCCCGCTGCCGTTGTAGGGGATGTCCACGAGCAGGTCGCCGCCCACGGTGACCTGATCGCAGCCCGACCCGCCGCCGCTGCCGGGGCCGCCCCAGGAGCCGCCGCCCCCACCGCCGCCCGAGCCGCCTCCCGGCCAGCCGACCCAGACCCAGTGCGTACCGTCCCAGATCCAGCCCGAGCCCCAGCCGACCCAGATCCAGCCGGTGCCGTCCCAGATCCAGCCCCACCCGTCGCCCCAGCCCGGCGGGCAGTCGGGGCAGGGGCCGCCGTGGCCGCCGCTGCCCGAGCCACCGCCGCCACCCGACCCGCCACCGCCCCAGCTTCCGCCGCCACCGGCCCAGCCGCACCAGTAGTCGGTGAGGATCTCGACCTCGATGTCACCGACGACCTCGCCGTCCTGCACCCGGACCGGGGTGGCGTGATACCCGCGCGGATCGCTCGGGCTGATGTAGCGGTCGTCCCACTTGTCCAGCACCGCCAGGACGTAGACCTCGTCCACGGCGTCGGTGTCCACGTCGATGGCGAAGGTGTTGGCGGCCCCGACCGTGCTGGGCTCGGCGATGGAGTCGGAGCCGTACCAGGTCTCGACCCCGCTGGCCTCGTCGGCGGTCATGGCGGCGACGAAGATGGACCCGTAGGGGAACTTCTCGCCGAAGCAAGACTCGTCCCAGGGGACCTCCACGACATCGCCGTGCTCGTCCGTGGTGATCAGCGTGACCTGGACATTGCCGGCGATGGTGCCGTGGACCCCATGGGGCAGGTCGGGGTTCTCCGTGTCGTCGCCGCCGCCGGAGGTGTCGTCTCCGCCGGAGGTGTCCACGATCGCGTTCGCGGTGTCGAGCGCCGTGTCGCCGTCGAGGTCGCACTCCTTGCAGCCGCAGAGGGGGAGGATGATCGCGAAGATGGGGAGGCGGTGCCGGGCCATGGGACCTCCTGCGTGAGATGGCGTGACCTCCCAAGAAGATAGATGACAATTCACCGGTTACGCAAGAGTCAAATCAGCCGATCACGCCGCCGCACACCTGCGAGGCCGACCACGGCGAGTAAACCCAGCGCCCAAGCCCGGGGGCCGCGCGGACCGGCGGTGCAGCCGCACTCCTCAGCCGAACCGGAGCGCAAGAAACCGCTGGTGGCCTCGATCCCGGCGGTGCCGTGGTGGACGTGCCGCGGGCTGCCCCGGTTGGAGATCAGCACGTAGATCTCGGCGGAATCGCTGTCGAAGTCGAAGTCCAGCACGCCGCCGACGGTGCCCTCCTCCGCGGCCAGGGCCTCGAAGGGCTCGCCGGCCGTAAACAGGGCGTAGTTGGCGGCGTCCACGAGGTAGACGTCCACCGTGCCGGGCGTATCCTGGGGCTGTATGAGGCCGCCGCCGTAGGCGTAGCCGAGGCCCGCGTACCAGCCGAGGAAGGTGTGCTTCGCGGGCACCTCCAGCAGGGTGGCGTCGAGCCCCAGGTCGAGCCGCAGCTCGATCTCGGGCTCCCCGTGGTGGCCCGTGGCCGCGAGCACTGGCCGGCCCACGTGCCCGCCGAGCTGGATCGGGACGTCGAAGCTGGCTCCGGCCACGGCGTCCGCGGCGGCGATGGTGGGGTCGCCTGCCTCGGCCTTGAGGAACCAGTTGGGGTAGGAGCCCGACTGGATATCGGGGATGGAGTACGGCGCCCAGACCTCACCTTCGGCCAGATCCGCGGCGGCCAGGATCCAGAAGTTGCGGCTGTCCCCCAGCGTCAGGCCGACGCGCCCCTGTTGGTCGGTGTGTTTCCAGGCGGCCTGGTCCAGGTACTGGCCGTAGTAGAAGTTCTCGACCGCCACCAGCACCATGGCGCCGGCCACGGGCTGCCCGTCGGCGTCGGTGACGGTCACGTCGGCCGTGATCGTGTCGGAGTAGAGCGCGACGTGCTCGTCGTCCACCCGGCCGTTCTCGTGGAAGGCCATGATCGCCGAGACGTTCTTGGAGCCGCCGTACTGCACGTCGTAGGCCACCCCGCCGTAGTCGATGCGGGTGGGGCCATCCGACCAGTCCACCTGGTACGGGTGCCAGGCGTCCTGGAAGTAGAACTCGTTCCAGACGTGGTCCTCCATCGACCAGGCGTTGACCACCGGGACCAGGGCGGCGCGGGCGGCGCCGGTGATCATGTCCTGGCACTCGCCGCAGTTGCCGAAGTGGTTGTACAGGATGCGCTGCGGCCAGACCGAGCGCTCGCCGTCGTAGTGGGCGTGGGTGGAGGCGTACTCGGAGACGTTGTCGAACATGTTCTGGGTGACGAACCAGCCGATGGCGTCCAGCGCGTTGGTGACCTCGGCCAGCCCCCGCTCGCCCGCGAGGCCCGGCTGCTGGACGCCGTCCCAGAGGATGTCGATGCCGGCGAGGCTCTCGGCCAGGACGGGGTGGCCGACGAATTCCCCCGCCCCCGGGGTCCCGGCCGTGGCCGAAAAGCCCCCAGGGTAGACCTGCTCGTCGCCCAGGTCGGCGTCGGCCTCGACCAGCAGCGTGCCGCCGCCCGCCACGAAGCCCTCCAGCGCCGCGATCGACTCGGGGGCGTACGCCACGGCCGCGGCCTCCGGATCCAGGCCGGCTGGCAGGATGACCTTGAGGTAGCCGCCGAGGTCGGGCCAGCCCGCGGCAAGATCCCAGGCGTCCACCGGGAGGCCGGCGTCGGAGAGCGCCGCCTGCGCGGCCCAGCCGTGCCCGCCGGCGTCCGAGAGGACGAGCGTGGCCTCACCCGCCTCGAGCACGTCCCGGCGCTGCACGTACAGGGCCAGGTTCTCCACGAGGTCGGTCAGGTCGAAGGCCCCCTCCGCGGTGTCGAGTGAGAAGGCCGAGGCCAGGAGGGTCCCCGCGCCGTAGTCGCTCTCGGCCAGCAGGACGTGGCCGTCCGCGTCGGCCAGCACGACCAGCGGGTCCACCGCGAAGGAGTGCAGCCAGCCCATCGGGTCCGCCTCGACCGGGCCTGCCAGCGCGTTCGGCTCCTCCTGCAGCCAGTGGGTGCGGTAGTCCCAGGTGCCCTCCCCGGTGGCGCTCTGAAGCATCCAGCGGCGCCAGTGGACCCCCTCGGGCGGCGCGGCCAGGGAGTAGCTCTCGGGGTCCATGAAGAAGGGCATCTCCATGTCGAGCTTCGGGTTGACCACGTACCAGTAGTAGTACTGCCAGGGCAGATCCCAGGTCTGTGGCCCAGAACCGTCGTCCCAGGTGTAGCGCACCGAGGTGTGCTCGCCGTCTTCGGTGAGCTCGGCGAAGGGCACCAGTGGGTCGGCCTCGTAGAGGGCCCGGGC
>Ga0233425_10007823_pt1 | contig 14697 bp, 12 predicted proteins | sample Watercolumn_Towu_2_FD_181712 | JGI IMG/M metagenome (GOLD analysis project Ga0233425, IMG submission 181712) | Freshwater microbial communities from Lake Towuti, South Sulawesi, Indonesia - Watercolumn_Towuti2014_140_MG | ecosystem: Environmental > Aquatic > Freshwater > Lake | place...
AAGCATGATCGAGCATCCGATCCCCACGCGAGCGGAGGTCACGGATATCGCGTACGCAGCAAGCACGCGCACGGATGCCGTCATGCTCAGTAGTGAAACCGCAAACGGCAAGCATCCCATTCAAGCGTTGCAAACGATCAGCCGCGTTCTCGAGGAGACAGAAGGGCACATCGAACGCGAACATCGCGCAGAAGAGGAGTGGATTGCGGTGCATGATGAACGTGAGGCGCGCGCGGAGGCCGCAGTGATTCTCAGCCGCTCGATTGACGGAGCTGCTATCGTCGTCTTCACGCGCACCGGCAGAACCGCGCGCGACGTCTGTAAATTCCGTCCGACGATCCCCATCATCGCCTTCACGAACTCAGATACCGTGCAGCGTCAGCTCAAATTGGCGTTCGGAGTGCAGCCGCTCGTCGTCCCCTTCGATGCCGACCCCGAGCAGACGGTGCGAAGTGCGCTGGAGCTTGCAAAAGGTGAAGGCATTCTGCAGGAGAGTGAGCGGATCATCCTCCTCTCCGACGTTCGTACGCTTCACGAAAACGTGGGGACAATTCAGGTGCGGGTTGTTTGAATTGAGAATTAAGAATTGAGAATTGAGAATGGAGAATTGAGAATTTTGAATTGAGAATTGAGAATTCTAAATTAAGAATTTGGAATGGAAAATTGAGAATTGAGAATTAAGAATTGAGTACCTTCAATTCTTTGCGACCGACACTTCTCCCTCAACATACTTTGAATTCTGCGGCTTCATCGGCAGCATCGCCTTCACCTGAGGATCACTTTCTAGTGTCACAAGAGCCTGCGCCTTGGCGGTCTCCATATTGAGCACTTCAAGTTGCAGAAGAAGCACCGAACGCTCTCGCTCGAGCGTGCGGAGCTTGTACCCCCTCGTGGCGTTCGCGTTCTCGTGGAAGAGAATGAGGAACGCGAGGAGGAGGATGAGTGCACCGATCGAAATCATTAGCAGAACCGTACTCTGGTCAACCATCCTCCCAAGAGTCGGTCGCCTTGGGATAGAAGATGCCGAAGGGCTGGATCCAAGACTAGGCATGCTTACGGATGACGCGGAAGGAAACGCTGCGAGCTCTGGGATTGCGGGATACTTCTTCTGTGCCTGCCCGAACGGCTTTCTTCGTGACGAGCTCAAACGAACTCTCTCGTCTCACGGCACCGGTAACCGTATCCTTCGAAGAAGTAGCAAGCGCGCGAAACGCGCGTTTCACGGCGCGATCGTCGATCGACTGGTAACTCATGATACCACACCGGCCTCCGACTCGAAGGAGTGTGGGAATTGCGCGAAGGAGAGCATCGAGCGCACCGACTTCATCGTTCACCACAATACGCAGCGCCTGAAAAATTTGGGGGAGCATCGCCTTCGCCTTCCAGCGATAGATTTCTTCGGCAACGTCGCAAAGATGGGACGCATGCGTCATAGGTAAATTTTTCCGGACATGCACGATGCGCGATGCGAGCGCATGGGATCTTGGAAGTTCACCGAACTCAGCGAAAACGTGAAAAAGCTGCTCTTCCGAAAAATCAGCAACAATATCAGCGGCTGTTTTTCCGCGCGACCGATCGAAACGCATGTCGAGAGGAGCATCGCTCGCAAATGAAAAACCGCGCGCAGTATCGTCAAGATGCATTGAGCAAAGACCGAGATCTGCGAAAAGAATGTCAACTGGGGCAAAAGTCATCGCGGGAATTTCTCGAAAATTCGCGTGATGCAATTCAACTCTGTCTCCGAAATCCTTCAAATTCTCGCGTGCAAGTGCGAGATGCGCTTCGTCGGCATCAACACCGATGAGCTTTCCGTCGGGAGCAGTCGCCTGCAGAAGTGCTGCAGCATGACCCCCAAGTCCGATGGTCGCGTCGAGAACGGTCTCGCCGCTTGCGGGGGTGAGGTACGTGAGAAAGGAAGGCAAAACCGGCACATGGCGACGGATTTCAGGCCCGCTCACGAGCAAAATGTACCCCTTCCTCTAAGGAGAGCAATCGATTGGGCTTGAGCTATAGAAAGGGCATTTTCCTGTATACAAAAGTTGAACGACATGTCCATTCCTGCAATTCCTGGGCTTATGATTGACATTTTGACAATTTAGCTTGAAGTAATATACTAAGTCCTTTGCTCTGGATACCCGCTGCGATCCTTAGCTTTATGCTAGGGACTTCGGCCCCTGCCACACTCATCCCTCAGCAGATACCCGCTGCTGAGTGGTCGCCTGCGCTCGGTGATGTTCTCCTGGTCAATACCCAAGCAAACGAGGCCAGCCTCGTGCAACTCAATGGAAACTACACCTCATTTAAGGTCGTTACCGGACAACGCGGAGTGGTCAGCTACATCGGGCGACGCTACAACGCGACGACACCGACAAAAACGTGGCATCTCAAATCGAAACACATCAAGGGTGACCGAATCACATTCGGAAAAACCGGAGAGTTCCTGCGCCTCTACAACGACGACTCCCCCACTCCGTACGGTGTTCATCCGCACGCCTACAGTCAAAAAATGCTCGCCGATGACGACCGCTTCCGCAGCATGGGGTGCGTGATTGTTGCCGACGACATCTTTCGCCTGATCGATGAAACCTTTGCAATCAATAACGGCGTCATGAAGGTCGTGACGTTCCACGGCGTGCCCAATCCGTCGATTGCGACTGCCGAAAATCTTCAGAATGCTACGTAATCGGCGGCCTGCTCTTTGGATTATTGTGAGCACCCGCAAGATAAAATGTCACGTTCGTGGTCTTCCATTGCACGAATCTGTATGCCATCGTTTTCAATGAGAACGTTGTCCATGAGTAGGCGCATCAATACGATAAACCACTGTGTGCAATGTCCTGCCATCGTTGGTTTTTTTGTCATAGCTCTCATGGACCTTGCCACCCAGCAATTCAGGAATTTTTCTGCTTTGAATGTTATCTCTATCCACCGGATAGACAATGTACTCATAATCCATCTGCTCATCAGCCCATTGTTTTACTGCGGCTGCTGCCTCTCTCCCATACCCTTTTCCATGAGCGGATTTTTTCAACCACAGCCCAATCTCAGGGTGCCTTGTGTTTGATTCTTCAATCCCGACACGACCCAAAAATTCGTCCGTATCCTTTTTCAAAATGACGAGGTGCAGACCTACCCCATTTTTCAGCTCGTCCAAAGACTTTTTAATGTTTTCCTCCACAACAGACGGATCTTTCGGTGGACCCCATTGCATGTAGGTTGTGATGTCCGCATTAAACTCACGAAAACAATCCATCTTCCATTGCATGGAAAGAGGAACGAGTTTCAATCGTTCTGTTTCAATTTCTACTGCCAAGAAGTTGGGGCGATCAGGAGCTGCCATGGACGTTTATGGTCTATTTTAGCCTTCCCTTAGCGAAAGTCCTATATTGAATCTTTTGGCGGATGAGGGAGTGAGTCGCCCCAGAACCGAAGCTTCCCCTACGCATGTGGGTTGTTTAGCCCAAAACATCTGGCGGAGAGGGAGGGATTCGAACCCTCGATACGGTTTTAACGCCGTATACCGCATTAGCAGTGCGGTGCTTTCGGCCACTCAGCCACCTCTCCAGAGGCAGCACCAGTATAGATCATCACTCACGGTCACTCTACCCTTTAGCTATTACCCCACGGTGCAAGTCGTTGATCGCACCGAAACACTCCTGTACCCTCTACTACTTTCCTATGAATACGGAGCAACGACCAGGGGATCTGTATAAGCAGCTGTGGGATGCAAACACGGCGGAAGACCGGCTGACACCCGAAGAAGTCAGGCGCGTATCCGGCATTCTCAGGCGCGAATTTTTGAGGCTATTTCTCTTTGCGAATCGAAGGAATGTCCATCAGCGTGCTCGTGAGGGAGTGCTTCGCCTGGCGGATACTGCCAGGCATGAACATTTGTTCGACATGCGTTTTGAGGGGGCCGATGTTTTGAAAGATTGCGACCTTCTCCTTGCAAATCATCAGGGACCGCGCGGGCTAGGGAAGGGTACGGCACAGGGTGGCCTGGAAACCCTGTTTGCAAATGCGATTGTTCCGGACAACACTCGATTCCTCTTAGGAAACATGGTCGTGAACAGAAGAACACTAAGTATCAAGGACTTCGTACGAGCATGCGTCATCCGATTGAAAAACCCCATCGTTCTCTATCGCCCTACAAAAGAAGCATGCGCGAATCGCAGCACATATGTTTCCCAGTTCAGGGAGGAACGGCGAAGGGCCTTCACGGAGCTTTTTCGTGCCATTGTTGAAGATGGAACACCAGGCCTCATCTATCCCGAAGGCCAACGTTCGCCCACCGGAGAAATCCTTCCTCTTATGGCGGACTTGTTCGAGGTGGCACTCGAATCATATGTGGAACCCCTGACACAAGTAGGCAGAGATCCACGGATCGGTTTGGTGATCGCCGATACAATGCAGGTTTTCCCTCAAGGGTTCGGTGCAGGAGCACCGTTATATCGAAAACCGCTCACGATCCGCGGCGTGATCTACGACACCACAGAGCTCATGGGGAGAGTTCGGATGTGCAGAACTCCTCAAGACCGGAAAATGCTCGCGCGGTGGTTCTGCATGCATGTTCAAAGATGCATGAGAAAAGAGCTGAGTAAAACACTGACCGCGTAAAAATACACATACATCACTCGACTGCGTGCGCCTCTTTTCTGTACATGCAAAACTCACAGTCCGCTGTTGCGGGCGGAGGCGAAGCACTCTCAAGACAATGGTGAAGCTCGACAATCGCTTCCTCTACCCAGTCATCATTTCCCTCGTAGTGGAGCAAATGGAGATCGAAAAGAAGTTGGCCATCGAAAGCATCTTGTCTTTTGTGGGCGTTGACGTACACGAAGTAACCAGTGTCAAGAACGGGAAAACCGTTACGGCGAAGAAGCCACTGGTAGACCTCCATCTGCCTTTTATACGAATCCTTCCATTTATCATCGAGGGAAATCTCACGCTCGCTGCTCGTTGCCTTGTAATCGACGACGATGAGCGATCCTTCCGGCGTCACCCACACGTCATCGAGAGCACCGCAAACGAGGAGGTTCGTCTGCGAATGGAGATACTCGACCCCCTTAAAGTTACTGCGCCATGTGTCGAGATCGGGATGCGAAAATGGCACAGCATCGACCTGATGCTGACGCATGATGGGGTGCGCCTCTCTGCGAGACCGATAGCGGTCGAATTCCCGCTTGAGGAGGAGGTCAACTGCACTGTTGAGCGTGAAGGGCGGGCCGTCAGGACGCTCGATGCCAAGTCTCCTGTCGAGGTACAAACAGCGCGGACACTGAAGAAAAAGCTCGATCTTCGTGCGGCTCACACGGAAAGGCTCGGAGCGGCTGGTTTTGTAGAGATTTCTTAAGCGTGGAGTCACTCAAACACACTAGTACACCAGTACACCAGTCGCCAGTACACCATTATGCCGGCTGTGGTTCCATGACTTCCGCAAGCGCCTGAAGTTCTATGAGGTAGCGCTGCAGTGCGGCACGCTTCATGTGTGCTCCGCGCCCGACATTCCCGCGAATGGATGCAAGCCTCTCGCGCACGTGCTCGACACTCGGATGCGCCAGTTTTTCGATCCTTTGCTCAAGCTCCCGAACGGAAGCAAGAACCTTCACCCGCAATTCGTTTGCCACCGCGATTGTGCGCTCGGACCTGGCTGCATGTTCTTCCATCGCTTCCGGCGACACTCGAACCACATCCCACGCGAGCCCGATCTTTTCCAGAAAATGAATAATAAGACCCGAAAAATCCACCTGCCACCAGCGCATACCGTGGAATGCATTGGTCGGAAACGCGTGATGATTGTTGTGCCATCCTTCGCCAAACGCGAGGAGCCCGACGATCCAGTTATTCCGGCTTTCATCGGTTGTTTCGAAAGGTCGCTTTCCGAAGGTGTGGCAGATGGAATTCACGCTCCACGTGATGTGTGTGCCCAGAAAGACGCGCACTCCCCCCGCCCACAGAAACCCCGTCCAACCGCCGATAATATAGGGAAGTGCGATTCCAAGAGTCGCCCACGCCCACCATGTGCGATTCACCCACATGACCAGAGGGTCACTGAGAAGATGAGGCGCGTACGTTTGAACGTCAGGCCTCATGCCAAACATCCACCCCATATGTGCATGCCAGAATCCTTCGAGCGGGCTGTGCGGGTCTCCCTCTTCATCAGAGTGCGCGTGGTGCTTGATATGCGTCGCAGTCCAATCGCACGGCGATCCCTCGATCGCCATGCATCCGGCGATGAGAAAAAGGGCACGCAACCAGTCCGGAGTTCTGAAACCTGCATGAGTCAGCATCCTGTGGAATCCGATAGTAATACCGAACGCGGTGATCGAATAGAACACCAAGAGAAGAAGGATGTCGCTTGCAAACACATAACGCTGCCAGAGGTAAACAGTCGCCACAACCACAGCAAGGAGGGGCGCAACCACTAGTATGAGCACTCCGATCTTCATGAAGCGCGTTTGCTCTGTGCCACCTTTTTGCTCTTGCATAAAGCAAGCATGGAGAAGTGATCTTGTGAAATCAAGGGGGAAGCCACACACTCTCTGGCGTGATGGACATGCTCCAGTGCAGGCCATTTGCGGTCAGTGGGGAAGAATTCGTGCAAAAAGCTGGCGTCGATCCGGTTCACGGCCTTTCGCACGCGGAGGCGCGAAAGCGGCTTGAGCAGTACGGCCCGAATCAGCTGCAGAAAACCGGCGGTGTATCTGCGTGGTCTATACTCTTCGAACAATTCAAAAACATTCTCCTGCTGATCCTCATAGGAGCGACGATCCTTTCGGCGGTTCTGGGACACGAGGTAGAGGCGATCGCAATTGCGGTGATCGTCCTGTTTGCGGTCCTGCTCGGTTTCATCCAAGAATTTCGGGCACAGAAGTCCATTGAAGCGCTTCGCGCGATGGCCTCGCCGACTGCGACCGTCATCCGTGAGGGAGAGAGAATGGAATTGGCTGCAAAGGATCTCGTGCCCGGCGACATCGTTTTGCTCCATGCGGGCGATAAGGTGCCGGCGGATCTCAGGCTTATAGAGACTCACGATCTTTCGACCGACGAAGCGACTCTAACAGGCGAATCGCTGCCTGTGGAAAAAAGCACCGTGGTGCTCGGACATGACGTCCCCCTCGCAGAGAGGAACAACATGGCGTACGCGGGCACCAGCATTTCGACCGGTCGAGGATTTGCCGTCGTCAGCGCCACGGCGATGCATACGGAATTCGGAAAAATCGCGACGATGCTCGCCGAAGTGAAGGAGCCACCCACTCCACTCCAGCAGAACCTCGACAAGATGGGGGCAACTCTTGCAAAGGCCGCATTGCTACTTGTGATGATTGTCGCTGGCATCGGCGTTCTTCGTGGCGAGGAGCTCGTCACCATGCTCCTCTTTGCAATTGCGCTCGCCGTCGCAGTTGTCCCCGAAGCGCTGCCCGCGGTCGTCACCATCTCCCTTGCGATCGGCGTGCAACGGATGGTCCGGCGTCATGCGCTCATTCGAAGACTCCCAGCCGTCGAAACGCTCGGCTGTACCTCCGTGATTTGCTCCGACAAGACGGGAACGCTCACAAAAGACGAAATGACCGCGAGAGTGATTCTCACCTCAGACGGATTGTACGGACTCTCCGGAGCCGGCTACGAGCCCGAGGGAAGTCTGACGCTCGACGGGAAAACCGTGGAGTGGACGCCGCGGATCAGAGATCTCCTGAAAGCAGCGGCGCTGTGCTCTGACGCGTGCATCGTGAAAGGAGACGAAGGGTGGAAAGTACAGGGCGACCCGACGGAAGGGGCTCTGATCGTCGCCGCCAGGAAGGCCGGCCTCGAGATGAAGGAACTGGAAACGGCGGAGCCGAGAATTGATGAAATCCCCTTCTCCTCGGAGCGAAAGCGCATGACGACTCTGCATACTAAAGAAGGAAAAACCGTTGCGTACTCGAAGGGTGCTGCGGAAATGGTGCTTGCGTCGTGCACCCAAGAAATAGGTGCTGATGGCATCAGGCCCCTGACGCCGGAACGGAAAAAAGTTCTTGAGGCACGTATCGCGGAACTTGCATTGAAGGCACTGCGTCTCATCGCGGTTGCAGAAAAATCGGACACGGCGAAGGGGCATTCCGAAAAGGACATGACGCTGCTTGGGATTGTCGGCATGATCGATCCGCCGCGCCCGGAGGCAAAGGAAGCAATCGAGACCTGTAAAAAGGCGGGCATCAAGGTCATCATGATCACCGGCGACAATCCGCTGACTGCCAAAGCCATCGCGACGGAGTTGGGACTCCTCGACGGCGGCAAGGTTCTCACGGGAACAGAGCTCGATGCAATTGATGACGAAAGCTTCGCCAGAGAAGTCCAGCATGTCGACGTGTACGCCCGCGTGTCTCCTGCGCACAAGCTGCGGGTGGTCGGCGCTCTGCAAAAACTCGGGCACGTTGTCGCGATGACGGGTGACGGCGTCAACGACGCACCAGCGCTCAAGAAGGCGGATATCGGAGTAGCAATGGGCATCACGGGAACGGATGTGACGAAGGAAGCGGGTGCAATGACGCTCATGGACGACAACTTCTCATCGATTGTTGCTTCGGTAGAGGAGGGTCGCATCATCTTCGGCAACATCAAGAAGTATCTGATGTACCTGCTCTCAAGCAACATCGGTGAAATTCTCATCGTGGGAGGATCGACGTTGCTCGGACTCCCGTTGCCGCTTACGGCGGTGCAACTCCTCACGATCAACCTTGCAACAGACGGCCTGCCGGCGCTTGCGCTTGCGGTTGATCCGCCAACACACAACGTCATGACGGAAAAACCGCGCAACGCGCAGACGGGTATTTTCAGCAGATCCGTCGTCGTGCTGATGCTCACGGGTAGCATCTGGTCGGCTCTCGTTAACCTCGGGTTCTTCTGGTGGATGCTCTCGACGGGCCATTCGCTGGGTCAAGCAATGACAACGACGTTCCTAACGTTGAACTTCCTTGAATTCGCAAAGGCCTATGCGTTCCGCTCGGGCAAGGATTCGATCATCCAAAAGCCCTTCGGGAACCGATGGCTCAATCTTTCCGTCGCGGTTGAATTGTTGCTCCTGATCCTCATCATTACGGTGCCCTTCTTCCACGGAGTCTTTCAATTGAGCACAATCGGCATGAAAGAGTGGATCGCAGCGATTCTTCTCGCCCTCAGCGTCATCCCGGTTCTGGAATTGATGAAGTGGAGACTGCGAAAGATGTCATCCTGAGCCATACCTACCGGGAGGCAGGCTCTGCCGAGGATCACCACTCCGTATGGAAACTCCCTGGCTTATCCAGCCTTTCATATTCATGTGCGCCAAAGTAATCGCGTTGGGCCTGGATGAGATTTTGCGGGAGCCACTCAGAACGGTACGCGTCGAAGTACGCGAGTGAGGCGGAAAGTGCGGGCACGGGAATGCCTCTGAGAATCGCGCGTGAGATGACATTTCTCATCTGTAGTTGTCTGCCACCTGCGAATCGTTTGCGTGTCTCAAGCGCGGCATGCTGGTCTCCGCCAAAGATTTTCTGATATTTCGCAAGAACCGCCGCGCGGATGATGCACCCGCCGCGCCAGATGCGAGCGACTTCGGGGATGGAAATCCCCCACTTCTCCTCTGTACTGGCGGCTTCGATGAGCTGAAATCCTTGTCCATAGCTTATGAGAAAACCAAGCTCAAGAGCGCTTCGAACATCCGCTGCAAGATCATGGCTCTCGGGCAGATCCTGCACTTCCACGGGCACATCGCGACTTCGCATCGTACGAAATTCCTTTGCGGACGATTCAATGCGCGCGTCGACCGCCGCAGTGATCGTCGGGACGGCAACACCGTACTGCATTGCCGCATCCGTCGTCCACTTGCCCGTCCCCTTCTGTCCCGCGTTGTCTTTGATCACATCAATGAGATCGAATCCGGTTACATCATCTTTCTTCCGGAAAATATCCGCGGTGATTTCAACAAGGAATGACTGTAAATCCTCGCCCCTGTTCCATGCGGAAAAAAGATCAGCAATTTTTTCGTTGCTGAGTTTCCCCTCAAGCCTCAGAAGTGCGTACGCCTCCGCCAAGAGCTGCATCAGTCCGTACTCAATGCCGTTATGAACCATTTTCACAAAGTGCCCGCTACCGCCCGGCCCAAGGTACGTCACGCATGTACCATGCTCCCCATCTTTCGCAGCCATCTTCGAGAGAAGCGGCATGAGCGATTCCACAATTTTCTTCTCCCCTCCCGGCATCATACTTGGGCCTTCCAGAGCGCCCTTCTCTCCGCCGCTTACTCCCATCCCGATAAAATGGATGTTGCTGGTTGCTGGTTGCTGGTTGCTTGTTTTCGTACCTGAAAGTTCACGAGTTCTGCGCTCCGTGTCACGATAATGGCTGTTGCCCGCGTCGATGATGATGTCGCCATCATCAAGGAGCGGGAGTAGTTCCGCGATCATCGCATCCACGGGATCGCCTGCTTTGACCATGAGAAGTACGGGTCTTGGAGGCTTGAGCGCGACACACAGTTCTTTGAGAGTTTTGCAGGGAACGAATGTTCCCTCCGCTGCGAACTTTTTCATGAACGCATCCGTTTTTTCTGTCGTTCGGTTAAAAATCGCAACCGTCGCGCCGTTCCTCGCGGCATTGCGAGCAAGATTCGCGCCCATCGTTCCAAGACCTACTACACCGAGTTGCATGAGTAGAGCTTACCGCTGAACGTTGATTGCTGACAGCTATTTTCTCACTTTCTCCCAATCTTCCAGAAATTTCTTGAGGCCAGCGTCTGTCAGCGGGTGACTCGGTAGCTTCTTCATCACCTCGTAGGGCATCGTCGTGATGTGAGCACCGAGGCGCGCTGCATCGACGATGTGGCGCGGATGACGCGTCGACGCGACGAGTACTTCTGTTGGGAATTTGTGCTGCATCCACACTTCCATGATTTCACCAATGAGCGCCATACCGTCTTCACCGGCATCGTCGAGACGACCGATGAACGGGCTGATAATGGTGGCTCCGGCTTTCGCAGCCAAGATCGCCTGCGGCACGGAGAAGATGAGTGTTGTATTCGTCTTGATCCCCTTCTTCTTGAAGTGCGTAAGAGCCTTGAGTCCCTCAGTCGTCATCGGCACTTTCACGACGACGTGCTTGTGCCAGCTCGCGTACTCCTCCCCCTGTTTCACCATGCCCGCGAAGTCCGTTGCGGTCACCTGCGCACTGACGCACGGCACGTGTTTACACATCGTCAGAACAACATCCTTGAAATCCTTCCCCTCCTTTGCAACAAGCGAAGGATTGGTCGTTACACCATCAAGAATCCCCCATCCGGCGATTTCAGCGACATGATCGGTATTGGCTGTATCAAGGAAGAGTTTCATGCGTCATAGTGTACATGATGGAGAAGAGAATGCTGCTGCTTATCGGTACCTGCTTCTTGTGCTTAGCATGCACGAAGAAACCGGTCTTCGAAGAACCGAAGGTGATTTTGCACGTGAATACGTCTTCTTATTCATCAATGCAACAAGCAACGAGCAACCAGTCAACCAGCAACCCGCCAACCAGCAACCCGCCATCTCTCCTCATCACCGTCCCCTTCTCTCCCCAAGCACCGTTCGCAAAGTGGGATCCGCTCCATGAGGAAGCATGCGAGGAAATGTCGCTCATCATGGTCGATCGATTTTTGCGCGGAACATCACTTTCACTCAATGAAGCAGAGGTAGAAGTGCAGAAGCTCATTGCATGGGAAACTGATGAGGGCTACGGAAACGACGTGAACATCAGCCAACTTGGGAGTATTGCAGAGGAGTATTACGGACACCGGGCACGGGTGATCGAAAACGTAACATCGGACATGATCAAGAGTGAACTTGCCGCCGGCCATCCTGTGATTGTTCCCGCTGCAGGAAGAGATTTGAGGAACCCGTTCTTCAGCGGAGATGGACCCTGGTACCACATGCTCGTCGTCACTGGCTACACGCGCGATGGATTCATCACGAATGATCCCGGTACGAAGCGCGGAGAAAAATATTGGTATCCCACAGAGCGGCTCATGAACGCAATTCACGACTGGACCGGTGTGAAAGAGGAAATCCGTGAGGGGGCCCGCAGAGTGTTGGTCGTTGAATAAACTACAGAAGCTTTTTTGGATACCGTGTACACTTCCCCCGATGTCCGAGACGTTTTCACTCAAGCGCATACGGGCCGCATCCAGCACTGTTGATGTCATTCGCATCGGGGCTGCTGAGGCAAAGACACTTCCGGAAGAAGATGCGAAGGCCTATGCGCTCGCACACGACATCGTGAAGCATCTCTCGATCAGCGCGCCGCTCAAGGCACAGTCCGGACACCCCGGCGGGCCGCTCTCGGCGTTCACCTTCAGCTACGGACTTCTGCGCCGTCGAGATCCAAAGGTTGATGCGGCGCTTCGCATGAGCGCGGGACACCTCTCCGTCCTTGCATATGCTTTGCAGTATCTCGGCGGGAGAGTGAAAGGAGACAAGCGGCTCGAATCTCCACAGGCAATTATCGACAGTTTCCGGAAAATTGACGGTCTCCCCGGCCATGTTGAGGCCGGCATCGGCGATATTCCTTTCGGCACCGGGCCGCTTGGAAAGGGCCTCAGCAACGGCCTTGGCTTTGCGCTCGGATGGAAGATGCAGGGCAAAAGCGGATACGTCGACGTGCTCGAGAGCGATGGCAGCCTGCAGGAAGGGCAGTCGATGGAGGCGATGCGGCTTGCATTCCGGCTCGGACTCGATCGCCTTGTTGTGCATGGCGACATCAACGACATTCAGCTTTCGGGAATCCCGAGTAAGACGGTCGCATGCGACATCGCGGCGATTTTTCAGTCGATGGGGTGGGCAGTGATCGAAGTGCAAAACGGCAATGACCCGAGTCAGGTGGAGGCGGCGCTTGATGCATCGGACAGAGTTGCCGGAAACGGCCGACCGGTCTTCGTCTGCTACTACACGACGATGGGATATGGCATCGACATAATGGAAAAAGCATCCGACGCGGGATCACCCGAGTATCACGGTTCACCGATGAAAAAAGATGCGGCGGAGAAGGAACTCAAAAAGCTACCGCCCCTCGACACTCTCGCAAAAGACTACGAACCGATCCGAAGCGCACTCGCAAAGCGAGGAGCTGCTCCCAAGCCCGGGTCGCTGGAACTCCCTACGAAAACTGCGCGCATCATCACGAAGGAGAAGGGTGCAGCGCGCAAAGATTTCGGCGCGGTGCATATCAAAAACCTCATGAAGCACGACGACCGCATCATCGTGCTCCATGCCGATCTTGGCGGTTCAGGAGGGTTCGATATCGTTGAAAAAGAGTTCCCCTCGCGCGTCCTCAACTGCGGAGTCGCCGAAGCAAACATGTACATGATGGCAGCTGGACTCAGGCAGGCAGGATTCCTCCCCGTCACTTACACATTCGCAGCATTCGGCACGAACGAAGCGCGTGCAAATGCGCGCCTCATCGATATCAACTGCGGGCATACGCCCTGCGGTGCCCTTCACGACTGTACGCACGCGGGACTCAGTGTTGGTGAAGACGGCGAAACACATCAGGATCGAAACTACTTAAACATCCCCTTCGATCACACGCAGGTGTGGGTTCCGGCAGACAGCAATCAAGCCGCTGCCATGGCCGAAGCCGGACTCAACATCGTCGCCGAGGGACATCAGAGCGTCTACGTCTTCTCGGGCCGCACCGGTCATCCGCAGCTCCTTCATTCCGGAGGTGAAGCGCTGTATGGGGCTGATTATATTTTTGACGGTTCGGCGGATATCGTCTACGGAAAGGGAGACAGTTCTGATAGAGCGACGATCATCGCGACCGGAGGGGCGGTACACGATGCGGTGAAGGTCGCAGATCTTCTGGCAAAGCCGTCGACTGATGGAGCGCGCGCTCCGGTTTCCGTGCGTGTTCTCAATGTTGCATGCGTGAGGCCGATCGATGCCTCTGCGGTGATCGCGGCTGCGCTCGAGACACAACACCTCATTGTTGTGGAGGACCATCACAGCGAAGGAGGACTCGCAACCCAGGTCGCTGATGTCATCGCCGACTTCCAACTCCCCTGCTCACTTCGCAGACTTGGCGTGAATCACTACTTCCCCTCTGGCCCCGCGGAAGATCTGAAATTCCTCGCAGGCCTTGATCCCGAGAGCATCGAAAACGCGGTACTTGATGAAATTTCGCTTGAGACTCCCGGCGGCGAAGACGCATTTGTCTCGTTTTTGCACAGCCTGCCACATCATCTGAGCGGCAGCCGCTTCCGTACGAGCGCAGCGCAGTTCATCGAAAAACTCCTCACCGATAAATCTTATGCCGCAACACTCCGGGAACACTTCGCAAAACGCGCATGTCCTCCGGAAAAAATGCCGACCACGAAAGAGCTGCTTGCGAGGCTGCGCAAAGAAGGCGAAGGGCTGTAACATATCTTCGGAGGGATGGCCGAGTGGTCGATGGCGCCTGACTTGAAATCAGGTAGACCCCTCAAGGGTCTCGTGGGTTCGAATCCCACTCCCTCCGCCAGAATGTTTTGGTCGAAGGCGACCCATAAAGGTACAGCAACGATGCAAGTTCCAGAGTGACCCGATTTCCTCGCTCTCGGCCCCGTAATGATGTTGCCTCGAAACCGATTTGTACCAATATGTTCTTTTTTTTATGTTGCTCCTTGCTACAGTGCGCTGGTTTTATTTTTTCCACCCTATCATCTTCTATGCGCAT
>Ga0233425_10007824_pt1 | contig 14695 bp, 11 predicted proteins | sample Watercolumn_Towu_2_FD_181712 | JGI IMG/M metagenome (GOLD analysis project Ga0233425, IMG submission 181712) | Freshwater microbial communities from Lake Towuti, South Sulawesi, Indonesia - Watercolumn_Towuti2014_140_MG | ecosystem: Environmental > Aquatic > Freshwater > Lake | place...
GCCCTTCTCGGCGGCTCCGGCTGCGGCAAGACCACGCTGCTGCGCATGATCGCCGGCTTCGAGCGGCCGACGTCGGGCAGGATCGTCATCGAGGGGCAGGACATGACTGGCGTGCCGCCTTACGACCGGCCCGTGAACATGATGTTCCAGTCCTATGCGCTGTTCCCGCACATGACGGTCGAGAAGAACGTCGGCTACGGCCTCAAGAACGAGGATTTGAGCGAGCCGGAGCGCGCCGATCGGGTCAAGCAGATGCTGGATCTTGTTCAAATGACAGCGCTCGCGGGGCGCAAGCCTCATCAACTTTCCGGCGGACAGCGCCAGCGCGTCGCGCTCGCCCGTGCTCTTGCCAAGCAGCCGAAAGTGCTCCTCCTCGACGAGCCGCTTGCCGCCCTCGACAAGAAGCTGCGCGAGAGTACGCAGTTCGAAATCGCCAACATCCAATACAAGACCGGGATCACCTTCGTGGTCGTTACCCACGACCAGGAGGAAGCCATGACGCTCGCCTCGCGGCTCGCCGTCATGGACAAGGGCATCGTCCGGCAAATCGGCACGGCAACCGAGGTCTACGAGTATCCGAACTGCAAGATGGTGGCGGGCTTCGTCGGCGCGATCAACATGCTCGAGGGCGAGGTTACAGCCGCGACCGGCACGGCAACCAGCATAAGCGTTCCCAAGCTTGGCTTGACCGTCACGGCGAAGCCGGACCGGCGCATCGCGCCAGGCCAGCCGATCAATATTGCCGTCCGGCCCGAGAAGCTCGCCATCACACGCGAGCAACCAGCCGGGGCAGTCAACGCCATTCCAGGCCTCGTCTACGATCTCGGCTACTTCGGCAAGGACTCGCTTTACAAAGTCAAGCTCGATACCGGCACCATACTGTCGGTCAACAGCGTCAATTCGCGGCGCGTTGGAGAAAACGAGCGCATTGCGCAGTGGGACGACAAAGTCTGGCTGTCGTTCGATCCCTCCTCCGTGATCATTCTGGTGGAGTGAGCATGAGCCAGAGGCGCACAGCGCGAGCACCTTTTGGCGCCTGGTTCAACACATCGGGCTGGCGCGACCTCATCATCGCCACACCCTATGGCTGGCTGCTCGTCTTCTTCTTCCTTCCGTTCCTCATCGTCGCCGGCATGAGCTTCGCCGTAACCGTCGTGGCGACGCCGCCGTTCGCGTTTCTCGACGGCTGGCCCTACCTGCGCGGCGAGAACTATGCCCGGCTCGTCGAGGATGATCTCTTCATCCGGGCATTCCTGATATCGATCGGCATTGCCGCGACGACGACCGTGCTCTGTCTCTTGATCGGCTTCCCGATGGCCCTCTGCCTCACACGCGTGAGCCGGGCCTGGCGCAATTTGCTGCTCATGCTCGTCATCCTGCCGTTCTGGACCTCGTTCCTGTTGCGTGTCTACGCCTGGATCGGCCTCATGAACACGAACAGCTGGTTCAATAAGGCGCTGACCAACGCCTATAACGCCCTGGTTCCGGCCGAGATGGCGCTGCGCGCGATTCAAATGACCAATACGAACTTCGCCGTCGTGCTGGTGATGGTCTATTCGTACCTGCCGTTCATGGTCCTGCCGCTCTATGCCAATCTGGAGCGGCTCGATCCCGCGCTGGACGAGGCCGCGCTCGACCTCGGTTCACGACCGTGGCAGGTCTTCAAGGACCTGACGCTGCCGCTCTCGATACCCGGGATCATCGCCGGCGGATTGCTCGTCTTCATCCCGGCGTCGGGCGAGCTCATCATTCCGAGCCTAGTCGGCAATGCCAGCGATCCGATGATCGGCCGCGTCATCAGCGACCAGTTCGCCATCGCGCGCGATTGGCCGATGGCGTCCGCCATCGCCGTTGTGCTCCTGTTCCTGCTCGTCGCTCCGATGATCGCCTACAGTCACTTCGAGGCCCGGGCTCAGGCACGCAAGGAGATGGAGCCATGAGTCGCCGCCCCATCTTCCTCTTGACCTGCCTCGCATTCGGATTCGCATTCCTCTATGTGCCGATCGTGTCGATGATCGTGTTCTCGTTCAACAAATCGCGGCTCGCGACGGTTTGGGGCGGGTTCTCGACGGAATGGTACGGGCGGCTTCTCGACAATGAGCTCGTGATGGAAGCGGCCGCCCTGTCCCTGGAAATCGCCTTCGTCAGCGCCACCTTCGCCACCGTCCTCGGCACCATGGCCGGAATAGCGCTCGCCAGATTCAAGCGCTTTCGCGGCCGGTCTCTGTTCTCGGGCATGGTGACAGCTCCCCTCATCATGCCCGAGGTCATCACCGGCATCTCGATGCTGATGATGTTCATCGTCATGGCGGAATGGATCGGCTGGCCCAGCGAGCGCGGTTTCACGACCATAACGCTTGCGCACATCACGTTCTCGATGACCTACGTGGCGACGGTCGTGCAGTCCCGGCTGTCGGAAGCCGATGTCTCCATCGAGGAGGCAGCCCTCGATCTCGGCTCCAGGCCCTGGCAGGTGCTCCTCGACATCACGCTACCCGTCATCTCCCCGGCCATCGTCACCGGCTGGCTCCTGGCTTTCACGATCTCTCTCGACGACGTCGTGATCACGAGCTTCACGACGGGGCCAGGCTCGACAACGTTGCCGATCCTGATCTGGAGCAAGGTGAAGCTCGGCGTCACACCGGACATCAATGCGCTGGCCACGATCATGGTCGTGGTCGTCGGTATCGTGGTCATCGCCGCGAGCCTCAGCATGAACCGTTATGAAGCCCGCCGCGAACGCGACGCGCAGCTGGCACTCAAGAACAACGGGTGAGCGAATGAGCCGCTACGAACCCGTATCGCCTGCCGATCTGAGGCAATTGGCCTGGCTCCATGCCGCGCCGGGCGAGCCGATGTCCGGCCGGGTGCGCTATGCGGCGGCCATGCATTTCTATCAGCGCGGATGGTTGAGCGAAGCGAGCCTCGAAGTCTACCGCACGTGCTCCGTCATCGACCACGAGGACCCAAAACCGGTTCTCGCCCAGCTTGGCCTCGCGGGCGAGCTCGAGGCCATCGACGGGGCATTCCGAACGACGGGCGAGGTGCGCCAATGAAAGCCGTGTCCTGCCCGGTCGCCCATTCTGGCAATGGACCGACGAGCGCGTCCGGGTCCGGTCGCACTGCGAGCGGACGGCTCGCTGATCGCTTCCGATGCATCGTATTCACAGCGTCACGCCATCCTTCGATGACGCCTTCAGATTGAAGGACATGTATCATGCCGACCGCCTCCGCACCTCTTCCCATTCGCGAGCTCGAGCTTGCACTTCTACCCTTCGGACGCTCGCGCATGCTGCCGCGCGCAGCCTACGTCGACCCTGACGTCCATCAATGGGAGCAGAGACACTTTTTCAGGGAGGGATGGGTGTGCGCGGGGCGGTCCTCCCTGATCCTGCCTGAAAAGGCAGGACAGGCGGCCATCGCGCTCGGCGGGCTCGGCATTCTTCTCACTCGCGACGCAGGTGGCAAGCTGCGGGCCTTCGAGAACATCTGCCGCCACCGCGGGCACGAGGTTCTTCCATGCGGAGCGAGGTCCGCGAAGAGCGTTCTGGTGTGCCCCTATCACGCCTGGAGCTATGAGATCGACGGCCGCTTGCGAAGCGCGCGCGGCGTCGACAAGACCGCCGCTGCCTGCAAGAGGGACCTCGATCTCATCCCGATGGGGGCTGCCGAGTGGGGCGGATGGGTCTTCGTCAACGTCTCCGGCGACAACTTGAGCTTCGCTGATGCCATCGGGAACCTTCCGGGCCAGGTTGAGAGCTGGGAGTGCGAGCGCCTCGTGCCGGTAGCGACTCATCGCTACACACTCGAGGCCAACTGGAAGATTGCCATAGAGAACTATCTCGAGTGCTACCATTGTCCTTCTATTCATCCCGCGTTGTGCAAGGTCTCGGGTCCCAAGACGGGGGGTGGCTTCCGGCCCGAGCGAGGCTTCTACGTCGGTGGCTGGATGGAGCTCGCAGACGACGCGGAAACCATGAGCTTCGACGGCCGTTCGTGCGGCGTGCCTTTCCGCAGGCTTACTGACGCGCAGCGGCGCGAGGTGCACTACGTGGCGCTCTTCCCGAGCATGCTCATCAGCCTGCATCCCGACTACGTCATGACACACCGGCTCCACGCAACAGGCTCCACGACCACCGATATCGAGTGCCAGTGGCTGTTCGCGCCCGAGTCACTCGGAAAACCCGGATTCGATCCCGGCTATGCCGTTAACTTCTGGGATCACACGAACAAGGAGGACTGGAGTGCTGTCGAATCCGTGCAGCGAGGCCTCCAGTCCGAGCGGTTCGTCCCGGGCATCCTGGCCGAGGAGGAGTACACGGTCTACGACTTCGTCCACCTCGTCGCCAGCGCATACCTCGGCCATCCGCGGCTCCCCAATGCCGAGGCCGCGTAACGGAGGCTCTACCGTTCAGCCGGGCAGCCGCGCGGCCTCGCGCGGGCCATCGAGCTGATAATTGCTTTCGTCCTTGAGGTCGACGCCAGTCAGACCGCGCCGGAAAGCCTCCTTCAGGAGCCACGCCATCTTGAAGGCGGCCTCGTCGTAGGAGAGGCCGCCGGCGCGGATATTGGAGATGCAGTTGCGCTCGGCGTCCTTGCGCCCCACCTTCGGCGCGAAAGTGATATAGGCCCCGAGACTATCCGGAGACGAAAGCCCGGGGCGCTCGCCGATCAGGATCAACACGGAGCGCGCACCGAGGAACTCGCCGGCCTCGTCACCGAGCGCGACACGCGCCTGGCTCGCGAGAAGGACCGGCCCAAGCTTCCAGCCATGGCGTCGAGTGCTGGGAAGAAGCGCCGCAATGGTGGCCGATGCATTGGCCGCCACAGCCTTCGAGGACAGTCCATCGCCGACGACAATCAGAAGGTCGGGCCTTGCCCCCGAGTGGGGGGCCAGCCGTTCGCGCGAGGCCGCCGAAAGCCGGCGCCCCAGATCCGGCCTCCGCAAATAGGTATCGCGGTCGGCGACCGCACTCTCGATGCGGACGCTCTCGAGGCCGAGGCCGGCCAGCGCCGTCTCGACAGGCGCCCAGTCGATGGCCGTGGTCACGGCATCGCGCGCCTGCGCGTGCGCCATCGAGAACTTCAAGACCTCGCGTGTCGGCAGACCGGCCCCCGACCGGCCGAGTCCGATGCGGGCATCCGTAAAGCGGCGAAGCAGTGTCCAGACTTCGATGCCGGTCATGCCGCAAGTCTCCTCACGTGCTCGAGAAGCGGATGCGAGCTCGCTTCCGGATTGAGACGGCCGCTCTCGTCGGTAAGGCCCACCCGGCGCATCCAGTCCTCGAACTCGGGCGCCCGCTTCAATCCCAGCGCCTCGCGCAGGTAGAGCTGATCGTGGAACGACGTCGACTGGTAATTCAGCATGATGTCGTCGGCGCCGGGAATGCCCATGATGAAGTTGACACCTGCCGCACCGAGCAGCATCAGAAGCACGTCCATGTCGTCCTGATCGGCTTCGGCATGATTGGTGTAGCAGATATCGCAGCCCATCGGCACGCCCAGGAGCTTGCCGCAGAAATGGTCCTCGAGGCCGGCGCGAATGATCTCCTTGCCGTTGTAGAGATACTCGGGACCGATGAAGCCCACGACCGTATTGACCAGGAGCGGCTTGAACTCGCGCGCAACGGCATAGGAGCGCGCTTCCAGCGTCTGCTGATCGACGCCGTGATTGGCGTCCGCCGACAGGGCCGAGCCCTGCCCCGTCTCGAAATACATGACATTGTCGCCGACCGTGCCCCGTTTCAGGGACAGCGCCGCCTCGCGCCCCTCCTTCAGCATGGCGAGCGTGACGCCGAAGCTGTCGTTGACCCCCTGCGTCCCGCCGATCGACTGGAATACGAGATCGACCGGCGCGCCGCGTTTGATGGCTTCGATGGTCGTGGTGACGTGAGTGAGGAGACAGCTCTGCGTCGGAATCTCGAAGCGCCGGATGATCTCGTCCAGCATGACGATGAGATCGGTGATGGCGCCGACATTGTCGCTCGCCGGATTGATGCCGATCACCGCGTCTCCGCAGCCGTACATGAGACCATCGACGATCGAAGCGGCGATGCCGCGTGTGTCGTCCGTCGGGTGATTGGGCTGAAGTCGCACAGACATGCGGCCCGGAAGACCGATGGTGTCGCGGAACCTCGTGACCACGGACGTCTTCTTGGCCACCAAAATCAGATCCTGGTTGCGCATGATTTTGGAAACAGCTGCGGCCATCTCGGGAATGAGCCCTGGAGCGAGCCTCGTGAGCGCCGCCGTGTCGGCCTTTTCCGACAAGAGCCAGTCGCGGAACGCGCCGACGGCCATGTGCGCGACCGGCTGAAAGGCGATCGGCTCGTGCCGGTCCATGATGAGGCGCGTGACGTCGTCCTCTTCGTAGGGGATGAGCGCCTCGCTCAGGAACTGTTTGAGCGGCACGTCGGCGAGCGCCATCTTGGCCGCGACGTTCTCCTCGGCACTTCGCGCCGCGACGCCAGCCAGCACGTCGCCCGATCGCGGCGGCGTCGCCTTGGCCATCAGGTCCTTCAGATCTCTGAACGAGTAGGAGGTGCCGGCCCAGTGGGAGCTGTACATGAGGCTGCCCTTTCCCTTGCTGCCCGCGACGCGGGCCCGGGCTTGCATTCTGCTCCCTTGGGCGAAGCTTTCAAGCTAGACGATGGTGCGTCGGGCCGCCCCCGGCCGAAGAAGCGGCTCGCGTGATGGCGCTCCAAGTCGTACATCAGATATGCGCCATGTCGTCCCGGCCGAAGCGGTCTTGCGGTAGCATGAACGCGCAGAGCCGGACCCCAGCCGGCTCGAGCGTGAGGCCGACAGAGCCCACAGAGCGCAAAGGCTGTGGCCGCCTCGCAACGCCGACCTTGTCCCCTTCTGCTCTTTCATGTTGCAGCGCGGCGCAAGACGCGGTTCTACTCCGCCCGATATTGCCTGAGGGCTCAGAGACACACGCCGAGGTTTCACGGATGCCGACAGCCTATGACCAAGCCCGATCTCGAGATGGACATCCGGCCTCTACGGCGCGTCAGACATCGCTCCGCCTCCTCATCACGGCGCGCTTCATAGCCTTTTTCCTGACGCTCGCGACGGTGATTGCGCCTCGCTTTGCCCCCGTCATCCTCCTCGGCGCCCTGTTCGCGGTTTTGCTCTTGAGGACCGCCTTCGAGCTCTGGAAGGGCCGGCTTTTCAGCCATTTGCGAACGCTCTGGCCCGCGCCGCCACTGGCGCTGCCGGTCGCCCTGTTCACGGGCCTTGCGCTCCTGGGCTGTGGCTGGTCCGCCGATCCGCTCGGCGGCTTTTCCAAAGTCGCCCTGCTGCTCGTCCTCGTGGTCGTGGTCGCGTCGATATCAGATGCTGTCGCCAAGGCTGATCCGGAGCTGGTCCGCGCCGCCGCAGAGGGCTTCGTCGCCGGCATGCTGGTCGGCGCGGCCTACATCGTCTTCGAGTCCGTAACCCGGCGCAGTCTCAGCCAGTGGCTCTTCACGCACTTCCCGTCTCTTCAGAGCGGCTATGAAAAGCATCTGCGGCTGAGCCGCCGGGGCGTGCTCCATGTCAGCGATGCCAACATCAATCGCTCGACGGCGGCGCTCGGATTGATGTTCTGGCCGGCCGTCCTTGCAGCGCTTGCGACCCTCTCGGGGCGGTTGAGGACAATCGCACTTTCGGGCTTCGCCATCACCTTGGTGATCCTGTTGTTCTACTCGCGCCATCAGTCGACCCAGCTCGGACTTGCCCTCAGTGCTGCTGTCCTCGCGCTCGCCTCATTCTCGGTTCCAGCCACCCGCAGGCTCCTGGCTGGCGGGTGGATCGGTGCACTCGTCCTCGTGGTGCCGCTGTCGCTACTGACCTACCGCTACGAGCTGCATCTCTCGCCTGCACTGTTCAACACGGCAAAAGCCCGGATCATCATCTGGAACTTCACGTCCGAACGGGTTCTCGAGAGCCCGTTGTTGGGGGTCGGGACAAACGCGACGCGCGAGCTCGACAAGCTGCGCAAGGGCCTCAAAGAAAAGCCCGAGGGCTACACCTCGGCACTCGAGACGCGCGCCCATCCTCACAATGCCTATCTTCACGTCTGGTACGAGCTCGGCGCCATCGGCGCGGCCCTGTTCGGATGGCTGGGGCTCGCCGTCCTTGCCGCTGTGACACGATGGCCGGATGCGACACAGCGGTTTGCGCTCGCCCAGTTCACCGCCACATCCGCCGTCATTCTCTCGAGCTACGGGCTCTGGCAAACGTGGTTCCAGGACACCATCGCCTTCTCGGCGCTCGCCCTCGCGGCGTGGGCGGGACTCGCGAGGCGCACGCTTGAAAAGTCAGGTAATACCGCGGGATAGAACCCTTGCACCTGCGGGGAGAGCGACATTGACCTCATCTCCGGAATTCGCTACGCGGAATGGCTTCACGATCGGCTGCGGCGCAAGGGGCGCGACGCGCTGGCCGAAGGGTCCCCTTTCAGCTCGTCCGCCTCGAGAGCCACGTCATCCTCATGAACCTCGACAATGAGACGATTGCCCTCATAGGCCTTGGCTATGTCGGACTGCCGCTCGCCGTCGAGTTCGGCAAGCGCCGGCCGGTCATCGGCTTCGACATCAAGGAGGAGCGCGTCGCCGAGCTCTGCTCCGGCACCGACCGCACACTCGAGGTCGACGATGCGGAGCTAGCCGGGGCGACGCACCTCTCCTACACGAGCAACGCTGCCGATCTCGCACGCTGCCGCGTCTTCATCGTCACGGTGCCGACGCCCATCGACGTGGCGAACCGGCCCGACCTCTCGCCGCTCATCAAGGCCTCGGAGACGATCGGCAAGGTCATGCCCAAGGGCTCGGTGGTGGTTTACGAGTCGACCGTCTACCCGGGCGCCACCGAGGAGGTGTGCGTACCGGTGCTCGCACGCGCCTCGGGCTACGCCTACAACAAGGATTTCTATTGCGGCTACAGCCCAGAGCGCATCAACCCCGCCGACAGGCAGCACAAGCTGCCGACCATCATGAAGGTGACGAGCGGCTCCACGCCTGAAGTCGCCGAGGCCGTCGACAAGCTCTATGCGGCCATCATCACCGCCGGAACGCACAAGGCGAGCAGCATCAAGGTCGCCGAGGCTTCGAAGGTGATCGAGAACACGCAGCGCGATCTCAACATCGCGCTCATGAACGAGCTGTCGGTCGTGTTCGCCCGCGTCGGCATCGACACGGCGGAGGTGCTGGCAGCCGCCTCGACCAAATGGAACTTCCTGAATTTCCGCCCCGGGCTCGTCGGCGGCCACTGTATCGGCGTTGACCCCTACTACCTGACGCACAAAGCCGAGCAGCTCGGCTACATTCCCCAGGTGATCCTCGCAGGCCGGCGCATCAACGACAACATGGGCCGCTACGTCGCGCGCAACACCATCAAGCGCATGCTGAAACAGGGCATCGACGTCGCCCGCAGCCGCATCGGCGTCATGGGCATCACCTTCAAGGAGAATTGCCCGGACATCCGCAACTCGAAGGTCGTCGACCTCGTGCGCGAGCTCATGGATCACGGCGCCAATGTGATCGTCGCAGACCCGAAGGCCGATGCCCAGGAGGTTCGTGACGAATACGGCCTCGAGCTCGGTGCGCTTTCGGCATCGGACCCGGTGGATGCTCTGGTCGTCGCCGTCGGCCACAACGAGTATCGCGCCATGCCGGTCGCGGAGCTCTATAAGCTCGTGCGCGGCGCCGCGCCGCTGCTCGTCGATGTCAAGAGCTTGTATGACCGCCACGCGGCCGCCGCGGCCGGTTTCACCGTTTTCAGACTTTGAGGACATGACATGACTTCGAGCCCCGTTACCGGCCGCAAGGTCCGCTTCGCGCTCGTCGGCTGCGGGCGTATCGCGGCCAACCACTTCGGCGCCATCGAGAAGCACGCGGACCGCGCAGAGCTCGTCGACATCTGCGAGACGGTTCCGGACGCACTCGCAGAGGCCGCCAAAAAGACCGGTGCACGGCCCCATTCCTCCCTCACAGAGATGCTGGCGAAAACGAACGCCGACTGCATCATCCTGACCACGCCGAGCGGACTTCATCCCAAGCAGGCCATTGAGTGCGCCAAGGCCGGCTTCCACGTCATGACCGAGAAGCCGATGGCCACGCGCTGGAAGGACGGCCTCGCCATGGTGGAGGCCTGCGACAAGGCCAACGTGCGCCTGTTCGTCGTCAAGCAGAACCGGCGCAATGCCACGCTCCAGCTCGTCAAGAAGGCCATCGAGCAGAAGCGGTTCGGCCGCATCTATTCGGTCGCCATCAACGTCTTCTGGAGCCGCCCGCAGTCCTACTACGACAGCGCAAGGTGGCGCGGCACCTGGGAGTTCGACGGCGGCGCGTTCATGAACCAGGCGAGCCACTACATCGATCTTCTCGACTGGCTGATCGGCCCGGTCGAAAGCGTGATGGCCTACACCGGAACGCTCGAGCGCGACATCGAGGTCGAGGACACCGGTGTCGCCGCGCTGCGCTGGCGCAGCGGCGCGATGGGCACGCTCAACGTCACCATGCTGACCTACCCCAAGAACTTCGAGGGCAGCATCACTATCCTGGGCGAGAAGGGCACGGTCCGGGTCGGCGGGCTTGCCGTCAACGAGATCCAGCACTGGGAGTTCGCCGAGCCCGTCTCCGAGGACGCCGACATCTCCAAGGCGAGCTACCAGACGACCTCGGTCTACGGCTTCGGCCACCCGCTCTATTATGACAACGTCATCAGGACGCTCTCAGGCGAGGCAGAGCCCGAGACCGACGGACGCGAAGGCTTGAAGTCCCTCGAGCTTTTGATTGCCATGTATCTCTCCGCCCGCGACGGCAAGCGCGTCGCGCTGCCCCTGGAGTACTGAGCGTGGTCGTCACCATCCACCCGACCGCCATCGTCGACGAAGGGGCCAGGATCGGCGACGGCAGCCGCATCTGGCACTGGGTTCATGTCTGCGGCGGGGCCGTGATCGGCAACGGTGTCTCGCTCGGCCAGAACGTGTTCGTCGGCAACAAGGTCCGCATCGGCAACAACGTGCGGATCCAGAACAACGTCTCGGTCTATGACAATGTCACCCTCGAGGACGACGTGTTCTGCGGGCCGAGCATGGTCTTCACCAACGTCTACAATCCGCGCGCCCACGTCTCGCGCAAGGACGAGTACCGCGACACGCTCGTCAAGCGCGGCGCGACGCTGGGCGCGAACTCGACCATCGTGTGCGGCATCACCATCGGCGAGTATGCCTTCATCGGAGCGGGCGCCGTGGTCAATCGCGATGTCGCGGCCTACGCCCTGATGACCGGCGTACCGGCACGGCGCATCGGCTGGATGAGCCAGCACGGGGAGCGCCTGAAGCTGCCTGCGACCGGAAGCGGCGAGGCCGTTTGCCCGGCGACGGGAATCCGCTATGTGCTCAAGGATGGAGTCTGCCGTCCCGCTGCCTGACCGGTCTCCGGCCGTCCGGCTCCGCCACCCAACCCCTCGCGACACCGGTCTCCCCTCCCATGCAGTTCATCGATCTCAAGACCCAGCAGAGCGCCATCAAGGCCGAGCTCGACAGGCGCATGGCCGCCGTTCTCGCCCATGGCCAATACATCATGGGGCCGGAGGTTCAGGAGCTCGAGGGGGTGCTCGCGGCCTATACCGGGGCGCGCCATTGCGTCACCGTGGCGAGCGGCACGGAAGCGCTCCTCATCGCGCTCATGGCGCTGGGCGTGGGACCCGGGGACGAGGTGATCACCACGCCGTTCACGTTCGTCGCCACCGTCGAGATGATCGTGCTCGCCGGAGCGAGGCCGGTGTTCGCAGACATCGACGCCACGACCGCGAACGTCACGCCCGCCGCCATCGCCGCCAAGATCACGCCCCGCACCAAGGCGATCATCCCGGTGAGCCTCTATGGGCAGGTCGCCGACATGGACGAGATCAACGCGCTCGCGGCAAGGCACGGCGGTCTCGCCGTCATCGAGGATGGCGCTCAAAGCTTCGGCGCGACCTATAAAGGCCGCAAGAGCTGCGCGCTTTCGACGTTCGGCTGCACGAGCTTCTTCCCGTCGAAACCCCTCGGTTGCTACGGCGACGGCGGGGCCCTCTTCACCAGCGACGAGGCGCTCGCCACAGCCGCCCGCGAGATCCGTGTGCACGGCCAGAGCCAGCGCTATGTGCATTCCCGCGTCGGCGTGGGCGGGCGCATGGATACGCTGCAATGCGCCATCGTGCTCGCCAAGTGGCCGCGCTTCGCCACCGAGACGGCCGAGCGCGAGCGGATCGGCGCGCTCTATACGCGCCTCATTCACGAGCGTGTTCCAGGTGCGAAGCCGCTCGATCAGGCCGAGGCCGCCCGCCCGCTTGCGGGCCTTCGCACGCTCCGGCTCGGCCCCGATCGCTCGAGCGTTTACGCTCAATACACGGTCCTCGTTCCCGACCGCGAGGCCATGCAGGCCCGCTTCAACGCCAGGGGCATACCGACCGCTGTTCACTACCCGGTGCCGCTCAACGAGCAGCCCGCCTACAAGAGCCTGTGCTGCCCGGACTGCACGCCGGTCTCGGGCTGGATCGCGCGCCACGTGATGAGCCTGCCGATGGGGCCTGACCTCGCCTTGGCCGACATGGATCAAGTTATCGCCGCGCTCTCCGGCCGATGTGCCTGACTCCGACGCTCCGACACTTCGTCTGAAAGCTTGGGTTTGCCTTCGGGTCACGGCCGGCAGCTCTTCCCCGCTTGCTTTTCGCATCGCTCCGTGCCGAAATCGGCCCGTTTCAAGTTGGCATTGCGGAGACGTATCATGGCGGACGGTGGGCACAGCGAGACGGTGGAGCGCGGGCGAAAATCGGCCGGCAAGCTCCGGGTTTTCATCTCCTACAGCCGCGACGACCTCGATTTCGCCGACCAGCTCGATGCGGCGCTCGATCTTTACGGGTTCGATTGCACCATCGACCGGCAGGGCATCTCGGGCGGCGAGGACTGGCGGACCAGGCTCGGCAATCTCCTTCGCGACGCCGAGACCGTCGTTTTCGTTCTTTCGCCGTCGTCGGCAAGATCCGAGATCTGCGGCTGGGAGGTGGACGAGGCGGCACGGCACGGCAAGCGCATCATTCCCGTCTGTTGCTGCGACCTCGGCGAGCATCAACCCCCGCAGCGGCTCCGCGATCTCAACTACATCTTCTTCTATGCCGAGCAGAAAGCGCCGGGCTCGGGCTTCGGCCTCGGGCTGCAGAAGCTCGTCACGGCGCTCAACACCGATCTCGACTGGATGCGCGAGCATACCCGCCTCCTGCAGCGCGCGACCGAATGGGAGGCGGGCGGCAAGCCCGCGAACCGGCTCCTGTCGGGTGTCGACATCGCTGCGGCCAAAGCCTGGGCCGCGCGCCGGCCGAAGGACGCGCCCGAGCCGACGGCGCTGCATCTCGACTTCATCCGCGCGAGCGAGGCGGAGGAGGCGAGCCGCTCCAACGCCGAGCGCCAGCAGCTCCAGGCCATGGCCGCCGCCCAGGAGGAACGCGGCAAAGCGCTTCAACAGGCCGAGGAGGCCCTCAAGAAGGCTGCGGAAGCGCAGCGCAAGCGCAGCCGGGCGCGCAATATCGCCTTCGTGTCGGTCACGGCATTGGCGGCGCTGGCAATCGGGCTGGCAGGAGTAGCCGAGAACCGACGCCAATCCGCCGAGAACATCTTCAACTCGGCCACCAACCTCATTGCAAAAATCACGCAAAAGACTGCGCGTCCCGACGAGGACACGGCGGCGGAGATGGTCAAGATCTTCCAGTGGGGCGCCGACGAGCTCGACGACCCCATCGCCATCGCCAACCTCGGCTGGCTTTTTGAGACCGGTGTCGGTGTCAAGCGGGACTACAAAAAGGCCTTCGAATACTACAGCAAGGCTGCGGATCGCGAGAATGCCTATGCCGTCGGTGCGCTCGCGCGGCTCTATGAATTGGGCAATGGCGTCGATCGCAGCTACCCGAAGGCCATCGAGCTCTACAAGAAGGCGGTCGACATGGGCTACAGCTATGCCATGGTCGGGCTTGCCGGACTGTACGAGAACGGCCTCGGAACAGAACCGAAATACGAGGAAGCGCGCGCACTCCTCATGAAGGCCGAGGAATTGGGCGAGTCCGGCGCAACCACCCAGCTGGGTGTCATGGCCTACTATGGTCACGGACAAACCCCGGATTACACCGCCGCCCGCCGCTATTTCGAGAAGGCTGCAGAGGCAGGCGACTCGGCCGCGGAAAACAATCTTGGCATCCTCTATCGTCATGGGCAGGGCGTAGAGCAGGACTACGCCAAGGCGCACGAATATTTTTTCCGCGCCGCCATACAGGAACACGGCGGTGCGATGGCCAATCTCGCCAGCCTTTACATCGAGGGTCACGGCGTCAACGTCGATCTCGTCGAGGCGCGGCGATGGCTGGAGCAGGGAGTCGAGACCGATGACCCTGATGCCAAGCGCAATCTCGAGCAGCTCCCCATGGACGAGCTGTTCGCCGAGGGCAAGTACGGCGAGGCACTCGATGCGCAGAAAGCGCTTCTGGAGTCCGCCCGCAAAGCAGAGGTCGAGGCCGAAGGCAAGGAAGGCCAGCGCACCAGCACCGAGATGGCGCGCGTGGCTCAGTTCACGGTTTTCACCAAAGACTATCCGGGCGCGATCGCCGCTGCAGAGGCGGCATTGAAGCAATTCCCGGACGAGCTCATGGCGCGCGCGCAGGAGGCCCATGCCCTGCT
>Ga0233425_10007825_pt1 | contig 14692 bp, 12 predicted proteins | sample Watercolumn_Towu_2_FD_181712 | JGI IMG/M metagenome (GOLD analysis project Ga0233425, IMG submission 181712) | Freshwater microbial communities from Lake Towuti, South Sulawesi, Indonesia - Watercolumn_Towuti2014_140_MG | ecosystem: Environmental > Aquatic > Freshwater > Lake | place...
CTGGAAGGCACCAATAACAAAATTAAAACTATGCAGCGGCAAGCTTATGGCTTCCGCGATCATGAGTTCTTCAAACTCAAAATCCTGGCTCTTCATGAAACCAGGTACGCTTTAGTCGGATGAACCGTTTTTTTTAACTTTGAACTTTGATGGATTCGTAAAAAGTCGTTATTGGCCAATTATTTGAAATAATTCATAATTATGGTATTTTTTTCTTGCCGGGCAGAGCGTTTTGTGGCATAATTCGGTGAAAAATCAATCGGTTAATGGATAAAAGATGATCCGTACCCGCGATCCCCGGCAAGCCCCTTTGATTGACCCTTGGGGGCATTTAGGCCCCAAGCGCCGCCGGTTGTTGGAGGACTCCTGGGCCGGCTAAGACGGTTTCCCGGGAGTCGTTACAAAACCCTTCGGACCCGGAGGCCGGCTACAGCGGCCATAAGGGCCAGGGCTACCAGGCCCAGGTGATGGAGACCTTCTGCGACGCGGAAGACCCCAAGGTCAAGGAGCAAACCCTCAATCTGATTACCCACGTGGCGGTGGCCCCGGCCTCGGAGAGCGACAGCCGGGCTTTGCTGCCGGCTCTGGAAGACACCCGGGCCCGGGACCTGGGGCCCCAAGAGGTGCTGGCGGACACCGCCTACGGCAGCGACGACAATTGCCAGGAGGCCGCGGCCCTGGAGGTGGAGGTCGTGTCTCCGCCGCCGGGCCTGCCGCCGTCGCCGGGACTTTCTCTGTCGGACTTTCAGGTGTCGCCCGCAGGCCGGGTCCTGGCCTGCCCCCGGGGAGAGGCGCCGCGGTCCTGGAAATACCGCAAGCACCGCTACCGGGTTGCGTTTTCGTCCGCGCAGTGTAACGCCTGTCCCGAAAAACCCCGCTGCCCGGTCAAGCCGGCGAAGAAATACCATTATCTGAGCTACTATGAGAAAGCCGGGCGGGTGGCGGCGCGGAACCTTAATCTTAATGGCCTGGTAAAAAGTCGAAAATCCTAAAATCGCCAAATTAAGTTGCTGATTTTATTGAGGGCGATTAGGGAAAATCAGCATATTTTTGACTTTTTACAGTGCCATCAACCTTGAACTTTGAACTTTGAACTTAATTTTGTTTAGGGTGAGCCCATGGCTCTTGAGCAACCGCCCTGGGAGTGGCTTAATTCCCTGCTCAGGCCCCGTTGGGACTGGATCCAGGTGGAAGTCACCACCTGCTGCAACGCGGCCTGCCTCTACTGCCCCCGCACGGTTTATCGGGATCGCTGGCCCGACCGTCACCTGACTTTAGAGACCTACAAAAAACTTCTCCCCGCGTTTTCCCAAACCCCCCTGGTCCATCTCCAGGGCTGGGGCGAGCCCCTGTTGAACCCCGATTTCTTCGCCATGGCGGCGCTGGCCAAAGAAGCCGGCTGCCGGGTGGGGACCACCACCAACGGCATGCTTCTGGATGTTCCCCGGATGGAACGATTGGTGGAATTGGGGGTGGAGGTGGTGGCCTTTTCTTTAGCCGGCGCGGACGCGAAGAACGACCGTTTCCGGCCGGGCACGAGCCTGGAGAAGGTGTTGGCGGCCATGGAGTCTTTGCAGCAGATGAAAGAACGGCACGGCCGGGCCCAGCCGGAGATTCATCTCGCCTTCATGCTGCTCCGCTCCGGCCTCCCGGACCTGGGGCGTTTGCCCGGGCTCCTGGAGGGCTTATGCGTCGGCCAGGTGGTGATCAGCACCCTGGATTTCGTGGCCGCCGGGGAACTGTCAGGCGAAGCTATCAGGCCCAGGGAAACCGCAGAACACGATGAGATGGCGGCCCGGTTGCAAGCGGTGGCCGCAGAGGGGGAGAAGCGGGGCTTAAAGTTCCATTATCAACTGCCTTACCCCGGGAGAACGCGGCAGGCCTGCCCGGAAAACCCCACCCGGGGCGTGGTGGTGGCCGCGGACGGCGGGGTCTCGCCGTGCGTCTTTAAGAATCTGCCGGCGGGGACCACCCATTTCACCTGGGGCCAAGAGCTTCCTTACCAACCATTGAGTTTCGGCAATATCAATGTCCGCTCCCTGGAAGACATTTGGAGCAGCAAGGATTACACCGCGTTCCGCCGCGCCTTTAAAAACCATAAAATTCCTTCCTTTTGCCAAAATTGCTCGAAAATCTAAATAATTTGGGGGCGGGCACGGAGGCCCGCGCCACCATTAAAAGATTCATCTCGTATGGTGGGGCGGCCGTCCCTGGCCGCCTCCAAATTATTATACCAATTCGCAATCAAAAGGCGGTAAATTGTAGGGGCGAACCTGGTGTTCGCCCCGAGCCTTCAGGACGAACACCAGGTTCGCCCCTACGAAAAATTGCCGTTTGATTGCGAATTGGTATTAGAGGTATTTTTACAGAGACTTGGTGAAGTATGCTGGAAGGTTTTAGGGAAGCTTGATAAGAAAACGAAAAACGCAAAACGTAAAACGCAAAACGGAGAAAAAGGCCGGAAGACGCCATCGCCTCCCGGCCCCGAACAGTTTCCGTCGCTAAGTGGCGTTAAAACACCGGCATCGGGAACAGGATCCCCCCGAACAGGAGGTACGCCAGGATCAGGGTCCAGATGACGTTAAACCCCTGGGCCACCAGGAAGGCCACGGCCGGTTTGCCGCCGCCCAAGGCCGCCAGGTCCATGAACCTGGTCTCCAGGCCGATGCTGGTGAAGGCCAGGGCGAAGAACCAGACCTCCAGGTTTTGCAGGGGTCTGCTGATGGCCTTAACCGTGGGTTCGCTCAGGATAAAGGAGAACAGGAGAGAAGACGCCAGAAAGCCCAGGACGAACTTGGGGAAGCGGTACCAGATTTCCCACAGGCTGGCCTGTTCGCCCTCCTTCTGCCCCTTCATGGTCCAGACCACGGAGAGGATGAACGCGGCCAGGCCGATGAGGACGTTTTGGGACATCTTCACCGTGACCCCCACCTTCATGGCCAGGTCGCTGATGAGCGCGCCCGCGGCCACCACCGAGCCGGAGGTGTCCAGGGTGCCTCCCAGCCAGGCCCCGGCCACCGCGTCCGGCATGTTGAAGGCCTTGCTGATGATGGGCATGAGGACCATCATGGGCACCGCGCACACCAGGACGATGGAGGTGACGTAGGAGAGCTTCTTGGGGTCGCCCTTCACCGCCCCTGCGGTGGCGATGGCCGCGGAGACGCCGCAGATGGACACCGAACTGGAGAGCATGGCCGCGAACTCGTCGTCAATGCCCATCCTTTTGCACAGCCACCAGCAGCAATACCAGACGACGCTGACCACCGCCAGGGCCTGGATCATGCCCAGGAACCCGGCTTTCATGATCACCCCGAACACGACCCTGGCCCCCAGGATGACCAGACCGGATTTGATGTAGAATTCCGTCTTCACCGCGGGCCTCATCCAGTCGGGGGTGCCGATGGTGTTGCTCACCAGCAGGCCGATGATCAGGCAGAAGAGGACGTATTCCAGGCCGTATTCGTGGATGGTGTAATTCCCGGCCAGGAAGAGGGCCGCCCAGGATATGAGAAAGACGAAGGGAAAGCCGGTGATGAAGAAGCCCACGGGCTGGCCCATGAGGGCCATGCCGATGATGCCGATGAACAGGTAGGCCACCAGAATATAGATTGAATACCTGATGTTGTCCGCGGACAGGACCTTGTCGATGAGCCTGCCGGACTGGTCGCCGAAATCCTTGCCCACCGATCCCGCCTTGGCCTTCAGGTCCTTGTCCTTGGCCTTTTTGGCCGCGTCCTCCATCTTTTTGCCCGCGGCCCCCATGGCCTTCCGGTCCTTGGCGGTTATGGCCTTCTGGAGGGCCTGGGCCTGTTCCTGCAAGGCGGTTTCCCCTTTGGCCTCGGCTTGCTTGACTATCTGGTCAACCACCGGGGCCATGGACGCGGCGTGGGACTGAAATTCCGCATCAGTGGTCCAGCGGAAGGAAGGGGCTTTATAGGTCAGGCCGGTAAGAGAAAAATAGAGAATAGCTACGGCAATGATACCCAGGCCGATCCAACACCCCAGCCAGTCCTCGGATTTGTAAAGGGCCTGCCACTGGGTCATTTCCAGTTCTTCTTTTTCCCGGGCCTCCCATTGGCCTTTAAGACCCAGCAATTCAGCGTGTTCCGCCTTGAGGGTTTTCAGGTGTTCCTTCACCTGGGACGCAGAGGTGTCGGGGGGCAATCCCAGGGTTTCCCGGATTTCTTTCAGGGTTTTTGCCTGGGACTCCACTTCCTCGATGACGCCTTCCTCCGACGCCGCAAAACCCAACCCCAGTATCTTTTTCAGCCTTTCCAATGCGTTCATGTCGGCCTCCTCTTTACCTCCCTTTTGCTGTTCAGAGTGGGATAATCCTTATCCTTTAGCCGAAATCAGGCGGTTTCTGTGGCCGCTTTGCCCTGCAAAATGCTGTCGCTGTCCTCCTTTCCGCCCTCCTTTTCCGGTTTTTACCCTTAGAATTTGTTCATTTTAAGCAAGATGTCAATGGAAACCCATGTTAGCACAAATTATTGGGAAAAAGTAATTTCCCCAAAATTTTTGGGAAGATCGGGAAGAGTGAGCAGGAAGCAGGGTTTTATACGTAGGGGCGAACCTTGTGTTCGCCATGTTGCGTTCGGGGCGAACACAAGGTTCGCCCCTACGGCACTGCTCACTTCGAAAAATGGCGCTTCAACCGCCAGCGGTTCCACCAGCGTCTTCCGGGGCTGTGGGGCGCGGCCGCCTTGGCCTGGGGCCAGCGGGGGTTGAAGAGGAGTTCCAGCAGGTGCAGGGAGTGATGCCCGGCGTTGACGAACTTGGCCCGGCAGGTGGCACAATAGATCACCAGGTCCCGGGTGGCCTCGGAGAGGCGGAACGCGGTCATCTTCCTGGCCAAAGGGTTGTCCACCGCGGGCACCAGGCCCCCGGCGCCGCAGCAGATGGTGCGTTCCCGATTGTGGGGCATCTCCTCCAGGTTGTGGCCCGCGGCATTTACCAACTCCCGCACCGCGCTCTGCACCACCGGCATGTGCCGGGCGCCGCAGGGGTCGTGGACCTGGAAGACCGCGGCCGCTGCGAGGGACGCGGCTGCCGGCAGACCGTGTTCCAACATAACCTCGTAGAGGGATCGGGTCTTGATCTCCGGGTGGTAGCGGTTCAGGGTGTGGAGGCAGTGGGTGCAGGCGGCGATGAGTTCTTGGGCCCCTAATTTCTCAAACTCCGCGGCCACTCCCGCGGCCACCCGTTCCTGGACCTCCTCCTCCCCCAACATCATACTGGGCGCGCCGCAGCAATTGAGAATGATGCCGGTATGGGGCAGCCGTTCCCGGAGGTAGCCGTACGCCTCTTTCACCAGGTGGGGGAAGTAGCCCGGCAGAGAGCAGCCGGGGAAAAAGACCTGTTTCGCCTTACCCGTGGCCGGGTCCGGCCGGGTCAGGGTAAATATGGGGTGGGTGCCCCATTTGACGTAATCTTGAACACCTTTGTGCTGGGGCAGGGGTCCTTTTCGTTGAGTCACCAAATTACGGCGATGGTCCAGGCAGGCCAAGCCCGCGTGCAGGTCCCGGGGGCAGACGGCCTGGCAGAGGCCGCAGTAATGGCAGGAATAGGGGATCAGGGGTTCAGCCTCCCCCCGGGACTCCAGGAGCCGGACGATCCCTTTTTCCGTAAAAGGGAAATCCTGGACGTAGTGCTGCAGGAAGGTGCAGTTCTTGACGCATTGGGAGCAGACGCAGGCCAGGCACCGGGCCGCCTCCGCCCGGGCCTCCGCGGCGGAAAATCCCAGTTCCACTTCGGCGGCGGGATTTGCGCGCCTGGCGGCCACCGGCAGGTCGGGTATGGGTGTCCGGGGAGCGGCCGGCACGCCGGTAAGATTCACGATCAAACCCGTGGACCGGCTCGTTAAGGGGGGCAGGTCCTTAGGCAACGGCTCTTTTTGCAGATAGGCGTGAATGGCCAGCGCGCCCCGGCGGCCCGCGGCAAAGGCCTCCACCGCCGTGGCCGGGCCGGTGACCAGGTCGCCCCCGGCAAAGACCCCGGGGATTTTGGTGTGCAGGGTCACGGGGTCCGCTTCCAGGCGGTGGACGGTGGCGGTGTCGAAGGCCAGGCCGGGGCCGAAAAAGCCGAAATCCGCAGTCTGCCCCGTTGCTGTGATCACCGTGTCCGCGTCCAGCGTGAACCGGGAGCCGGGCACCGGCAGGGGACAGAGGCGGCCGTCGGCGTCGGGCTCGCCTAGGGCGGTTTTTTGCAGCAACAGGCCCTGAACCCGGGATTCCCCCAAAATCCGCACCGGCATGGCAAGGAAGTGAAAAAGCACCCCTTCCAGCCTGGCCTCTGCCGCCTCCGAAGCAAGGGCAGGCATGAGTTCGGCAGTGCGGCGGTAGAATAAATGGACTTCCCCCGCGCCGCTGCGCCACGCGGCCCGGGCCGCGTCCAGAGCGGTGCTGCCGCCGCCGATGACCGCCGCCCGCTTCCCCACCGGGTAGGGCTGGCCGGAATTAAAGGCCTTGAGAAAACTGAGGCCGTCTATGACCCCGCTGAGGTCTTCCCCCGGAATTTGGAGGGAGAGGCTTTTATGGCTCCCCAGGGCCAGGAAGACCGCGGCAAAGTCCCGGCGCAGCTCCTCCAGGTGCACATCCCGGCCGATGCGGGTCCGAAGGCGCACCTCTACTCCCAGCTTATCGAGGACGGCCAGTTCCCGGTCCAGGACCTCCCGGGGCAGGCGGAAAACGGGGATATAGCAGCGCAACGCGCCTCCCAGGGCGGCTTCCGCCTCGAAGAGAGTGACCCTGTACCCCAGGCGGCGCAGCTCATACGCGGCCATCAGGCCCGCGGGGCCGCCCCCTGCCACGGCCACCCGCCCGGGCCGGTCAGGTCCGGCCTCAACCCGGAGTACTGCTTCCGGGTTGAGATCGGCCACGTATCTTTTCAAGGCGGCAATGGCGATGGGGGCTTCCAGGTTCCCCCGGGTGCAGGCGGTCTCGCAAGGATGGGTGCAGATGCGGCCCAAAATGCCGGGGAAGGGGCAGCGCTCCAGGAGCACGTCCAGGGCCCCGGCCATATCGCCCTGCCGCATCAGGCTGATTTTTTCCCGGACCCGGATGTCCAGGGGACAGGCCGCCTGGCAGGGAGGCAGTTCTTCGCCGATGCAATCGGACAGGATTTTCTGGGAGTAGTTCAAGGTTCAAAGTTCAAAGTTCAAGGTTATGTGTAGAGTGCGTTCCACGCACCCGAGGATGGCGGCGGCAGGATGCCCTGCCTAGAGTTTGTCATTATTTCCGGGTAAGTCGGCAACTTCAAGACGGCTGCCGGGAAGATCAATGGTCACCCCACCCCCGGGCGGCAAACCGCAAGAGGCGCAGGCGCAGAGTTTTTGTTCCTTGAGCGCGGTCAGGCCCTCCTTCGCCAGGAAAACCACCACCACTAGGCCGATGACCGGGTCCGCCTGCCAGAAACCATAGAGATAATTAAGCCCCAGGCCGATGAGCAGCGCCAGGGAGAGCCAGGCGCAGGCCAGGGTCTGCTTGGAATCGGCCATCAGGCTGCGGCTGTTCAGGGATTTGCCGGTACGGTATTTGATGATAAACACCGCCGGCATAACGGTTAGGGAGACCAGGGCGATGATGATCCCCAGGAGGCTGGGCGCCGGGATTTCCTGGAAATAGAGCTTCTTCAGGGATTCGATAAGGACATACGCCCCCAGCACCAGAAAGGTGTACCCCACGATCTTGACGGCCTGCCGTTCCCGGCGCTCCTCCGCTTCTGCCGACAATTCCGGGCCATGGCGGAAACGCCAGATCATCACGCCCCCGGAGAGGGACTCCGCCAGGCTGTCCAGGCCGAAGCCCACCAGGGCGATGGACCCCGCCAGGTACCCGGCCAGCAGCGAGACCAGGGCCTCCAGCAGGTTATAGCCCACGGTGAAGTAGGATAACAGGAGGGCGCGGCGGTGCAGGGAGGCAATCATAAAATTCATTATATTAAATTTTTAGGGAGATGGGGAGTTAGTGGCTAGGGGTCAGGGGTCAGGGAGCAGGGGCCGAAAACTGTAGGGTGCGTTGTACGCACCACTATTCTACCGATGAATTGCTACCAGTCATCACTGATCGCCAGCCACAGATCACTGCTTACTGCTTACTGCTCACTTTCGCAACAGCACTGCGGCAAAGAAGCCGTCCAGGTCGGCAAAGGCCGGGGAGGTCTGAAAGAAGCCGGAGGGTGTAAGTAACGTCCGGGCCGCCGGGGGCAGGGTCCCGGGAGCGGCGAGCACGTGAAAATCCGGGCGGCCTTTTAAGAATGCAGCAATTACCCCTTCGTTCTCTTCCGGTTCGGTGGTGCAGGTGACATAGAGGAGACGGCCCCCGGGCTTGAGGAGGCGCGAGGCCTGCGCCAGCATCGCCTGTTGCCGGGGGGGAAAGGTGGCCAGGTCTTTTTCCGGCAGCCTGGTCTTGATCTCCGGGTGGCGCCGCAAAATTCCCAGCCCGGAGCAAGGTGCGTCCACCACCACCGTGTCCAGGCTCCTTTCTTTAAGAGGCAAAGGCCGGGTGGCGTCCGCCTGGAGCAGTTGCGGCAAGGTCGCGCCCCAGCGCCTTAAGTTAAGCCGGGCTTCCTGGAGACGGCGGCGATGATAGTCCAGGGCCGTAAGCCAGCCCCGGTCGCCCAGCATCTCCGCCAGGTGCGTGGTCTTCCCCCCCCGGCCGCAGCCGATTTCGGCGATTTTTTGCCCGGTTGCGGCGGCCGCGAGATAGCTCACCAATTGCGCCCCTTCATCCTGAAAAAGCCAGAGGCCTTCCAGGTAAGAAGGCATCTCCAGGGGCGGGGCCTCCAGGGCCGTCAGTCGCAGGCCCGCGGGAGAAAAGGAACAAGGCTCCGCCCGGGCGCCCTCCCCTGCCAGCCGTTCTTGCAATTTTTCCGGATCGGTTTTCAGGGTATTGACCCGGATGGTCAAAGGGGGAAGGCGATTGTTCGCGGTGAGAAGGGCTGTCGTCTCTTCCTGCCCGTAGCGGGCCAGCCAGCGCCGGACCAGCCACTCCGGGTGGGCGTGGGCCACACTCAAGGCCAGGGCCGGGTCGGAAGCCGCGTCCGGCAGAGGCGGCAGGTCGCCTGCGGCCAGACGCCGCAGCACCGCGTTGATAAAACCCACCTGGGCCCGGGCCAGACCCCGGCTCTTGGCCAGGTTCCCCGCTTCATTCAAGGCCGCCCGGGCCGGCACCCGGTCCAGGAACAGGAGCTGGTAGGCTCCGAGGCGCAGGAGTAGGAGGACCAGGGGGTGCATCTTTTTCAGGGGCCGGGCGGCCAGGCGGGAAATGATGTAGTCCAGGCGGATTTCCCAGCGCTTCACCCCCTGGACCAGCTCCAGCAAAAAGGCCCGCTCCTGCCGGGGCAGGCGGGGATGCCGCAGAAAGGCCGCGGCCAGCAGGTCTTCCACGGACTCCCCCTTTCTTTTGGCCGCGGCCAGAATCTCCAGGGCCAAGGCCCGGGCGGAGGGGGATGGGGGGGATTTGGGGTTATTCAAGATCCTTTAAAATTTCACCTTCGGCGCGGTCTTCTCCGCCTCCGGGATTTGGTAGTATTCGGCTTTGGTCACCCCGGCCAGGCCCGCAAAGAAGGCCCCGAACACGGTGCGGATATAGGTGTTGAGGGTGCGCACCGCGTCGTTGTAACGCTTCCTCTCCACGGAGATGCGGTTTTCGGTGCCCTCCAGGCTGTCCATCATTTTCAGAAAACTCTCGTTGGCCTTGAGCTGGGGATAAGTCTCCCGCAGCACCAACAGCCGGGAGAGGGCCCGTTCCAGTTCTCCGGAGGCCTCGATCTTGCCTTTGACGTCCGGGGCCTGGAAGTATTTGGTGCGGGCGTCGGCAATATGCTCAAAGACCCCCTTTTCATGGGCCGCGTAGCCTTTGACCGTTTCCACCAGATTGGGGATGAGGTCATAGCGCCTTTTCAGTTGATTCTCCACCTGGGCCCAGGCGGTCTTGACGTTTTCATCCATGGCCACCACGCGGTTGTAGCCGCTGATGACCCAGCCCACGCCGATCACCACCGCCAGGGCGATGACGCCCAGAACGACAAGCAGATTTTTATTCATCGATTTCCTCCCCCCGATTTTTCATGGTTGATGGACGATACTACCAATCCCCCGAAGCGCCGCCGCCGCCGAAATCGCCGCCGCCGCCGCTGAAACCGGAGTCCCCGCCGCCCGAGGACCAGCCGCTGCCGCCGGAACCTCCGAACCAGTAATATCCGCCGCCGTCCTTCTTACCCCTCTTTTTTATCCACCTGGAAATCAGCCAGATCAGGATTATGGGCACGAGGACGATGGCAAGGATAACCAGGATGAGGACGATCCGGTCGTCTTCTCCTTCCCCTTCTTTCGAGGCTGCGGTTTCTCCAGGAGATTTGGGAGCAACTTCATCTCCGGGGCCGCCGGTGATTTTCTTGCTTATCTCCGCCACCGCGGCATTGATGCCCCCGGCGAAATCCCCTTTTTTAAAGTGCGGCACCAGGTAACGTCTGCCGATGCTGCCCACCAGGCTATCCGGCAGCACGGACTCCAGGCCGTATCCCACTTCGATGCGATACTTTCTATCCTTGACGGCCACCGTGAGTAAAACGCCGTTGTCCTTGCCCTTCTTACCGATGCCCCATTTCACCGCGGTCTGGTGGGAAAAGCTCTCGATGGGTTCCCCTTCCAGGGAATGGAGGGTGAGGACCACCACCTGGGCCGTGGTCTTGGCCTCCAGGTCGCGCAGCATGCCGTTGAGCCTGGCCCTGGCGCCCGCGTCCATCACTCCCGCCAGGTCCACCACGTATTGGGAAGGATGCGCCGGGATCGGCGGCGTCACCGCCGGGAGAGAAACGGGGCAGGCCCAAAATAACAGACAAAGAAGGACCTTTAGGATATTGTCAGCTTTGGAGGCCATCCACCACCTCGGCCAGTTTTTCCGTGGCTTGATAAAATCTGCCGAATAATTGGGAGATCACGTCCGGGGAGAATCGGGCCGGGTCATTCTTGAAAGCAAAGATATCTTCGAAGACCCCGGTCTCCACCCCCGCCGCCCGGCGCAGTTGGTCCAGGTCTCCTTTCAGGGCCGCGGCCGGTGTCCGGCCCAGCAGATGCAACATCCCCCGGAAGAGCGGCGGATAACCGTCGAAATGGCGGACGATGTCTGCGGCCAGGATCTTTCCCTCCCCCATGGAGGACACGTAAATCCGGTGCAGCCAGAGCAGTTTCCCCTTGAGTTCCCGCTCCAACTGATAGCGGAGTTCCTGCCGGTTGAGCTCCAGTCCGGCAAATAGGTCGTCGCCGTAAAGGGCGTGGTGCAGCAACTTGAAATTGAGAAATTCCAGGGGAAAGACGTCCACCGAACTGTGCAGGTAAGCGGGGTCCATGATCAGGGGCGCGGCGATCCCCTTTTGGCCGTAAGTGCGGCCCAGGGGCGCCAGGTGGTCTAGGAAGGCCAGGTCCATCTTCTGAAGAACAATGACGCTGTCGATCTTCGAGGCCCCTTCCCGGAAATCCTCGGTCAAGACGGAGCCCACCAGATAAAGGGAATGAATCAGGGGCCCGGAGGCTTGCAGGATCTCGTGGAAAAAGGGAGAGATTTTATCCTGCACCGCCTGACTTAAATTCTCCAGCCGCAAACAGGCCATGGCCAACCTCCGGTAGGATAAACAATCATGCATCAATTTTGCCAGTAAAGGGGCGGCAGGTCAATCTTCCGGCTCTGCAGCCGGGAGTGGCAGAAGCTAGAGACCCGTCAACATTGCGCCCCATGACGGCAAGCGCCCGCCTCCCGCTACTGAGCCCGCGTCTCGGGAAACAGCGGCCGAGATCTTCATTTCGGGAATTCGCCCCGGTTTTTAAGGTCACAAACCGCCGCGGAATAATCCAGGTGGCAGCAGTGGTCCAGCCGGTAGAGAATGACGACCAGGACCAGGCTGCCCACAAACATCCATTGGGGGCCGAACAGCCACAAGGTGACCACCGCCGCCAGATAGTAGGCTCGCATCCCCAGGGTGTAATGGGTCATCCCCAACTCCAGGGTCTTGGAGACAAACTCCGGAGTCAGCATGGGGTCGCAATCAACGGGCACATTAATCATAAAATTCATCTGGTTGAAGTAGCGGATGGCCAGGGTAAAACTGAAGAAGGCAAAAAAGAAATGCATGATGAGCAGCAAGATCTTGGCCAGAAACAGGGCCCGCATATGGGAAAAAATCTGGGTCGGGTCAAAGGGGATTTCCATGATATGCTCCGGCTTGAATATGAAGCTGAGGAGGCCCAAGCCGATGAGCATGGCCGTGGAGGCCAGGAAACTGCACGCCATGATGGAGTTGCGCAGGGTCTGCACCGACAGGATGTCCCGCCTCTCCTTCATCACCGACTCCACCCACATATGGCGGAGATGCCGGGTGAGGCCCTGGTAAGTTTGAAAAGGTGAATAGTGCATTTGGTGAACCCAGTAGATATGATAAGCCGTCAACACCAGGAAGGTGGCGCCGGCAAAAATGATTTCACTCCAATGAATTCCAGTCATCCCCGACCTCGATCATTTCAAAAAATTATTAAATGAATAAATTCCCATTATCAAAATCAAATTATATTCTTTTAACTGAAAACCGAAAACCGAAAACCGTATTAAGAGGTTGCAGGCTTCCCCCTTTCCGGTTTAAAAACAAGATAATTTTGGGGTAAGGAGACCGCGATCGATGTATAAGCTTGTATTGCTCCGGCATGGGGAGAGCGTTTGGAACAGGGAAAACCGCTTCACCGGCTGGATTGACGTGGGGCTTTCCGAGAAGGGAACCGAGGAGGCCAAAGAAGCCGGACGCGTACTGGCCAAAGAGGGCTTCGTCTTTGACGTGGCCTATACCAGCGTGCTCAAAAGGGCCATTAAGACCCTATGGCTGGCGCTCGAAGAGATGGACCTGATGTGGATTCCCATCCACCATAGCTGGCGCCTGAACGAGCGCCACTACGGCGGGCTCCAGGGTCTCAACAAGACGGAGACCGTGGAGAAGCACGGGATGGAGCAGGTGAAGATCTGGCGGCGCAGCTACGACGTGCCGCCGCCGCCCCTGACGCCGGATAGCCCTTACTATCCCGGCAGCGACCCCCGCTACGCCACAGTGCCCAAGGCGGAGCTGCCCCTGACGGAATGCCTGAAAGACGTGGTGGCCCGCTTTCTGCCGCACTGGCACGACACCCTGGCGCCTGCGGTCAAATCCGGGCGCAAAGTCATCATCGCCGCGCACGGCAACAGCCTCCGGGCCCTGGTGAAGTACCTTGACCAGGTCCCGGACGAAGCTATTGTGTCCCTGAACATCCCCACCGGCATCCCTTTGGTCTATGAGCTGGACGGGGACCTCAAACCCATTAAGCATTATTACCTGGGAGACCCGGAAAAGGTGCAGGCGGCCATTCAATCGGTGGCGGATCAGCTCAAGAAAAAATAATGGAATGCACCCCCGGGCCCAACCCTCTTCCCAAGTAGGGGAAGGAAGGTTGACAAGGGAAACTTGATGCCAATTTTTTCCCAACTAATCGTGCAGGGGAATCCTTGCCGCAATAATTTTGGGGAGGGACGGGGTATGAGAATTTTGGGCATTTCCGGGAGTCCCAGAAAAGACGAGAACTCCGGGGTGGCGAAGCTGGTGAAGGCCGTGCTCGAGGCCTCGGGTTGCCCTTACGATTATGTGTCCCTGCAAGGCAAGAAAATTTTCGGCTGCATCGCCTGCCTTGGATGTGTGAAAGACAACGTCTGCAAGGTGGAAGACGACCTGACCCCTTTGCGGGAGAAAATCGTGGCCGCGGACGCTTACGTCATCGGCGCCCCCAATTACTTCACCGGCCTGAACGCCCTGACCCACGCCTTTTTTGAGCGGTGGTTCCAGTTCCGCCACCGGGAGTGCGGCCTTCTCTGGGGCAAGCTGGCCGTGGCCGCCGGTGTGGGGGGCACCGGGGGGCAGCCGCCGGCGGACGATATCGAGAAATTCTTTTCCTACAGTTTCATCGAGACCGTGGCCAAGGTAACGGCTCAAGGCGCAGCTTCTTGCTATTCCTGCGGTTTTGGGGAGAACTGCAAGGTGGGCATTCCCCATTTTTTGCATGGCGAGGGGGTAAAGATCACCCCGGAGACCATCCCGGACGTGGCCAAACAGCCGGAGACCATGGCGGCCGCCGCGGCCGCGGGCAGGCTCCTGGGGGACCGCCTCCGGGAAGGCGAGGAGCGCATGGCAATCGCTCAAAGAATGATTAAGGCCATGCAGAAGAAATTTAAATCCTCGGCCTGAGATACCACCCTGGAACCGGTTCAGACCCTGAGGTTGAACCAGGGAAAGCCGGCTCTTTCCCTGTCAAAATAGGTGGCCAGGGTTTCATAAACCCGGCGGCCGGCAGCCAGGCTTTGAGCAGGTCTGGAAGCGGGGACGGGATAATTCTGAACCTGGGGAATTTCCGGGGCTGACTCCGCCGCGGCCGTTGCCGGCAACAAGGCCGGGGCTTGGCCTTGGGGCCGGCCGTCAGGGCCGGAACCGGGGTGCGGCACAGGGAGGCCGGATTGTTCCGGGATCGCGGCTCCCGCCGGGATCAAGGAGGCAAGTTCTCCGGCCCCGGCATCCCGGGAAGAAGATTGCTGGAGCGTCTGCCAGGCCATGCGAAAGACCTGGCTGTGGCGCAGCAGCGCCGCCACCTCGTCGATGCGGCCGGTTTTGTAGAGCAGCTCGATATGAG
>Ga0233425_10007827_pt1 | contig 14686 bp, 13 predicted proteins | sample Watercolumn_Towu_2_FD_181712 | JGI IMG/M metagenome (GOLD analysis project Ga0233425, IMG submission 181712) | Freshwater microbial communities from Lake Towuti, South Sulawesi, Indonesia - Watercolumn_Towuti2014_140_MG | ecosystem: Environmental > Aquatic > Freshwater > Lake | place...
ACAGGTCGGCTGTGAGCATGGTTTTGACCTGGAGGCGGACAGAACCGGGTGCACAGGTCGGCTGTGAGCATGGTTTTGACCTGAAGGCGGACAGAACCGGGTGCACAGGTCGGCTGTGAGGATGGTTTTGACCCAGGGCAGGACAAGGCCGGGCGCACAGCCCGACCTGGAGCCTGGTTTTCGACCAGGGCACGGAGGTAGTCTCCCGCCCCCGGGGATGAGCCCGCTCACGAAATACGTGATCGAGACGTTGATCACGCTGCTTGGCGTGATCGCGCTCGCCGTGCTCGTCCTGTACGGCGCGCGCCGGCTCGGCGTGGGCAAGCCCGCGGGCCCGGTCACGCTGGTGGGGCGCCTGCCGCTCGAGGGGCGCCGCGCCATCTACCTGGTGCGCGTCGGCAAGACGGTCTTCGTGATCGGCGGGAGCGAGGCCGGGCTTGCGAAGCTCGGTGAGGTGCCCGATCTCGCGCTCGGTGAGGAGCTTCCCGCGCCCGCGACCTTCAAGGAAGTGCTGGCGAAGGTCGTGCAGAAAGAGGAGGAGGACGCTTGAACGCCCCCGACGACCTCCTCGGCCGGCCGCTGGCGCTGGTCGTCGCGTTGGCGCTGGTGTCGCTCCTGCCGTTCGCCTTCATGACGCTGACCGCGTTCGTGAAGATCTCGACGGTGCTCCAGATCGTGCGAGGTGCCATCGGCGCGCAGAACGTCCCCTCCAACACCGTGATCATGGCGCTCGCCGGCGCGCTCACCCTGCTCGCCATGGCGCCCGTGGGCTCACGCATCCACGACCGTGCGAAGCCGCTGCTCGAGAGCGAGAAGGTGACCGACACCAGCGCCTTCGTGAAGGGCGCACTGGACGCGACCCGGGAGCCCTTGAGGGACTTCCTCAAGGCCAACGCCTCCGAGCGCGAAGCGACCCGGTTCTACGAGCTCGCCAAAGCGGCCCGCCCGGAGGCGGAGCGGAAGGACGTGGGCCGGGCCGATCTGGTGGTGATCATCCCGGCCTTCGTCGTGACGGAGCTGGTCGAGGCCTTCGCGCTCGGGTTCGCCATCTACCTGCCGTTCCTGATCCTCGACCTGGTGGTGGCGAACGTGCTCCTGGCGCTCGGCATGCAGATGATGAACCCCACGCAGGTCAGCCTGCCCTTCAAGCTCCTCCTCTTCGTCGCCATCGACGGCTGGGGCCTCTTGGCCCAGGCGCTCGTCACGGGGTACCGGGTCAGCTGAATTTCCGTCGCCCGGCCGGGAATATCCAGCGTTCTCCGGGGTTTTTGCCGCGCCCGGACGGGCTCGTCCGGCTTGTTGACTTGGATCGCGTCATCGCTAGGATGCCGCGGCCCGAGCCGGCCGGGAAGCCTGCCGAGTCTCGGTATTCCTTTCCCCAAGAGGGGGTGGCCCCCCTCGCTTTCTGGAGCTCGGATGACAACCGACGTGATGATCTCTGCGAACGCGCTCTCGAAGCGCTTCGGGAGCGTGCGCGCCCTCGACAAGGTCAGCTTCGAGGTGAAGCGCGGCGAGGTCGTGGGCTTTCTGGGGCCGAACGGCGCCGGCAAGTCGACCACGATGCGCATCCTGACCTGTTACATCTCGCCGACCACCGGCACGGCCAAGGTCCACGGGCACGACGTGTTCGACGACCCGCTGTCGGTGCGGCAGACCCTCGGCTACCTGCCCCAGCGCGCCCCGCTCTACACGGACATGAACGTGTACGAGTACCTGCAGTTCGCCGCGCAGATCCGCGGGCTGGACGAGGGCACTTTCCGGAACCGCCTGAAGAAGGTGGTGGAGGTCTGCGGCCTGGCGCAGTCCCTCGGGAAGACCATCTCGACCCTGTCGCACGGCTACCGGCAGCGTGTCGGGCTCGGGCAGGCGCTGATCCACGACCCGCCCATCCTGATCCTGGACGAGCCGACCAGCGACCTCGACCCGAACGAGAAGGCCGAGGTGCTGAAGTACATCAAGGAGATCGGCAAGGACCGCACGATCCTCCTCAGCACCCACAACCTGGCGGAGGTCGAGGAGGCCTGCGCTCGCGCCATCATCGTGAGCAAGGGGCGCGTGGTGGCGGACGGACCGCTGGACGAGATCCGCGCCAAGACCGGCCGCGTCCGCTACGTGCTGACGGTGGACGAGACCCGCGCCGAGGCCGGCAACAAGCCGCCCAAGGCCGTCGAGGTCGAGGAGGCGCTGGGCCGCCTGGACGGCGCCTCCGCCATCCGCGAGCTGCCGACGGACGAAACGGCGCACAAGTTCGAGCTCTCGGGCGCACAGGACTCGGACCTGCGGGCGGAGATCTTCCGCCTGGTCGTGGCGAAGAACTGGACGCTGCTCGAGCTCCGGCGCGACGCGCAGAGCCTCGACGCGGTCTTCCGTGACCTCACCCGAGGCGACGAGCGGGCCGACCGCGGCTGGGATGCCGACGAAGACGAGGACGAGTCCGACGAGGAGGAGTCCGAGGAGTCCGAGGAAGAAGAGTCCGACCAGGACGAGTCCGAGGAAGAGGAGTCCGAAGAGGACGAGTCCGAGGAAGACGAGTCCGAAGAGGACGAAGACGAAGACGAAGACGAAGACGAGGACGACGAAGAGCCCTCGGAGAGGAAGAAGAAGTAGCCATGGGAGCCATGGTGACGATTGCCCGGCGGGAGTTCCGCTCCTACTTCGACTCGCCGCTCGCCTACGTGGTCATCTGCCTGAGCTTTCTCGCGCTCGGCCTGATGTTCTTCATGTACCGCGGCGGCTTCTGGCAGGTGGACCGCGCCAGCCTGCAGACCATGTTCGACTACGTGCCCTTCGGGCTGTCGTGCCTGGTGGTGCCGGTGGTGACGATGCGCCTGGTGGCGGAAGAGAAGCGCAGCGGCACGCTGGAGATGCTGATCACGCTGCCCGTGAAGGACAGCGACGTGATCTTGGGCAAGTACTTCGGCGCCCTCGGCCTGGTGCTGGTGCTGGTGCTCGCGACGCTCGCGTACCCCATCGGAATGTTCAAGTTCCCGTGGGTGCTCGGCTCTCTGGACTACGGCCCCATCCTGACCGGGTACTTCGGCCTGATCCTGTTCAGCGCGGCGGCCACGGCCATCGGCCTCCTGATCAGCGCGCTGACGGAGAGCCAGGCGGTCGCCTTCTTCATCACCTTCTTCGTGCTGGTGGTGCTGTGGTTCCTGGGCACGGCGGCGGAGACGCAGCCGGGTACGCTGGGTACGGTGCTCGCCTACGTGAGCTTCCAGTCGCGCATGCAGGGCTTCAACCGCGGCCTCATCGACACGCGCGACGTGGTCTTCTTCCTGTCGATCACCGTCATGGCGTTGGTGGTCGCTTTCCGGGCGCTCGAGCGCCGCAAGTGGGCGTGACATGGCGACGCAAGACCAGAAGCGCAAAGCAGCCGCCCAGACCGGGCTCTACCTCGCCGTCCTGCTGGGCATCGCCATCGCGGCGAACGTGTTCAGCGTGGGCATGAACCAGCGTTGGGACCGCACCCACACCAAGCGCTACACCCTGAGTGAGGGTAGCGGGCGCTTGGTCGCGAACCTGAACAGCCCCATCCAGGTCGAGGCCTACGTCACCAAGGGTCTGGCCCAGGTGGACGCCTTCGTGCGCGACCTCACCGACCTGCTCAAGGAGTACGAGCGCGCGAGCAAGGGCAAGTTCAAGTTCACGCTGGTCGAGGCCAAGTCGGACGAGCAGCGCGAGGCGGCGAAGGAGGCGGGCCTCCAGGAGATGGCGTTCGGCGAGACCAGCGCCACCGGCGACGATCAGGCCAGCATCGCCCAGGGCTACATGGGCCTGGTCTTCAAGTACGGCAGCGAGAAGGGCGTCATCCCGCAGCTCGCGCCGAACCGCGCCGAGGGCCTCGAGTTCTGGATCACCAACAAGATCCGCGAGGTCCGCGACAAGGCGGAGAACATCAAGCACAAGGTCGGCGTCATCACGGGCAAGGACGAGCTCAAGATGACGGATCCGAACCTGGTGCCCCGGCAGGGCAAGGGTCCGGCGCCCAGCATCCAGAGCATCCTGGAGCAGGCCTTCCCGTTCTACGACCTCGAGAGCGTCGACTTGAAGGACGGCGAGACCGAGATCGACGGCGGCTTCGACGGCATCATCATCACGCAGCCGCGCAAGGACTACACGGAGAAGGAGCTGCGCCGCGTCGATCAGTTCCTGATGCGCGGCAACAAGGCGCTGGTGGTCTACGCCTCGGCGGTGACGCTGAAGCCCCAGGACCCCAAGATGGAGGCGAGCCTGACCTGGCACGGCCTCGACAAGCTGCTCGGGGGCTACGGCTTCACCGTGCAGAAGAACGCGGTGCTCGACTTCGGCGCCCAGTTCCGCCTGGGCGTGATGACGGCGACCGGGACGGTGAGCTCCATCCGTCACCCCGGCATCGCCCACGTGATCAACGACCCGCGCTTCGAGGGCGACGAGAAGCTCCTCGACACCGGCTTCGCGGGCTTCTTCCGCATGGACCAGGTGGCGCTGCCGTTCCCGTCCAGCATCGAGCTCAAGCGTGACGCGCAACCCGAGGACGTGAAGCTCTACGCCGTCGCGCGCACCACCCCTGCCGCCAGCGTCGTCACCGGCGAGAACGTGGACATGAAGCTGCGCGGCGAGTGGGCCCCGAAGCCGCCGTACGCGCAGCACATCGTCGCCGCCGTCGCCGAGGGCAAGCTGAAGAGCGCGCTCGGCTCGGCCGAGGGCATCAGCGTGCCGGAGCGCTCCCCGGAGCCTTCGCGGGTGCTGCTGGTGGCCTCCAGCCTGTTCCTGACCAACCCCTTCGCCTACGCCGGCAACGGTCCGGACCTGGGTGGCCAGTTCGCGATGATGGGCGCCGTCGGCGGCGACCAGCAGCTGCAGATGATCGCGCAGCCCTACGCTCGCGACTACTTGACCGGCACCATCCTGAGCGTGAAGAACACGCTGGACTGGATCAGCGGTGACGCCGATCTGCTCGCAGCGAGCGCGAAGCTGCTTTCCGAGCCGAACCTCACCTATTCGAGCGTGGGAAAGCCGAAGATCGCCGCCGAGGACGACGAGGCCGCGATCAAGAAGAAGGACGAGGAGTACCGGACGAGCCGTAAGGCGGTGCAGCAGAAGGTGCAGTGGTCGCTCACGCTGGGCGTTCCGATTCTGTTCGCGCTGTTCGGCATCGGTCGCTGGCGCTACCGCGAAGGCAAGCGCGCGCAACGCAAGATCTAACGAGGATCGCTTCGATGGCTCTCAGTACGGAAAACAAGCTGATGATCGCCGTAGGTGTGCTCGCCGTGCTCGGCGGTGCCGTCTACCTGCAGAACAAGAAGCAGAAGGAAGAGGCGCAGACCTACACGGCCGAGGGCCGCAAGGCCGAGCTGCCGAAGCTGGAGATCAGCGAGGAGCAGACCAAGAGCATCGACAAGATCGTGCTCCAGAAGGCACCGGGCGACGCCGGCAAGGGCGTGGACGTCACGCTGGTCAAGAAGGGCGAGGCCTGGGAGGTCTCGGCGCCGGTCACCGCCGCCGCGAACCAGACCAACGTCTCGAGCCTGATCGGCAACCTGAAGACGCTGAAGGTCACCGAGGAGATCGACCCGTCGGTCTCCGCCTACGACAAGTTCGGCGTCGGCGACGGCAAGGCGCTGCACGCCACGTTCTTCAAGGGCGCCGACAAGGTCACCGAGCTCTGGTTCGGCGACAGCGGCTCGCGCGGGCAGATGACCCGCATCGCCGGGCGCGACGGCGTCTACTCGGTGAAGGGCTACTCGAGCTTCCTCTACGACCGCGAGGTCAAGGACTGGCGCGACCGCACGGTTTTCAAGTTCGAGGAAGACAAGGTGCGGGCCGTCGACATCACGAACGAGAACGGCACCTTCAGCTTCGCGATGGCAGGCGGCGGCAAGGCCGAGGGCGACGCCGGCGCCAAGGACGCGAAGTGGAGCGGCAAGTTCAAGGGCCCGAAGGACGCCGCGGCGAAGGCCATCGAGCGCTTCGACGACGCCAAGGTGAAGGACGCGATCCGCGCCTACAAGGGCCTGAACGCGGACAACTTCGCCGACGGCAAGACGGACGCCGACACCGGCCTCGACAAGCCCATCGCCACCATCACGTTCACGCTCGAGGACGGCGCGAAGAAGACCGTCCACATCGGCAAGAGCGCCGAGGGCTCGAGCAAGTGGGCGAAGATCGAGGGCGGCACCGAGACCATCAGCATGGGCTCGTGGGCGGCCGACTGGGCCACCGGCAAGCTCGAGAAGTTCCAGAAGCCCGACCCCAAGAAGGGTGACGCCGGCGCCGAGCCCGCCATGCCGCCGGGCATGGGCATGCCGCCCGGCATGGGCATGCCGCCCGGCATGGGCATGCCGCCCGGCATGGGCCACGGCGACGAGCACTGAGTCGCGTGGCTGGCACTCTGGGTATGACCCGGGTTATACTCGCGGCGTGAAGACCGCGATCTCCGTCCCCGACGAGGTGTTCCGCCGCGCGGAGCGCTATGCGAAGAAGCTCGGGCTATCCCGCAGCGAGCTCTTCACGCGCGCCGTGCAACGCTACATCGCGGAGCACCAGGCAGAGGAGGTGAGAGCCTCCTACGACCGCGCCTTCGGTCCCGCAGCAGGGGGAGACGACACGACCGAGATGCGTCGGGCTGCCGCGAGGAAGGCCCTCCGCGACGTCGAGTGGTGATGAAGCGCGGAGAGATCTGGTGGGCAGACCTCGGCGAGCCGCGGGGCTCTGCGCCCGCGCTGAGGCGGCCGGTGCTGGTGGTTCAGGACGACATTCTCACCGAGTCGGCTCTGCGGACCGTGATGGTCGTGCCGCTGACGTCGAACGTCCGGCGGGCGGAGGCCATCGGGAACGTATTGCTCCAGTCCGAAGAGACCGGGCTCGACCGAGTGTCAGTCGCGCTCGTCTGCCAGGTCATGACCCTTGACGAGTCGTTCTTCGACGAGCTGGCCGGCAGCCTCTCGCGGCGTGCTCGCAAGGCCGTCGACGCGGGGCTGAAGCTCGCGCTGTCGCTAGAGTGACCTGGACCACTGAAGAGCGCCCCGCATGCACCGCCACCCCATAGCGTTCGCCGTCGCGGCCTTGGTCTCGGCCTGCGCGCCCCCGCCGGCGCAGTGCCCGCCAGTGCCCGCGTGCCCATCAGCGGCGGCGGCACGGCCCGTCCCGGCGGCGAGCGCCGTCGCGGCGGAGCCCGCGGCCAGCGCCCCGCCGAGGCCGACCGCTCCGCGCCAGAAGGCCACCGCGAAGCTCTTCGACGACGGCCTCGCCGAAGCTGGGTTCTTCCCGCGCGCTGACGCCTTCGCGGCCGGTCTCGACGGCCACGCCCTCGACGCGCTGCTCGGCGAGGCGGAGAAGACCAAGAGCGACGCGTTGATCGTGCTCGCCGGTGGCCGGGTCGTGGCGGAGCGCTACTTCGGGCAGAAGCGCGGTCCCATCGAGACCATGAGCATCACCAAGAGCATCACGGCGCTCGCGGTGGTGATGCTGCTCGAGTCCGGCAAGCTGAAGTCACTGGACGCTCCGCTCGCGGACTTCCTGCCCGAGCACGCCCACGGCAAGAAGGCGGCCGTCACGCTGCGCCACCTGCTCACGCAGACCTCGGGGCTGGCGCACGGCAAGGACGCCCGCGCCTTGAACGCCCAGAAGGATCGCACCGCCTACGCGCGTCGCGCCGCGGTGCTGGACGAGCCCGGCGCGGTGTTCTCCTACAACAACGAGGCGACGCAGCTCCTCACGCTGGTGGTCGAGAAGGCGGCAGGGAAGAAGGTCGACGCCTACCTCGACGAGGTGCTCTTCCGCCCCCTGGGCGTGCGCGGCTGGCAGTGGGATCGCGACGGCGGCGACAACGTGCAGACCTACTACGGCCTCGCGCTCCAGGCGCGGGACCTGGCGCGCATCGGCCAGCTCTTGCTCGACCAGGGCAGTGCGAGCGGACGCCAGCTCATCTCGAAGGACGGTGTCGCGAGCTTGCACGCGCCGAGCGCGAAGAACCCGTACTACGGGCTGCTCTGGTGGATCCGCTACGAGCGGGTGGTGCACGAGCTCGACCCGGCGGCGAAGGTCGAGGGCGTCGAGCTGGCAGCCCTCGCGGGAAAGCAGCACCCCTCCGCCGAGGCGTTCTGGCTCGACGCCGGTGCGCGCCTTTCGCGGGCGGAGCGCGAAGCCGTCGTGGGCTTCGTGTCCAGCGGCGGCAAGCTCACGCGCGAGCGCCCCGACCGCGCCATCGGCTTCTACGCCGACGGATCCCTGGGGCAGCGCCTGGCCGTCTTCCCGGAGCAGAAGCTGGTCGTCGTACGGCAGCGCCGCCGCCGCCCACCCGCCGAGGAGAGCGACGCGCTCTCGTTCCCGGGCCTGCTCGGGCTCGCGGCGGCGCTCGGCCCGCGCTGAAGAGCTACCCGACAATCGCAGGCCGAGAGCCGGCGAAGCCGGCCCGCGTGGGGTGGGGCCCCGACAGCTCTTCTGCGCTCACGGCGCCGCGGGCAGCGTGACGAAGAAACGGCTGCCGCGCTCCGGCTCGCTCTCCACGCCGACCTCGCCGCCGTGGCGCTCGATGATCAATCGCGCGATGTACAGGCCCAAGCCCAGGCCCTGAGCGCGGGTCTCTGGCACGCGGTAGAAGCGCTCGAAGATGTGCGGCTGGTGCTCGATGGGGATGCCGGCGCCCTGATCGCGCACGACCACGCTGATCTTGGCGCCTGCTCGGGCGATCTCGACGCTCACGGGCGACTCGGGCGGCGAGTGCTTGAGCGCGTTGCTGATCAGGTTGTCGAGGACGCGCTCCAGCTGGGCGCGATCACCCATCACCTCCGGCGCGGGGTCGGGAGCTTCGAGGACCACGCGCGTGCGATCCTCCGGGGACAGCGCATCACGGATGGCCAGCGCCACGAGCGACAGGTCGGCCCGCTCTCGGAGCAGCTTGGCGCTGCCCGACTCGAGGCCCACCGAGTCGAGCAGGTCCCGCGTCATCGCCTCGATGCGCTTCGCGCCGGCCTGGATGCGCTTCACTTCCTCCAGCTCGCGTTCGAGGTTCTTCTTGCGCAGCGAGCGCTCGAGCAGGTTCGCCGTGAGCACGATGGAGTTGAGCGGGTTGCCCAGGTCGTGGGAGACGAGACCGACGTACTGTTCCCGGAAGCGCTCTGCCTCCTTGCGGTCGGTGATGTCGACGGCCGTCTCCATTCGCACCAAGCGGCCGTCGAGCCAGGGGATGGCGCGGTCGATGCACAGGTACCAGCGGTGGTTGATGGTGTTCTGGAACTCCCAGATGTGCGGCGGCGCCGGTTTCCCATCCTTCACGAGCAGGTGATTGGTGCAGAAGGAGCACGGCGAGGTCTGCCCGGCCTGGATGTACTTGAAGCACTGCCTGCCGGGCCATTCGCGACCGAACGTCTGCTCCATGTGGGAGTTGACGAACAGCACCTCGTGCGTGTCGAAGTCGGCGACGTAGACGACCAGGTGCAGCGCGTCGAAGATGGTGCTGAGCGTCGCGAACTGCGCGCGCAGGGCGTCCGCGAGAGGCGGCGCGTGCTCGAGCTCGGTCATCTCGAGCCATGGTGGCCCGAAGGCGCGGGCGCCTGCAACTGGTCCGGAAAGTCAGCCCGGGATGCAGACGTTTCGGATCTTCGTCGTCCCCACCTGCTTGCGCTGAACGCAGCTGGAGCCCGCGGGGCACTCGCTGCCGTTGCTCTCCGGCGTGCAGCGGCGCGCGCAAGCCGAGCCGCCCAGGGCCGGGTCGCTCACGCAGTGGGTGAGGGGGAACCCGGGCTGGTCCGGGCAGGAGCCCGTGCACGCCTGCGTGCATTGACCCGCGACGCCGGTCGCCGCGCCGAAGCACTGGTTTCCGCTCGCGCAGTCGCCGCTCGCCAGGCACTGGTCGCCGACCCACCCCGGCGAGCCCGGCACGCACACCTTCGCGGAGACGCTGCTCGAGCCCAGGCGGTTCTTGGTCGCGGGCTCGAAGTGATCGAGCGGGCGACAGGCGTAGTTGACCGACGACTCCTTGAGCACGCAGATGCCCTTCGTCGGCGCGTCGGGATCCGCGACGCAGAACGACGTCGGGTAGCCGGGCCGGTCGGGACAGGTGCTGGTGCACGCGCGCGTGCAGAAGCCGCGCTCGCTGTAGGCGTTCGCCTTGCACACACCGCCGGGGTACGGGCAGTCCCCGTCGCTCTCGCACTCGGCGCCGAGCCACGGGTCGGGGACGTCGACGCGTCGCCCGTCCGGCAGGCGCTCGGGCTCGCGCTGGACCCGCACCGGTACCTTGGGCACCCCGCGGATGCGCCCGTAGACCTCCAGCACGTCCTCGGCGCGCATGCGGATGCAGCCGTGGGACACGAAGCCGCGCCGCAGGTTGCCTCCGTTCGCCGCCCGGTAGTTGTCGACGGGCCCGTGGATGGCGTACGAGCCGCTCCACGAGAGGAAGGGCAGCCCTGCGAAGACCGGCAGCGTCTCGCCCGTCGCCTTGTCCGTCCACCAGACCTTGCAGGCGGTGCTGGATGCCGGGGTGATCTCGAAGTCCTGCTTGCCGTAGGCAAGGAGCGGGAACATCGAGCGCGACTCCTGGTAGGTCTTCTCGCCCTCGGTCAGGTTCATGGCGCCGGGGCCGATGGGGAAGACCTCGTCGTAGCCCGTCTCGGCATCGACCAGGTGCAGGGTGAGGCCCTGGATCGACACCGTGATGCGCGGGCTCTTCAGCCGCGGGAGCTCGGGGACGGGCTTGCAGGTCGTGGCCGCGCCCCAGTTGCCGTCGGCCTTCAAATCCGCCGCGTCGAGCTCGCCGAGCTCGATGTCGTCCTCCGGGAGCGCGGAGCCCTCTTCCGCGTCGGCGGGCTCGTCGCTGCCGCACGCGGTCGCGAGCGGGGCGAGGCACGAGAGCAGCAGGCAAGCTCGAAGCAAGCGCATGGCACGAAGATCATCAGAGGTCGGAGCGGAGATCCAGTGCAAGGGCTGCGGGCCCGAGTGGTATCCTGGGGCTCGCGATGTGCGAGCTCCTGGGCATGGAGTGCAACGTCCCGACGGACATCGTGTTCTCGTTCTCGGGGCTCCGGCAGCGGGGTGGGCGCACCGCGCACCACGCCGACGGCTGGGGGCTCGCGCTCTACGAGGGGAGAGCGGCGCGGGTCTTCTTGGAGCCCAGCGCTGCGGCGTCGAGCCCGCTGGCACGCTTCGTCAGCCAGAACCCCATCAAGACGCTGCTCGCGGTCGGGCACATCCGCAAGAAGACCCGGGGCCCGACGCACCTCGCCAACACGCACCCGTTCGTGCGCGAGCTGTGGGGGCGGCACTGGGTGTTCGCTCACAACGGCACCGTGCGCGGCGCGCGTGCGCTCCGGCTCGGGCGCTTCCGCCCGATCGGTACGACGGACAGCGAGCACGCCTACTGCCACCTGCTCGAGGTGCTGCGCTCGAGCTTCCGCGACTACCCGCGGCGCACCAGCGACGTGGAGGCGTGCATCGCGCACACCGCCGGGCGCCTGGGCAGAAAGGGCAGCTTCAACTTCCTGCTCGGCGACGGTCAGCAGCTCTACGCGCGCTGCGCGACGAAGCTCTGCTACATCGTCCGGAAGGCTCCGTTCGGCTTTGCCCGGCTGTCTGACGACGACGTCACCATCGACTTCTCCGAAGTCACTACACCCAAGGATCGGGTCGCCGTCGTCAGCACCGTGCCGCTCACCGACAACGAGGCCTGGACGCACGGCGAGCCGGGGCAGCTCTGGGTATTCGACAAGGGCAGGCTCAAGGCCACGCTAGCGTCGCGTTGAGCCGCTCTCCCCGACCCACGAAGTGAATTCGTCGGGGCCCCACCCCACGCGGGCCGGCTTCGCCGGCATTCGGTCCGCCGATTGTCGGACAGCTCTTCAGCGTGGTAGATGCCCGCCCCCATGCTGGTCTCGTACGTCTGGCTCCGCGAGCTCCTCCCTCGACTCGACGCCCCTGCCGCCGAAGTGGCCAAGCGACTCACGCACGCGGGCCTGGAGGTGGAGGCCGTGCAGGAATTCGGGCAGGGGCTCGACCCGGTGGTCGTGGCCGAGGTGCGGAAGATCGAGCCGCACCCGACCAAGTCGGGCCTGCGCTTGGTCACGGTGGATCGCGGCGGCGCCGAGCAGCGTGTGGTGTGCGGCGCGTCGAACGTGCCCGAGCCCGGCGGCCGCGTGCTCCTGGCGCCGCTCGGCACGCTGATCCCGGGCCTCGGTCCGCTTTCCCCTCGCGAGATCGCTGGCGTGAAGAGCGAGGGCATGTTGGTGAGCGAGGCCGAGCTCGGGCTCGCCGAGGACAGCGAAGGCATCATCGTCCTGGGCGAGGGTGCGGGCCAGCTGGGCCAGCGACTGTTCGAGCTCTTCCCGGAAGCTCGCGACAGCGTCTTCCACATCGGCGTGACGCCGAACCGGCCCGATGCCCTGGGCCACGTCGGCGTGGCCCGCGACGTCGCCGCCCTGTTCGGGCTGCCGTTCGAGACGCCGGAACCCGCGACGCCGGAGCGCACCGCCAGCGAAGCGCTGGAGCGGCTCGTCAGCGTGGAGAACCTCGACCTCGATCGCTGCCCTCACTACGGCGCGGCGGTCGTGCTCGACGTGAGCATCGCGCCGTCGCCGGAGTGGCTGCGCTGGCGCCTGTTCAAGCTCGGCGTGCGACCCATCAACAACGTCGTCGACATCACCAACTTCATCCTGCTCGGCTGGGGGCAGCCGATGCACGCCTTCGACCTCGATCGCGTGCGCCGGTCGCGCATCGTCGTGCGGCGAGCCAAGGCCGGGGAGCCCTTCACGACTCTGGACGGCGTGTCACGTGAGCTCGACGCGGACGATCTGGTGATCTGCGACGGCGAGGCGCCGAGCGCCCTCGCCGGTGTGATGGGCGGGCAGGACAGCGAGATCCGCGAGAGCACGAAGCGTGTGCTGCTCGAGTGCGCGTATTTCACCCCGCGCGGCGTGCGGCGCACCTCGCGCCGCCACGCCCTGCACACGGAGTCGAGCTTCCGCTTCGAGCGCGGCGTGGACTGGGGCGCGGTGCCGCGGGTGCTGGAGATCGCCAAGGGTCTGCTCGGCGAGCTCGCGGGCGGCGCGGCCGTCCCCGGCTCCATCCACGCCAAGGGCGCCGAGCCTGCGCTGCCCGTGATTCATCTGCGAAGCTCGCGCTTGAACGCTCTGCTCGGGGTCGAGGTTCCGTTCGCCGAGGCGAGCGCCGTCCTGCGCCGCCTGGGGCTCGAGATCCTGCGCGACGGTCCGAGCGAGATCGAGGTGCGCGGCGCCAGCTGGCGGCCCGATCTGTTGCGCGAGGCGGACCTGATCGAAGAGGTCGCGCGCGTGCGCGGGCTCGACGTCATCCCGACGAAGATCCCGGCCATCGCGCCGCAACCGCCGCGTACGAGCGGCAAGCTGGAGCGCGCCGCGGCAGCCGCTGCGACCAGCCTCGGCCTGTCGGAGGCGCTGACCTACGCGTTCGTCTCGCCGCGCGAGCTCGATGCGGTGAAGGCCTCGCCGCCGGTGGTTCGCATCGTGAACCCGCTCAGCGAGGAGCGCACCGTGATGCGGACGAGCCTCTTGCCCGGGCTCTTGGACGCGCTCCGCCGCGCGCGCCGGCACGGCGAGGAGGCGGTGCGCCTGTTCGCGGTGGGCGCGCGCTTCCTGCCCGCCGCGGAGGAGACGAAGAGCGTCGCCCGGCCGCGCCGCCCCGAGGACGCGGCGGACCTGCCGGCGGAGCGACCGAGCTTCGCCGCGCTGATCGCTGGCCCGCGCCCGACGTATCTCGCGGTGCCGGGCAAGCTGGATGTGTACGACGCCAAGGGCATCGCGCTGGAGATGGCGGAGCGACTCACGAGCCGGAGCGCGACCGCACGCCTCGCGGTCGGTTCGCCCGGCACCGCGCACCTGCACCCGCGAGGCGCGGGCGAGGCGCTGGTCGGCGGGCAGCGCGTCGGCACCTTCGGCCCGCTCCACCCCGACGTCGCGGACGCCTTCGACCTCGGAGGCGAGGCCTTCGTGGTCGAGCTCGACCTCGCGGCGATCGAAGCCCTGGGGCAGCGGATCCCGCGCTTCGAGCCCATCCCGCGCTTGCCTCCGGTGACGCGCGACGTGGCGTTGGTGGTGAGCGACGACGTGAACGCGGCCGATGTCGAGGCCGTGATCCGACAGGCCGCGGGTGAGCTGTGCGAATCCGTGGAGCTGTTCGACATGTTCCGTGGAGGCTCAGTGCCCGAAGGCCACCGATCGCTGGCCTTCCACCTCGTGTACCGCGACCCCAAGGCGGCCACGGACCCCGAGAAGGCGCGCACCCTCACCGATCGCGAGGTCGACCAGCGGCACGCCGAGGTCGTGAAGGCGGCGACGGAGCGGCTCGGCGGTCAGCTCCGCGCTTGAGGCGGGCGTGCGCGACCCGCCGAGTTCGGGTACCGTGGCGGAGATGCTGCGCTCGCTGCTCGCCCTCGCGGCCCTCGCGCACGCGCCCGCGGCGCTCGCGCAAGCGGTGCCGCCCCGTGCGCCGGAGGTGTCCCCACCGGCGGCGCCCAAGGCGGCGACGGACTCCGACGACCTCGACGACGACGGCGACGCGCCCCCCAAGAAGCCTGCCCCTACCAAGCCCGAGGCGGAGCCTTCGAGGCGCGAGGCGCCGAAGAACCTGCCGCCGCCCGCCGACCCGCGAGCCGACGAACAAGCGCCGCGGCCGTTTCTGGCCAAGGGCAGCGACGAGGCCGAGCGTCACGTCGAAGTCGGCCCCGATGTCGGCC